>ULWW01045367.1_pt1 | contig 12057 bp, 8 predicted proteins | sample 1960741 | NCBI WGS metagenome assembly ULWW01 (sample SAMEA4835823, study PRJEB28245) | human gut metagenome | biome: gut microbiome; material: fecal sample | place: Denmark | collected 2008
TCAAGCTTTTTCTCGGTTGGCTCTATTATACCGCCGACTCCAACTAGTATATTGAAGAATTGTGGGAATTCATCCAGGCTTGTTTTCCTGATAAACTGCCCGATTCCGGTTTTCTTCTTTCCGTTTGGCAATACCTTATTGCCTATGATTCTCGGGTCGAAGTCCATCTTAAACATCATTCCGTCGCCCACTTTATTCTGTGCCGCAAGCTCCTTCTTTCGCTCCTCGGCATCCATATACATGCTGCGGAATTTATACATCTTGAACTTTCTGCCGTTTCTGCCGACTCTCTCCTGTGAGAAGAATATCGGTCCCGGCGATGCTATGTATATCGCCGGTCCCACAAATATCATGATGATAAGTGTGAACAGGCAGCCCACCAGTCCTCCGACTATATCCATGCCCCTCTTTACCAGAAGTGCGCTGGGATTTGCATAGTTCTCGCTTGATGTAACTACTGTGTAGTCGCCTATCTTTTCTATCTGCTTGTAGCCACCCTGGGCTGTACCATTTTTTGCTATTCCTGTATGTACTGCAATTCCCATCTCTAGGAATATATCTGCCATTTTTTCAGGATATTCATCCTCGCTGCAAGGCGGAATGAGTACCTCATCCACCCATTCATCGCACGCATAGTCTACTATGCCATCGTGATTCGCAACTATCGGTATGCCGCATATAGTCTCACCCTTCATGTCTGTATCCAGTGAAGCTGCTACTATCTTTGTATAGCCTATACAGCTTTTCTCCACTGTGCACAGTGTATCTCGAAGTATTGCATCAGGTGCTATGACAAACAGTGATTTCTTAGATGCTCCAAAGTCCTTTTTCTTAATGAAGCTCTTGAGCGCCAGTCTTGCTACATATGTTATTGTCACATAGATTGGAAACATGATATAAAATGATAATCGCGAGTATATATCAGCCATCTGTGTGGTGAACAGAAACAGTGCTGTCACCATAAATACAAGCACTACGTGCTTGCAGGTCGATATGAATTCATCCAGATATCCGCGTTTTAGGGCATTCTTGAATGAGTCTTCCATTATCTCCACACAGAAATCTATCAGAATGAATGCTACACCCAGTATACGGTAGTCCTTGTCCACATATGGGTTATTAAAGCCGAAGCGTATCACATATGAAATAAAAAATGCTATAACAATGCATACGATATCTATAAACATAAAGTCTATATGCTTTGTCCATTCTCTGCCTTTCTTTCTGTACATTCTTTCTAAATTCTCCTTATGGTATCTTTTATTTTCCCTATACCCACTCCGAGGGAGGTACCTTTGTACCCCCCCCCGAATATTTTTAGTCTGTTTTATTTTTTGTAAGTTTATTCGGATTAGCGTATCTTTTGTTGTATCTAATCGGGTTTTCCAATGACTTATTTTCACATTTTTTTTATTCATTGTCAATGAATATTAGGTTTTCTTTACAATTTTTGACATATTCACCAATCTGTATAGTATTACAAGCTCAATATTATACATTATTATATATCATACTGCTTATTTTTCCTCAAACAGCCTCTGCTTCCTCTCTATCATCTCATCAATCCTTGCGATATACTGCCCTACATCCTTGACATTCTCGCATCTGTCGATGCGGTGTGTGCCATCCGGATTCGGTACGGGCCAGACGCGCTTGGTGCTTGCCCCTGCTCCGCAGGCCACAATCGTTTGCTTTTCCTCCATTATCAGTATGTTGTATACGCCGGCCTTGCCCTTTGCTGCATAGCCCACGTTCTCCATGTTGCCTGCCATGCCCTTCTGCCTGTAGAGGTAGTATGGCTCAAGCCCCATCTGCTTACAGTAGGCTGCGCAGAGATCCATATGCTCCTGGGTGTTGACCATCTGCATATCTCTGTAGCGGTCCTTGAAGATGGTGAGTCTTGCAGCTCGCTTTACTGCGAGTGAATGGATGGTGACGTTGTCAGGTGCCATCTCCTTCACCAGCTCCATTGTGTGCCTTACATCATCGAGTGTCTCCTCGGGAAGTCCCATGATGAGGTCCATGTTTATGTTGTCAAAGCCCAGCTCACGCGCGAGCTTGAAGCTATTTATCGTATCGTCTACCGTGTGGTGTCTTCCTATTATATCGAGAGTCTGCTGCTTCATGGTCTGCGGATTTACTGATATACGGCTGATGCCGTTTTTCTTCAGTGCCAGGAGCTTTTCTCTCGTGATGGAGTCCGGTCTGCCTGCCTCCACGGTAAATTCCAGGCAGTCCTTTAAATCAAAGCTGCATTTGATTTTTCTGATAAGCCTGTCAAGCTGCGCAGGGCTTAGTGTGGTCGGTGTGCCGCCTCCTATGTAGATGGAGTTTAGCTTTTTGTGGTAGAATTTCTGTGCCGTGTAGTCTATCTCCTTCTCGAGTGCATCGAGGTAATCGTCTACGCGGTTTTTCCACACACCCAGCGGGTATGACGTAAACGAGCAGTATGCACAGGTGCTCGGGCAGAATGGTATGCCTATGTACAGGCTGTAGCCGTTGTCATAGTCCACCTTATCGAGCAGTGCCTTCTCACGCTTTGCTATGCCTATTGAGAGGTCGATTTTCTCATCGCTTGCGAGGTAGGTTTCCTTCAGATAGTCGTAGGTTTCCTTATCGCTCATGCCGTCCTCTATGCATTTCATGGCTATCTTGGTCGGTCTGATGCCTGAGAGTGTGCCCCACGGAAGACTCTTTCCTGTGCCCTTTTCTATCATGGAATACAGGGCGAGCTTAAGGCGGTTTTTAGTTTCCTTGCGGTCTGCACTGTCTACGGATATTTTTGTGCAGATTCTTTTTCCGGCTCTATTCACCGTCCACTCCACTGCAATTTCATCGCCCACATAGTCTATCTTAAATACCTGTGAGGCATCCGCAAATTCCTTTACGCCATCAGCTGTCATCTCGTGGTGTGTGCAGGCCAGGTTTTTCCCCTCCACCTCATCAGGTGAGCAGCTATAGTACATCTGCACGTCCTCCTGAGGGAAGAACTCCTTAAGCAGTGAGTGCACATCATATTCAAAATCCGGTTTATTAAATACTACTACTATCATAAGTAAGGGTTATACATCCTCTCGTTTTCTATGGTTGTTGTGTCGTTGTGGCCCGGGTACACCTCTGTATGCTCAGGCAGTGTCATTATTTTTTCCTTCACTGTGCGCACGAGGTCTGACATGCTGCCGCCCTTGAAATCCGTACGTCCGATTGAGCCGCAAAACAGTGAGTCTCCTGTAAAGATCACGTCCTCATACGGGAAATAATAGCAACAGCCACCCGGTGTATGCCCCGGTGTGTGAAGCACTACTATGTGAAAGCCTGCGATGTCAATTTCCTGCTTATCCTTCAAAAATACATCCGCATAAAAGGTCTTTGACTGGCCCATCATGTAGCTGACATTGAGCTGTGGGTCATCGAGTGTGGCTTTGTCTGCCTCATGGATATATATCTTGATGCCGTAGCGGTCTGCGAGCGGCTTTGCATCCGTGGCATGGTCAAAGTGTCCGTGTGTGAGCAGTATTGCTACTGGCTTTGCGCCTGACTCATCCACCTTTTTGGCGAGCTGATCCGCACACGCGCCCGGGTCTATTATTATCATTTCCTTTGTCTTTATATTGGTGACAAAGTAGCAGTTGGTCTGCACCGGTCCCACTACGAAGTGGTCTATCTTCATATTTACCATATGAGTGTACTCCTTGTCTGTTATATGTTATGCTTCACGCAAGAACCACCGAGATTTAGCCGGTGGTCCTCTCTACGTCTATTACACTTTCTATCTGTCTGAGCTTCTCCACTAGAACCTTTATCTGGTCCCTGCCTCTGATATTGAAAAATACCTCGATTGTAGCGATGCCCTGCTTGCTGGTCTTGGACTGGATACCACTGATATTTATTTCCTTCTCGGTAAATATCTTTGTGATATCTACGAGCAGTCCCGACCTGTCATGACAGAATATCTTTAAGTCTGCCTGATACTCGGCACCGTTGTCCATGAGGGCTGTATCCTGCCACTCTGCTTCTATGAGCCTGTCCTTTTCCATCTTGGACAGATTGATGATATTCACACAGTCTGTCCTGTGGATTGAGATGCCTCGGCCTCTTGTGACAAAGCCAACGATTTCATCTCCCGGAACAGGATTGCAGCACTTCGAGAAGTGCACAGCCACGTCATAGAGTCCGTGTACCACAATACCGCTCTTTGACTTGTGCTCGGGCTGTGTGCCTGCTGCCGCCTGCTGCTTTTCTGCGATGCTGCCAAGCACCTCTGCATCTGTCATCGGCACCATATGATCCTTCTTGTACTCGTCGTACATCCTGTTGACTATCTGGCTCTCCTTGAGTCCGCCGTGGCCGACGGTTGCAAGGCATGAATTCCAGTCGTGGAAGCCGTATTTGCGGCGTATTTTCTCCTGATACTCAGGCTTGTTTATTTCAGCAAAGTTGATGCCCTTTGCCTTGGCATAGGCTGCTATCAGATCCTTGCCGTGCTGTATATTCTCCTCCTTGAGCTCACTTCTGAACCACTGGTTGATCTTGTTCTTAGCCTGTGTGCTCTTTACGACCTTGAGCCAGTCACGGCTTGGTCCCTTGGAGTTCTGTGAGGTGATTATCTCTATCTGGTCACCGTTTTTGATGACATAGTCTATCGGCACCAGCTTGCCGTTTACTTTGGCACCGACCATCTTGTTGCCGACCGCAGAGTGTATGCTGTAGGCAAAGTCTATAGGTGTGGAGCCCTTTGGCAGGTTCTTTACATCGCCGGACGGTGTGAATGCAAATACATTGTCGGAGAATAAATTTAAATCACTCTTTAATAAAGTCATAAACTCCTTATTATCCGACATGTCCTGCTGCCACTCGAGTATCTGGCGCAGCCAGCTGAGCTTCTCCTCCTCTGTGACAGTGGTGGTAGTGGCATTGCCGTTGTTTGCTTCCTTGTACTTCCAGTGCGCTGCGATACCGTACTCAGCTGTACGATGCATCTCATAGGTACGTATCTGTATCTCAAACGGCTGTCCGCTCGGGCCTATGAGTGTCGTGTGAAGCGACTGGTACATGTTCTGCTTCGGCATGGCAATATAGTCCTTGAAACGGCCCGGTATAGGCTTATACTTCTCATGTATGATACCTAGCACTGCGTAGCAGTCCGGTATTGTATCCACCAGAATCCTGATGGCAAAAAGGTCATATATCTGGTCTATAGTCTTGTCCTGATTGACCATCTTCTTATATATACTGAAGAAATGCTTTGCCCTGCCGTATATCTCTGCCTTGATACCGGCATCCGAAACATACTTCTTGACATCGTTTACCAGGCCCTGGATATAGGTGTCGCGCTCTGTCTTTCTGAGTGCTACCTTCTCTACCAGATCGTAATATGCATCCGGATAGAGGTACTTCATACAAAGGTCCTCGAGCTCTATCTTTATCTTGCTGATACCAAGTCGCTGCGCGATAGGACAGTAGATATCCTGTGTCTCTCTGGCGATACGCTGCTGTGCCTCCTTGGACTGGTACTTGAGCGTACGCATATTGTGCAGTCTGTCTGCCAGCTTTATGAGGATGACTCTGATATCCTTTGCCATGGCGAGAAACATCTTGCGCAGATTCTCAGCCTGCATCTCAAGCCTGTCCGCATTCTTGTCCTTCGGATCCTTGGTGCTGTCTGTCAGATGCAGGTGCTTTAACTTCGTGACACCATCCACCAGATGTGCGACATCGTCTCCAAACTCCGCACGCATCTCATCCATGGTCATGATGGTATCCTCCAGCACATCATGGAGCAGTCCTGCTGCAATGGTTTCCTTATCCAGCTCGAGCTCGGCGAGTACTATGGCAACACAAAGCGGATGTATGATATAAGGCTCTCCTGACTTACGCACCTGCCCCTTATGGGCATCATAAGCTACCCTGTAGGCTTTGTCCACAAGGCTCGTGTCATCCGACGGATGATACTTTTTGATTTCCTTTTTCAGCTCATCGTAAAGCTCCTCGGGGCTCGTAAAATCCTTTGTTCCCCTTATACCGCTGGTATCTGAGCGAAATTTGTCCGCTATTTTTTCTAATTCTTCTGTTGAGTAATCTGCCAATAGTCTCACCTCGATTGTAGTGTATCTTTAGTAGCCATTATATTTTATTTCTTTAAAAATTGCAATCTTATGTTGTTAGCCGATAACCATCTTTACTCCGCCATACATGCCGGCTGAGTTGCCGAGTGTGGCGAGCTTGATCTCTGTCTCGCGGCTTGCATGGAAAGCATACTCTTTATAGTACTTTGCTGCTGTATCGATGATGATGCTGCCTGCCTTTGAGAGGCCTCCGCCTACAACAAATACCTCAGGGTCCATAACGCATGCTACTGCTGCCATTGCCTTGCCGAGAAGCTTCATAGACTGCTCTACTGCCGCAATGCCCGCTGTATCTCCTGCCTTTGCCGCATCGCATACATCCTTGGCTGTGAAGCCTGCATTTAAATCAAGCTTTGTTGCCACATCCCTGTGTGCTGCAATGTATCTCTCTGCCACTCTTACGAGACCGTTTGCTGATGCATACTGCTCTAAGCAGCCCTTCTTGCCGCAGCCGCAGCACTCTGACTCATCATCTACCATAGGCATATGTCCTATCTCTCCGCCTGCTCCGTTTACTCCGGCTACGATTTTGCCCTCGCGGATGATTCCTCCGCCTACACCTGTGCCGAGTGTGATCATGACTACATCCTGATGACCCTTTCCGCCACCCTGCCACATCTCACCGAGTGCAGCTACGTTGGCATCGTTTCCGGCCTTTACCTTGATGCCGCCGCACAGCACTGAGAGTGACTGTGCCACGTTGAACACGCCCCAGCCGAGGTTGACACACTTCAATACTGTTCCGTCATCCTTTATAGGTCCCGGCACTCCCATGCCTACGCCCTCGATGTCACCCATCTCTATGCCATGCTTCTCGTTATTCTCCTTGATGGATGCTGCGATATCAGGCAGGATGAGCTCGCCGGAATTCTCTGTGCGTGTAGGAATCTCCCATGTATCGACAAGCTTTCCTGTTGTCTCGAAAAAGCCTATCTTTACAGTTGTTCCACCTATATCTACTCCGTATGCGTATTGTTTCATTTTTTCGTCCTCCAAATCGTTAAACTATGTTTATATTTTATTGCCTAATTGCATATTTTTCAATGTTTTTCAATGTTTTTCATTGTTTTTTATGTTTTTTCTATATATGGAAGCGTTTATATCATCATCCATATGCCCGCTATTTGTAAATCCAAGCTTTTTGGCAAGACGCACCGATGCCGTATTTTTTTCGTCTATCCGGCAGTAAAGCTCTTCAAAGTCTGTGTTTTCGTGCGCGTAGTCTATGATGAAGCGGCATACCTCCGTGGCATAGCCCTGGTTCCATAATTCCGGCGCTATCATATAGCCCAGTTCATCATGCTCAAGCCCTGCCCTGCCTATCAGCTTCCCTGTTTTCTTGGAAAATATAAGCCACATGCCATACTCGTAAAAGCCATACATGTTCTCTATATATGCTTTCTGGTATTCAAGCTCTGTCTCGTAGTCGTAAAGCGGCTCCACAAAGTCTGTCATGCCGGGCTTGTCATAGAGCTCATAGAGCGCAGGAAGGTCTGACAGGGACAGCTCACGTATCAGACACCTGTCTGTCTCACCGATGTCCCACGGGATGTGATTATACCGCCTGCGCACCCGTTCCAGATACTCAATATCAAGCTCCGCAAGGCTCTCGACTGCATAGCGCGTGCCACACTGCGGTTCTCCTACTGATGCTATTCCGAGTGAGTCGGCTATTTGCTTCTGCTGCCGGTTTGATACTATCCAGATACAGTCGGCGGGAGCTTTCGGTATTCTTTGATTTCCCGTATTAGCTTTCGCGGTGTTATCTGCATATTCTTGTATCGTTGTTTTTTGGAAGTCATTAATTGATTCATCAGCCGGTAGCGCAACATACAGTTTTTCTTGCAGCTCATCAGGTAGTTTTTCTTGTAATTTTTCCTGTAATTCATATTGCTGCTCGTCATACAGTTTTTCCTGAAATTCATCATGCAACTCGTCTGACGCAGATGACATATCGGCTGCGCGCTTCCACTGTGGCTTAAATATCTCATCATGATAGTAAAAAGAGGCAAGTTTTGCGCTTGCCTCATCAATAATTATTATCATTAAACTGTCTCCGGCTCCGGATAGTCCACTCCGAAGGTCTCAACTGTAACTGTCTTCATGACCTGAGCCTCAAGTGGTTTGTCCATGTAGTCTGTGCGCACCTCTGCGATCTTGTTTACCACATCCATGCCCTCGATTACCTTGCCGAATGCCGCATACTCGCCGTCGAGATGTGGTGCATCCTGATGCATGATGAAGAACTGGCTGCCTGCTGAGTCAGGTATCATGGTACGTGCCATTGAAAGTACACCGGCTGTGTGCTTTAAGTCATTTTTGAAGCCGTTGTGTGTGAACTCGCCCTTGATTTCATAGCCTGGGCCGCCTGTACCGTTTCCGTCAGGATCTCCGCCCTGGAGCATGAAGCCCTTGATTACACGGTGGAAGCATACTCCGTCATAGAAGTTATGATTGATTAAGCTGATAAAGTTGTTTACTGTGTTTGGTGCGATTTCCGGATAAAGCTCCGCCTTGATTACATCGCCATTTTCCATTGTGATTGTTACGATTGGATTCTGTGCCATTATTTTTCTCTCTTTCTTTTATAATATTATGAGGCTTGGAGAATATCCATTCCTTGCAATTATTAAATATCGAATTAATTTCTACCCGATTGATTTTACCTAATTTTACTCACTCAGAGCCTCGACTACCTTCGGAAACTCCATGAAGTGTGATGCCTTCACCAGTATGGTGTCGCCCTCCTTCACATATGAAAGAAGCTCCTGTGTCATGGTCTCCCTATCCTCAAAATAGTGGATGTCTACATCGGATGATTTCTCCGCTGCTCCGGCTGCATATTCCTTTGCAAGCTCTCCTGCGGCAAAAAGTGTATGGATATGATTCTCTCCAACTGCTTCGCCTACCTCATGGTGCAGCTTTTTCTCATCGCTTCCAAGCTCGCCCATGTCGCCAAGCACTGCTATTGTCCTGCCCTTTGCATGCGAAAGCACCTCGATAGAGGATTTCATGGATACAGGATTTGCATTGTAGCAGTCATCTATCACTGTCATGCCGTGTGTTTTGATGAAATTGGTACGGCCTGCGATTGTCTCTGCTTTCTCGATTCCTGACTTTATCTCAGCTATTGTGAGGCCAAGCTGCAATCCGACAGCCGCTGCCGCCATGGCATTGTATACATTGTGCTCACCCGGGATGTGGATTTGTGCATCAAACTCACCCTCCGGAGTGACAAAATGAGCCTTCATGCCGTCGAAGCCCAGGTTTTCAATATTTGTGGTATATACTGATTTATGAACGCCTGAAGCTGATTCCTTGCCATAGTATATGGCAGGCTTTCCATTTACCGTCTGCACTGTGGCCAGCTTATCGTCATCCGCATTCAGCACTGCGACCGCATCCGGCATCATATGCTCAAAGCACTCTGTCTTTGCTTTAAGCACACCATCCCTGTCGCCCAAAAACTCCAGATGGCAGTAGCCGATATTGGTGATGACCATGACATCCGGGCAAGACATAGTAGAAAGTCTGTGCATCTCGCCAAAATCAGATATGCCCATCTCAAGCACCGCTACCTGATGGCTTTCCCTGATTCCGAAAATGGTGAGTGGCAGGCCTATCTCGTTGTTGAAATTGCCTGCGGTCTTGTGGACGCTGTATTTCTGCTCAAGAACTGACGATATCATCTCCTTGGTGCTGGTCTTGCCGACACTTCCGGTGATACCCACCACCTTGATATCAAGGCTTTTTCTGTAAAATGCCGCGAGCTTTTTCATGGCATCGGTGGTTGATTCAACAAGCACATATGGGCCTGCCGGATCCTTAAGCTCATGCTCAGAGAGCACAATTGCAGCCCCCTGCTCAAACACAGTCGGAATGAATTTGTGTCCGTCCACCCTTTCTCCCTTTATCGGGATAAAAAGATAGCCCTCCTTCACCTGTCTGCTGTCAATGACTGCGCCGGTGATTGTCGTATCAAGCAATGTCTCATCGCCTATGTATGTGCCCTCGCAGGCCTTTGCGATATTTGCAAATGTAAGATTCTTCATGTACTTATCCGACATGCTACACCTCATATTTTTTCAAAGATATGTCAATCAGATGCTCACAGAGCTGATTAAAGCTCATACCGATAACCGCGGCCTCCTGTGGCAGAAGACTGGTCGGAGTCATGCCCGGCAGTGTGTTTGCCTCGAGGCAGAACATCTCATTTTTGTCATTGAGCAAAAAGTCTGAGCGCGAATATGTGTCAAGCCCGATAACGCGCGCAACCTCCTCGGCATAGTGCTGCATATCCTTTGTCACCTGCTCAGGAAGCTCGGCCGGACATGTCTCTACTGTACTGCCCGCCTTGTATTTATTCTTATAATCGTAGAAGCCCTCCTTCGGTGCAATCTCTATAATAGGAAGAGCCTTGCCCTCGATAACGCCGACAGAGAACTCCCTACCCTGTACAAATTCCTCGATAACCAGCTCATTTTCCCACTTGAAGGCATCGTCAAGTGCCGCCTTAAACTCTGCCGCATCCCTAACGATGGTGACACCGATGCTTGAGCCACCGCAGCATGGCTTTACCACGCATGGAAGTGTCAGGTCAAGCTTTGTGATATCGTCCTGTCTGGTCGCTCTTGTCATGGAAATACCCTTTGGAGTAGGGATACCGTTTGCAAGGAAGAACTGCTTTGATGTCTCCTTGTTCATGGCGATGGCTGAGCTTAAATAATCGCTGCCTGTATATTTGACACCGAAGAGGTCAAATGCTGCCTGTATCTTTCCGTTCTCTCCGTTTTCTCCGTGGAGAGCCATGAAAACAATGTCAGCCATCTGACACATTTTGATGACATTTGGTCCGAAGAAGCAAGGTGACTGGTCCTTTCTGGAAGCCTTTACCTTTGCGAGGTCAGGTGCCTCTGTCGGAATATCGCTGACCTGCACGCTTATCTCGTCCGCGCGGTCAAATATACCTGTCAGGTCCTCCTCCCTGTCACTATATCCCATAAATACATCCAATAATATAACTTTGTGGCCGTTCTCTTTGAGTGCCTTAGCTACCATGCTTCCTGTCTTGAAGGAAACATCTCTCTCTGTGCTGAGCCCTCCGGCAAGTACTACGATGTTCATTTTTGTCCTCTTTTCTTTGATTGAATTATCATGCTTTGGCTTAATTAAACACAATGCAATGCTTCTTTTTTAAAGCTATGAGTAATCAACATAATTTTTCCAAAATTATAACACCATTTGTGCAAAAAAGAAAGACCGGTTGCCCGGTCAAAAAAGAAATTCTCATCTTATTTTAAACTGTGTTAACTTCCAGCAGCTGTATCATTCTCATAAATACCATCCGCCCGTGCAAATCATCCTGTGAAAGTGATTCTCCGTACTTCAATACTAATAATCGGCACTGATAAAAATTCAGCTCAGGATTGCCAAAAAGCAAAATCCGCAAGGCTGCATTTTCCAGGTAATTGTGTATATTTCCCACCTCAATAAATATATCTACGATATCATCGAGGTTAATAAGTCCTTTCTGTTCATAGTACATTGTTCTCAAATATTTGTTCCCCTCCATCAACTATATTTTTCATAGAACTTCTTTTTGTCTTTCTTTTGAAATTTTTCGTTTTTTACGAAATTTTTCTCTTTGTTTTTGTTGGCGGGTTCATTTTTCCATATAATATATCAATATTCTAGGCGCGTTACGTGCTGGTATTTTGAAGATTTCTATTAGAATTTTTAATATTGATAGGTGATTAGCAGTTTTCGACAAAATACGACATGGTTTTTGGTTTAATTTAGTTGGTTTTTGGTTTATATTGCGCTTTTCTCATAAGAATTTTTGGAATGATAAATTTGTACTATATTTTGAGGTTTTTGTTCTAATTATTTCATTTTTTAAAATTTATATAAATGGTTAATATAAAAAACCGGC
>ULWW01051687.1_pt1 | contig 11949 bp, 10 predicted proteins | sample 1960741 | NCBI WGS metagenome assembly ULWW01 (sample SAMEA4835823, study PRJEB28245) | human gut metagenome | biome: gut microbiome; material: fecal sample | place: Denmark | collected 2008
AGACTGTCGGCGGCGGGATGATCCTGGACGAGCATCCGTACCGGCACAAGCGATACGACGCGCGCGTGATCGCCTCGCTCGCCGTGCGCGAGAGCGGATCGGACGAGGCAAAGCTCGTGCAGGCCGTCGGCGAGCGCGGCGCGGATGGCATGACGCTTGCGGATCTTGCCGCGTGCTTCGATGAACCGGAAGAAAAACTGCTGGAAATGCTCGCCGCGCTCTGCATGCGGGGAAAGCTCGTCGAGATCGCGCCGTCGCGCTGTCTTACATCGTCGACGCTGGACAGGCTGTGGACAGACTGTGAGACGATGCTGACAAAGTACCACCGCGAGCATCCGCTGCACGCGGGCATGCGCCTCGCCGAGGCGCGGCAGCGGCTTCTGCGCGGCAAAGCACGGGAAAATGCGGACGCGATCCTCGCCTGCTTTGCGCGCGAGGGAAAACTCACGCTGACGGCGGAGCGCTGCGCGCTTGCGGACTTTTCCGTGCATCTGACCAAGCGGCAGAGCGCCATCCGGGAAGAGCTGCTGCGCACCTGCCGCGCGGCGGGAATTCTTGGCAAAAAGCAGGACGCGCTCTGTGCGCTGTTCGACAAAAAAGACCGCATGGAGTGCGCGCGCGTGCTCGAAAGCCTTTTGTCCACCGGCGAGCTCGTGCTGCTCACGCCGGAGCTCTGCGTCGAAAAAAGCGTTTTGGATGCGGTCGACGCAAGGGTGAAGGCGTGGTTCGAAACGCACGACACGCTCACGCTGGGAGAATTCCGCGACGCGCTCGGCACCTCGCGCGACCACGCGCTGCTGGTGCTGGAGTATTACGACCGGCAAGGGATTCTTCGCCGCGAGGGCGATGTCCGCAGGCCTGGCGCGCAGTTTGGCGAGATAGAAAAATGAGGCGGCTTTTGTCGCCTCTCACATGGGAGTAGATGGGTGCTGGTGTGCCCCCCGGTCTTCAAAACCGGTGAGAGGGGTGAAGAGCCTCTCGGGTGAGTTCGATCCTCACATGCTCCCGCCAGAGCCTCGCGGCCGTGTGCCGCGGGGCTTTTTGAAAAATGTGGATTTCCCTCTTGACAGAACGGAGGGAAGCTCATATAATACTACTGTTCGCGGCGTGAGCCGCACAATTTCATATCCGGGTGTAGCGCAGTTGGTAGCGCGCATGGTTCGGGACCATGAGGCCGTGAGTTCGAATCTCGCCACTCGGACCAGCTAAAAGCATTGAAATCGTATGATTTCAATGCTTTTTTGCAACTTTTGAGAGCAAAACGTGTAGTGCGAAAATGCGCGAAAACTCCAAAAGCGCACAAAAAAGCGCACAACTGCGACAATAGCGCGTGAAAGCCATTGATACGTCGGAAATGAAAGGGTGCGTTTCAATGGCGAACATTCGAGAAAACAAGAAAAACGGCAAGGTTATTTCTTTCCGATTCACCGTCTGTTTAGAGCGCGATGTGCGCGGCAAGCAAATCAGAAAATACACAACTTGGACAGCGCCCGCCGACTTGACGCCCGCAAAGGCAAGAAAAGCGGCGGAACGTGCGGCGGATGCGTGGGAAGAGGAAGTTAAAGCAGAGTACCAGAAGCAAAAGAAACTCGGCAGCGCATACCGTTTACCACCTGATAAGCGGCGGGATGATTTTGTGTCGTTTGTGAATGACACGTGGTTCGTCTTGCAGATACGCGGAGAAAACGACAAGCCGAACACCATAGCGTTTTACAAGAACATGACGCGCATTATATCGGAGTATTTCAAGGGTTCTGTCTTGCAGGAAATCAGCCCTGTTGATATTCAAAAATATCTTGTCTATCTGCGCACAGAGTACAAGAGCAAATTGGGGAAGTCGCTTTCGGCAAAAACATTACGTCATCAGTACGGGACGCTCAACCTGATATTTGGCTAAAAGTGGTGCGCGGGAAAAGAAAAACGAAATGCGGATCACATGATTTTCAATGGCCAAAAACGGCAAAAAGATTCGATCACTTTTGGAGAGTCTCATTAAAATGCCCATTGAATAACTGTTTGTACAATGCTATAATCCAATTCTATGCATCAATAAAAACAGTGGGTTAGAGACTTTCTTCACACCCCATAAAAGGAGAGACGATCTATCATGGACATCAAAGGAGATTGGAAAAAGCGGGCCGTCTGCGGATTGATGGTGCTGGCAATGGCACTGAGTTTGCTGCCAACTTCTATTCTGGCGGCCGATACGCGCAGCGTTACGGACAACGCCATCAAGAACGGCAGCTTTGAGCAGCCTGCGTTTGTCAGCAAGGATTCGCCGCAGTGGCCTGCAAACAATGTTCCTGGCTGGGATACAACGGCATCCGACAAACTGATCGAGTTCGGATCGACGAGGAAAAATGGAAGAGTTCCTCATATTTGGGGTAAGCCGGATATTCCGGATGGGGACCAGTTTGCGGAGCTGAACGCCGACGAAGAGAGCACGCTCTATCAGTATGCCACGACGGTCGGCGGCAATGTGTATGAGTGGGGCCTTTCCCACCGCGGCCGCAGCGGTATCGACCAGATGGCGCTCATCATCGGCCCGAAGCAGGACGTTGACCCTGCCAAGCCGAGTAAGACCGGCAAGGACCAGTTCATGCGCATGACGGACTGGGTGAGTCAGCACGCATCAAACCTGAAAGTAGACATTCAGCAAACGGGCTGTACGCAGAAGATCACGGTCTACTCCAAAAAGTTTGCCGCAAACGGCGAATTCCAGAATGATATCGGGGATGCGTTCAGCGCTTCGCCGTCTGACGTGTACACGGAGAAGTGGAATGTCTGGATCATCGGCACGAGTAACACGGCCTGGGGCAATTACGGAACGAAGAGCTCGGCCTATGCGGCGGGGAAGCTTGCGTATAGCTGCCGCTACGCTGTGCCGGACGGGCAGACGGAGACCGTCTTTGCCTTCTGCTCCTATTCTGCGGCAGGCGGTAATACATGCGGCAATCTGATCGACAATATTCATTTCAGCCTTTATCAGACCATCACGGCGGCGGCCACGGCGGAGGGATCGGGCTTTATCGGCGTTCCGACCGGCGACAAAGGAAGCAAGTATTACGAGATCGGCAGCAGTATGCGAGAGCTGGTAGTGGCTAACGGCAGCTCCATCACGGTGAAGGCGGTCGAACCGGAAAGCGGCGATGTTCAGTTTGTCGGCGCGTATGTCACGCGCCAGACGGCGAAAGGTCTGGAGCAGGTGTTCATTCCTGTGACAGACAAAGAAAAATGGGGAGAAGAAGACGGTACGTACACCTATGTGCACCGTGTGGAGGAACCGGCGGATATCGTGCTGGTCTTTGTCAAAAAGCCTATGGTCATATATGAGGCCAAAGGCGGAGACCGGTATATCTACGGCGACAATGGAACAAATGCGGTCTCCTTTGCGCAACAGGCGGGCAGTGACGGCACGTTGAAGGAGCGTGAACCTTATACGGCGCAGGCTGCCGAAACAACAAAGGATGGCTGGCGCTTCGATGGCTGGCTGCTGCCACGAAAAACTAAAGTGCTGCCCGCGGTCCACACCGTGAAATATGACACGGCAAGCGAAACCTTTACCTTTACGGCGGCTGATGGTACAAATGAAAAGCTCCACTCCGGCGGCGCGACGCTCATCGCCCAGTGGAAGTGGCGCCAGCGCTTCGTCACCGCCTCGCGCGTGAAGGAAAACGGCAAGGTGAGCGCTGATTTTCGGGAGAATACGGACTGCGGCACGGTCGATATCGTCGACCACGTGGGCGAGTCCGTAGCGAACAACCCGGCGGCAAAGGACTATTTTGCTTCGGCCAGTGAACGCGTCACCGTGACTGCGACGGCTAATGCAGGCTACGAATTCATCGGCTGGTATCAGCAGGTCGACGGCGAAAAATATGAGCTCGTCAGCAGCAAGCCGACGCACAGCTATAACGTGAGCCGCGAGGGCGTGCAGACGATCTACGCCCGCTTTGCCCCCACACATACGGTGACGTATCGGTGGGCAAGTGTGGATGCCGGTAAATGCCCGCCGGAAGAACAGCGGAACGCAAACAATATATCGCTTCCCGAAGCTGGCACGGTCATCGCCGGCGGCACGTATTATATTTCGAAAGACTTGGAAATAGGTAAGACCATCGACGGCACGGTCACGAAAGGTGACAGAACGGTTCCCGGCAAGTGGGTCTTCACCGGCTGGCATGACGGCAAAGAAGACGGGAGCAGCGGGACCGGCAGTGATATTGTGATCCAGGAGACAGAGCTTATCAACGTGACGGGGAACCGCACGCTGACGGGCTTCTGGACATTTGAGCCTGAGGCAGAACATTCGCTGTCCTATCAGTTCGCGGACAGCGGGAGCTGGAGCCCGAGCGGCAGCTTCGCGCATACGGAAGAACACTACCGCGGCGAGAGCGTTACGGCGAAGGCCGAGCCTGACCGCAATCAGACCACGGATGGGGAAGATGTGCTGGCCACGGACAACGTGACGCTCTATGGAGATTGGTCGTTCAAGGGCTGGCAGCGCAGCGACAATGATAGCACGATTGCAGCGGGCAGAGGCTTTGACATGCCGGGAAATAATCTGACGCTGACCGGCCAGTGGGAATTCACCCCGTATACCTACACCGTGGTGTATGATACCGGCGATGGAAAGCCTATCCGCGATCCGAAATATGCAAGCTACGACTATGCCGCGCTGCTGGGCAGCAGTAAGTCGGGCCTCAATGCCCCGTCAACAGGCATTCCCTTCGGCGCGTCGATCGAACTGATGGGGCTTCCTGCCGGGACGGAAATCCCGGATGACAAGTATTTCGCCGGTTGGAGCCTTGTAAAACCAGAGAATAACTTGAGTACTATCGAAACGCAGGCCCCCGGCGATTCCGTCGGATACAGAAAGCTTGGAATCACAGCAAACAAGCAGGTAGTAACGCTCTACGCCGTCTATAAGAACAAAGACGTGGCAACGGTGGACTTTGCCGTCAACGATTCGAACTGGGGCAATGTGGACACGAAGAGCGGCAGCTTTACGGTGCAGAACGGTATAGTAGACAATAAAACCGTTTTCTCGGAAGCGACTCCGCGTGAGGGCTACCATTTTGTCGGCTGGTATGAAAAGGGCGCTCTGACGCCGGTGAGTACGAATGCGAAGCTGACTGTTACGTCCGACATGATGCAGGAGAAGCTCCCGCTCACGGGGAGCGGAGAGGAGAACGGAACGCCCCCCGTGCTCGTGGTGCACTATGTCGCCGTGTTTGCGCGCGACAGCTTTACTGTCAAATTTGATGGAAACGGCGATGATAAAGAAGCCACGATGAAGCCGCAGACGTTCCCTGCTCCCGACTCGGAAGAACAGCTGACCACGCTCAGGAAGAACGAATTTAAGCGTCCGGGGTATGTGTTTACTGGCTGGGCGGAGTATCCGACCCGAGAAGTTGGGCAGGAGGAGCGCATCTATGCTGATGAAGCGCCGTTTGCAGAGGTGACGATCTATCAGGGAAATAAGATTGTGGACGGCGGTACGATCACCCTCTACGCCCAGTGGAAAAAACTGCCCGATGTGACCATCTTCTACACGCCGGAACCGACTTCGCTCGGCACGGTCGAGCTCAATCCGACGGAAAGTAATGAGCTCGACCCGCAGGACGGCATGGTCTCCGAGTCGCTCAATCCCGAGACCGGCACGGCGCGCGGCGCAACGGCTGTGCCGGGAGAAGGCAGCGTGTTCGTCGGCTGGTACGATGCGAAGGATACCGAGCGGGAGAATTCCCTGACAGACAGCATGACCTATACGCCGGAGAAGAACTCGTCGTCCAAACGCTATCAGGACGGCAGCTATGTGGCGCTGTTCCGTCTGAAGCAGTATGTGCTGCACTATGATGCCAACGCCGCCGACGCTGCGGGTACGATGGAGGACCAGACCTTCCCGCACGGGCAGGCGTATCCGCTGAAGGAGTGTGCCTTCAGCCGCGAGGGCTATAGATTCGTGGGCTGGGCAACGGGGCCGGCAGGCGAGGTCAAGTACGAAGATCAGAAGAATATCAAGCTGGACGAGGAGTTTCCGAATCTTAAAGATGATAACGAAGGGGCGACCCTCTACGCCGTCTGGGAAGAGCAGAGCGTGACGCTCAGCTATGAGCCGAACGACGCAGAGCTCGGCTCGGTGAGCAGCGCGTCGGAGACTGTTGATGCCGTGACGGGTACGGCCAAGGGCTCGACCGCGCAGGCGAAGAGCGGCGCGCGGTTCGACGGCTGGTACAGCGCCGACGGCACGCTTTTGTCGAAGGAACTTACCTTCGTCCCGACGAAGGGGGACGGCGCCGTCTGGCAGGGAACGACCTATTACGCGTACTTCAGTGCCAAGAGAAGCCCCTCGACTCCGTCTACACCGGCAAAGCCGGACGAGACAAAGCCGACGCTCGCACCCATCCCGGAAATGCTCAACGGCGAGGATCATTACGCCTACTTGCTCGGTTACGAGGATGGCACCGTTCGCCCGAACGGAAGCATCAGCCGCGCCGAGGTGGCGACCGTGCTCTTCCGCCTGCTCAAGGACGATGTGCGCATGCAGAATTTGACGAAGGACAACGCTTACAGCGATGTGTCGGATACTGCGTGGTACGCCGCGGCGGTGTCCACGCTCTCGAAGATGGGTGTCATCAGCGGCTATCCCGACGGCACGTTCCGCCCGAACGCACCCATCACGCGCGCGGAATTCGCCGCGATGATCGCGCGCTTTGACGAGACTGCCAAGTCGGCCGACACGCCGTTCACCGACATTTCCGGCCACTGGGCCGAGAATGCGATCGGCAAGGCTTACGGCAATGGCTGGGTGGAAGGAAGCAGCAAAACGGTGTTCTGTCCGGAAAGCAACCTCACCCGCGCCGAGACAGCGACGCTTCTGAACCGCGTGCTGCACCGCCTGCCGGAGAAGGAGAGCGACCTGCTCGCAAACCAGATCGTCTGGCCGGACAATCCGGAGACCTTCTGGGGCTATCTTGCGATCCAGGAGGCGACGAACTCGCACGAGTACGAGCGCAAGGCGGACGGCGTTCACGAAACGCAGACCGCCAAGCGTGAGAACCGCGACTGGTCGAAGGAATTTGAGCAGTAAGCATATAAGCCGCCATCTCGGTGAGCAGTAGCTCATTGAGATGGCGGCCTTCTGTTATTGCGGCATATAGCATTTTTCCGGGGCATTCGCAGGCAGCAGCTTTTCAGACCACGCTTCATCTGTTTCGCTCAGACCCGGCGCATTTCGCAGAACCCAAAGCAAGTCCGAGACGTTCAGCGCAGATCCGTTCGAGTATGAGTTCATGTATGCCCCGATGGGCGATGGCGGCGTTTGCGAATATGTCGAGCTGTGGTACGGCTTTGCGGTCAAAAAGGAGAGTGACGCGCAGGACTACACCAAGCATGGCTCATGTCTCGCGTGGATGATTTGGAAATGTCTCGCAATATAATTATGCATACAGGGGGGCTTCCTGCAGACGAAATTGACCGGTTTGAAAGTATCGTCAGAGATTTGTTGAGACGGATAGGCTAATATGTTGGAATACTGATTGTTTCCGTCCGATACTCTTTTTTATCCTTTTGATTTGATGAAATCTTATAATTCTACTTGAGCCAAAAACCGGCAAGTTTCTGTAGAAACTTGCCGGTTTTTAATTTTATTCGGTTGTTTCCTCGCGCAGCGAGTCTTTAAACAAGCTGCTCATATAATCGCTTCGTCCATACAGAACGCGGTCAATGTAGACATCGCAACCTTGCACACGGTAAAATACCATATAATTGCCGCTGACAAGAAAACGATAGTCAGTTCCTATCTCTGCAATAGAGGATAACGGGGTTCCCATTTCTGCGAAATTTTTCAACGGGTCAACCGCGTTCATAATATGATCTATCACGCGCTCCGCAGCAGAACGATTCTGAAGTTCCAATACGATGTAATCCCAAATATCATCCAAATCGCGACGGGACTCGGGTGAATAATGAATTTTATTCTTCATTCGCTCTTGCGCGGAAGTGCGCCATCATATCGTCCGGTGTCAGCCAGCCTTCCGTTTCGCCGGAGTGGCGGCCTTTTGCAAGCTCATTCATCAGGCGGATGGTCGCCTGTGTTCTCTCATAGTCCTGCATATCCACGATAGCGTACCGCCCGCGCCCGTTTTTCGTCAAAAAGACAGGAGCGCCCACAGTCACATCATGCAGTACCTCGCTGTAATTTCGCAGGTCAGAAATGGGTTTAATGTTCGGCATTATCTATCAGCTCCTTTCAAACATAGTATATCCCATTTCGCTGTAAAATTCAACAGCAAGTTTGCAGCGTACATTTATAGAAATGCGCGCTGCCTATGTATTTAGAATGCTATCCATTCATTGGCAGAGGAAAAAGAGGCGCATCTATGATTCAGCAAGGGCAGAGTACATCAACAAGATGCCACTCTGCCCTTTTTATTTTATAATTTCGTCATATCAAGACTCTTTCACAAATGGTGTAATTGTGGTGTAGTAGGCACCGTTTGAGCGATGAAAACCATTGATATAGCAGGCTTTTTCGAGGCTTCTTAAGATATTGCCGTGGCAGATGAATAAGATTTTTGTCATTGCTGTTATATCCCTTCAAAAGCCTCCAAGCCTTGATATTTCAGGGCGTTTGGCACTTCTTTCATTTTTTGCTGTTGTGTCGGAAACCTACACATATTACCGTAACTCTACGCAGATTTTCAGGCAAATAATCAATGCCATCATCGAGCTGCTTCTGGATTTCCTTTTCTTTTTCACGCAGTTCTTTCAGATCGGAGGAATACACCGTCTGCTGCTTGCTGCGAATGTCTGTGTACCGATATTGATAAATCAGGCCTTTTCTCTGGCTCTCTCCTGTCCGCAGGATGCGTCCTTTGTTGTCTTTGCGCTTTTCGGACATTGTCAAACTCCTTCCCGTGATGGAAAGAGCCTTGATATGACACACTTATTGTATCATATCAAGGCTCCGATTTACACCACAAATTTCAAATAGAATACGCCTGCTCGATGAACTGATCGAACAGGCGGCGTTTAATTAGGCGCTTGTTGCCCACCCAGAGGACAAATTTGCACCGGTCCTCGTTGGTGATCTCACGCAGTTTGTTGATACCAATGCCGGAATAAGCCGCAGCCTCCTCCAAGCTCAGATTGCTCTTTTCCCAAATCGGGATTTCCTTCATAGGCAGTTTACCCTCCATACAAAAATATGAAGTCATGCAGAGCTATGTGATGCACAAACCGGCAAACGATCCGATTTTTACATTCATTGAGAAAAAACGCGGCGAGGGGAAATGCGGTAAACTTGCCATGGTGGCAGGCTTGAATAAGTTCCTCCGAAGCGATACGAGCTATCCCATTGGGCAGTGCTGTGTGGATATTGTGAACATGGACGAGGAGGTACTCGACGAGATCGACCGCCGTGTGGAGGAGTTCATCCCTGCGGCGCAGGCGCTGCTCTCGAAAAAGACAAACAGCGCTGTTGCCTTCGCACAGAAGAAGCTGAACGCTGTTTGGAATATCATTTTTACCATGCCGGTGTACCGTGACCTGGATATGGCCCTGGAGCTCAGCTATCATTTGCTGGAGAGACTTTACGAGCAGAAAGAGAAATGGGAGCAGGTGCAGAAGATACACTCGGAGGGGCATGAGATATATGAGCGCATGATCGATGATCTGGCACACTTTGCAGACAGAGTGCGGGCACTTCGTTTGCAGCTCAGGATCATGACTGAGAAATACTTCGAACCGTTAGAGCGGAGAAACAGCGCGGCTTACGGAACGGCGTACTCAGCTTTCTACGCGGATATGCTCCGAGCCGGTGCGCTGTTTTTCGGCGAGGACTTTGACCAGAAGTTCTCTGTGGAGATCGACTTCGTTCCCATGATGCGGAAAGAAAACGAGAGCGAGTTTTTCGTTGCAGAGAAGACAACCTTCCGCTATTTACATGATTTTCTGAGAACGGAGTTCTACCGTGGGCTGGCGATCGGGAACGCGCCGCGGCGGTGTCATAACTGTGGAAAGTATTTTCTGCTGACCGACGGCTACAACACATGCTACTGCGGCAATATTGCACCCGGCGAGACGGAGCGAACCTGCCGGAAGGTGGGAGCGCACCGCAAGGAAGCGCAGGGCAAGGCAAACCGCAGTCCGGCCCGTGTGGAATATGACCGTACCTATAATCGGCTGAAGCAGAGAAAGGTCCGAGGGAAGATCGGCGTGGACGAGTGGAACGCCGCCGTTGCGCAAGCGATGCAGGTACTGGAGCAGGCGGAGCGCGGAGAATTCACAGACGATGAGATGAAGGAACGGTTTCGGAAGTTTTGAATTGAAAAAGGGAGCTGCGTCTCTGATCGAGACGCAGCTCCCTTTTATTGACTATTATGAAATGACTCTTGTCAAGGGGGAAATTGCCTGTCAAAAGCAAATATTTGAGCAAGGGCATGTGAGAAGAGCTGAGACGATCAGAATTCCGGCATTGGCCACTCTGTTATACGTGGATTGGTTACCACAGGTCAATGGTCCGCCAGGAGCTCTACTGTCTTCAGTCGTGGATCACGAAAGTGCCATCATAGTCAATACGTAGATAGCTGAACCATATTCATGTGCTCAGCTCCTCACAAATGCCCTCGCCCGAGGGACTTGAATCGAATCCATCCCTTGCTCACTTTCTATTATGGATTGGGAACTGGGTCAAGGACAAAGCCGCGAAACGCGGTGCGCAGCATCCTTGACGCATGTTTCCAAGACGTAATATCATCCCCAAGGGAATGGATACTACGCCGCGTTGGAAATGTTTCCGGTCATCATACCCCAGACAAAACAGGCCAGTTCGCGCGCAATTGCGGTTTTGGCAATATTGTGCCTGGACTTAAATGCGATGCGGTAATATTTGCGTTGCATGCGTTCATTGGCTTTATCCGCGTAAGCGATGACCTCGGCAGGATTGCCGCCCTGTCTGGCCTTGAGCGCTGCGCTCTTTTTCCCAATGGCTCCTCGACTGTAGGATTGAGCTGCCTCGACCAACAGTCGCCGTAAATGGGTGTTTCCTGCCTTTGTAATACTGGTGCGTATCTGTTTATCAGAGCTGGAATGTTCTCCGGGAACAAGACCGAGATAGGCGGCAAAGTGTTTGGCAGAGCGAAAACGCTGGAAATCGCCTACCTCAACCAGCAAAGATAATGCGGTATGAGCGGCAACACCGCGGAAGCAGCAGAGCTTCTGCACATTTTCTTCATAGTGCTCCAGATGGGACATTTCCTCGATTCGGGTGTCATAGACCGCAACTTTCTCATCCAGCATATAGTAAAGAATCAAGTATTCCTGAAGGGTTTCCTTATAAAGAGGATGCTCAAAGACGAGTGTCTCCAGCCATTTGAGGTGTTTCTGTGTCCAGTAGCTCTTTCCATCAAAAGCAAAACCGTGTCGAGTAGTGAATGCGATGATCTGTTGCTTTACACGCTTCAGATCAGCCTTGATATCATCTCTCATACGGATATATTCTTTCACGGCATCATCTTCTGTGGTAGGGACATAAACGGGGCTATACAGACTAAACGCCAAGCATCTGGCAATGTTTTCTGCGTCTCGGCGATCCGTCTTGATCCGTTTCCCCTTTTCCTGATGCATCGTTGAAGGTGCCAGAATAACGCAGTCCACACCGCATCTGGTGAGTTGGTGGTAGAGTGAATAACCCAAACAGCCAGCTTCATAGCCGCAAACAAATTTGCATTCTTCACCGCGTTGCTTCTGGACACGTTCCATATACTTGATTACCTGACGGTAATCCGGTTCTGTTTGCGCAACAGCAAAGCCGCGGTCGGAATCTGCGGTATAGCAGCAAAAAGTGAAATTTGTGGTATGGACATCCATGCCGACGTAGATTATACTTGCCATGATGACTCCTCCCTGTATGTGGTAGGTCTGGTACTTTTGAGTTTGCGCTAAAAG
>ULWW01014435.1_pt1 | contig 11914 bp, 9 predicted proteins | sample 1960741 | NCBI WGS metagenome assembly ULWW01 (sample SAMEA4835823, study PRJEB28245) | human gut metagenome | biome: gut microbiome; material: fecal sample | place: Denmark | collected 2008
AAAGCAATGGTCAGAAGAAATAGAAACAGAAATTATAAGAAGTGGAGATTTGGTAATTGATGTTGTCCATAATATGATTTTTAAAAAAGGACGGGAACTTTCAATAAAAGACACAGAATTCCGTTTGTGTTATATGCTTGTAAGAAACGATGGAAGAATTATGCCAAGGGAATTGTTGCTAGAACGTTTATGGGATATGGATGAGCATTTTATTGAAAATAATACGTTATCAGTTTATGTTTCAAGATTACGAAAAAAGTTGGGAGTTTATAATGGAGTTTCCTATATTGAAACAATAAAAGGTATTGGGTATAGATGGAATCATTTAGTGCAGAGAGGAGAATTTAATGAGTAAAAGAGAAAAATACTATGGGAAAGAAGGTTTCTGGATTATCTCTGTGTTTGGAATAATGTGCATTATCTTTATGACAATATATACAATGTTTATATTTAAAGAGGTTGCTAGACAGAATATGATATTTTTTGGAACAGTGGAAAAGGCAATGGATTACAGGACATCAGCAAATCTGGTTAATTTGATTTTTTCTAGTCAAAATAAATCTGATCTTTATTATAATGGAATACAATTGATGAAAAAAGCAGGATACGAAAATTCATATGCAACTTTAATTTTTTTGCCGTATCAGAAATTAATGATATTTAATATTTATTCTGCTATAATTATGATTTTTACACTGATCATATTAGGAAAAACGCAAAAAAAGCAGAGTCAAAAAGAAGAATTCCAAATTATATTATATTTAAAAAAGCATGTTCCGATTAAAAAGAACCTGCATTTTTTTTCAAAAAATTTTTTAGAATCTATTGAGAAAATCAGAAAAGATATTGATAAACAACAACAGATACATATAGAATATAATGAAAAGATAATGCATTATATGGAAGATGTTTCTCATCAACTAAAGACTCCATTATCTGTTATGCGAATGATTTGTGAAAAAATAGAAATGAGATATTCAAAATTTTCAGTGGAAATGGGTAAATGTCTTGGGCAGATAGATTATATGACAGACACTATAAGAGATTTAATTAATCTGGGGAAATTTGATTGTAAAAAATTTCAAATGAAATTTGAAGAAATTTCTGCAGAAATATTAGTGGAAACTGTTGTAAATGACATAGAAATATTAGCTGAACCAAAAAACATAGAGATAAGTGTACAGGGGAAATTAAAAATAAAATGGTTATGTGATCCTTTTTGGATGCAGGAGGTATTGAAAAATATTTTAAAAAATTGTATAGAACATTCGCCAAATGGCAAAATAGAAATCTTTTATGGAATAGAAAAAAATTTGAATAAAATTATAATAAGAGATAATGGACAGGGTTTCATGTTTGGACGTGAGAATAAGATATTTGAACGCTATTTTTTAGGAGATCGTACAAAAGAAGGAAGTTCTGGATTAGGCTTATCTATTGCACAGCAGGTAATCAAACAGCATTTTGGTACAATTACAGCATCAAATCGGGAATGTGGAGGAGCAGAATTTTTAATTTTATTTCCACAGATGGATGCAACTACGATTTATTAAATATAAAGAGTCACTTTCTTGTAAGATGGTTATGATATAAAAAGATAAAATCAAAATTAGGAGGGAAAGCGATGTATCACAAAAAATGTTGGAAAGTTCATGGAATATTTTTACTTTTACTAAGTATGCTTTTGCTTAATGCATGTCATATGCCAGCTGGCAGTGAGCAAACAGAAGAAAATATAATGGATGAAAGAGAAAATTCTGAGGAAAGCAACATATGGATCTCTATTAATGATATACCGGAAGGATATACAGAGATTAGATATGTTTCTGTGCCAATGCGCCAGCAGGATTGTTATAGTAATGCAGAGGGTAACAAAAGATTTGTTGTAGAGGTTCAACAGGGGGATACAGATTTAATTTCAGTAGAAGAAAAGAAAAAAATTGACATAGACGGAAGTCAAGGTACACAATTTATTTATAATGGAGAGAATATTAAATACAATGGCAATGAAAAAGAGCAGATACAGGAAATCACGAAGATGAAAAAGGGTGAAAGAGTCCTGGAATGGAACGCAGGAAAATGTTGTTGTAGGATTTATGGATCTTTATCTTATGAGGAACTGAAAGAAATTGCAAAAAATGTGGAAGTGAAAGTATGAAAGACATTATCGTAGAAATAAAAGGGTTAGAGAAAACTTATGGAAAGAATGAAGCAGAAACAAAAGCAATTCAGGGTATTGATTTAACAATTGCCAGAGAAGAATTTGTATCAATTGTTGGGAAAAGTGGTTCAGGGAAGAGTACACTTTTAAATATTATTGGAGGATTAGAAAGACCAACTTCTGGAGAGGTTCAAATTGAAGGAACAAACTTATTTGATATGAAGGATACATCAAGGACAATTTTTCGTAGGAAACATATCGGATATGTATTTCAATTTTTTAATCTTATTCCAGAAATGACGGTATATGAAAATATATGTTTGCCGTCTTACCTTGACCATAAAGATCCAGATGAAGACTTTATTCAGACTGTTATGGAAAAATTAGGTATATATGAAAAGAAAGGGAAATATGCTACAGAACTTTCAGGAGGAGAACAACAACGAGTTGCTGTTGCAAGAGCATTATCGCTTAAACCTTCGATTTTGCTTGCAGATGAGCCAAGTGGGAATTTGGATAAGAAAAATGGTGAACAGCTGTTAGAACTTATGTTGTTATCACAGCGTTATTTTGATCAGACTATTCTTCTGGTAACACATGATTTAGAAATTGCGAGACTCTCGCAAAGAATGATTGTTTTAGAAGATGGAAAAATTATTTCGGATACCGCTTTAGAAGGGGAAAAATCATGAAAATCTCTAAATACCAGAATAGAATTTTAGCTATTGTAATATTTTTTGTTTTTTTCTTTGGCCTTATTACAGTTATTTATTCAGATAGTTATCAAAATACTTTAGAGGAACAGAGAAAAAAGTTATATGGTTCTTGGAATATTGCATCATATCATACATCAGATGATGAAATACAGATACTAGAAAAAAATGCAACAATTGATAAAGTAGGAAAAGTAGAAGTTTTAGGGGATATTTTAGATAGAGAGGGAGAGAATATTGGTGCGATAGGAAGCGCAGATAATAGTTTTTTTTCTCTTGGAAATATTAAAACTCTAAGTGGACATATGCCGCGTAATGCAAATGAGATTGCAATAGAGGCATCTTATCTTACTCGCTTGGGATATTCTTATGAATTAGGTCAGAATATTCACTTGAATATTTTATTTTATGATAAAGAAGGTAATGAACAGATAGGAGTATATCAATTTGTTCTTACAGGAGTTATAAAAAATTATTCTTCATATTGGAAAACACAAAATAATGAACTTCCTTCTTTTTTTATCACAAAAAGAAAATCTATTGGCACCAATAAAAACGGTACCATAACAAAACATATTTTTATTTCGTTAAAAGAAAAGTATAAGGAAGAAGCAGATGCCCTGCAAGTTCTTTGTCAAAGGGGAGAATTTGTGAAGAATGACTATGTTTATGGAGAATATTCTGGAGGCAAGCTGTTTATATTAGAAAGAAATATGTTGCAATTTTTTATTTTAGGAATAGGTTGTATCACAATATTTTTGCTACTTTATATTGATCTAAAGAATCAAACAGAAAATTTGCTGATCATGAGAATATTAGGTGCAACAAAAGCACAGATTTTTCAGATATATATTAAGAAAAAGAAAGAGGTAATGTTATTCCCTGGTATAGCAGGTATATTTTTTGGAGTTGCATTGCCGAGTGTTTTGGTTACAATAATAAATAAATATGGAAATTATCAACTGTATCTTCGTTTATCCTGGATTAATATTCTAGGATTAATAGTATTGTTTACATTGGTAATTTTATTCGTATTTTTTATAAGTATTATTCGTTTACTAAAGCTTCCCCTTCGTGGAAAATTACAGCATCAGACAGAATATAAGATAGTAAAAAGAAGAAGAAAATTAAATAAAAAAAATCTTTTTAAAATCTTAAATATTTTTCAGAGAAAAGAGAAAATTTTATCAGTGATGCTTGTAACAGTATTATCTGCTTTCATGCTTTTGACAGTATATCAGACATGGGAAGCATATAGGTCTTATCGATTTTCCTGTATAAATTATCCGGATGATTATACCTTTGGAAGACTTATGGGACATATTGGGTCTGAGAATACTATGACAGAGGAACAATTAAGTTTAATAAAAGGGTTATATGGAGTTGGAAAAGTAGGGTCAGTTGCAATATCTTCTAATATTAAACTGATGTTTTCTGGGAAAATAGATGATATATATTTGAAAAAAGTTAAAGAGGGAATGAGGGATGATTTTACACAAAAACAGCAATTAGATAATTATACATACGGTCCTTTAGTTGGTGTTTCTGATAATCTAACTGGCAGTTATCTAAAACAAGTAGAGAGTAGTTCAAAGAAAAAGTTGAAAAACAATGAAGTTATTTTATATGTTCCGGATTATATAAAAACAGAGAAAGGAATGTTACAAGTAGATCTTGATCTGGACTCTTCAACACAAAAAAATGGGGAAAATATACAAGAAAGGATGATAAAAGAAGGAGATACAGTCACAATAAATACAAAGAAAGGCAAAAAAATTTTAAATATTGTTGGCGTTATCCATTGCTTTAAAGATGAAATGCCTGCTTCATTAAACCCAATGGTAACATATGGTGTATTGTGTAATGAGAGTACATATCGAAGTATTTGTGGAAAATTTTCACCATGTTATGTAACTGTTGGTGTACAAAAGGAAACAATTCCATATCAGACAGATATTGAATTATCAAAAGTAAATACTTCTCTTTATTTTGAAAATAATCGGGTAGAGAGAGAAGAACAACTAAACAATCTTATATTAAAAGTTATAATGACATTTGTATTAACTGTGATTGGATTATTATTTTTACTACTTATTCGTTTGGGAATAGGTTTGTCAATTGAGAAACAAAAAATAAGAAGATACCAGACACTTTATCAGTTAGGAATGGAAAAAATAGTAATATGGAAATATTTTTTGAAAAATAATTTTACAGAAAGTTTTTTTGGTGTATTATTAGGAAACATTGCTTTAGTATTTTATAGATATGTAACGGAGAGGAAGAACTTGATAGAATTTGCGGATTATTCCATACGAAAGTCCCTTTCTTTTTATATGGAAATATGTAAACGGTGTGTGGCATTTACCCATTGGGAATTTTTAATTTTAGTAGTCATAATATTGATATTGCTGAATTTTTTTATTGCGGCAGCATGTGATTATCAAAAAGTGTATGGAAAAATAAAGTAAATTACTAGAAATAGTCTGTAGGATATTCTGATTAATATGTTTGGTGAGTATGGTCATACATATAAAGTTGAGATTACAAGTATTTATGATTTTATAAAATAAATCTGTCAGTCTGTCAGGTTTAATGTAAATTTTTCTTTTGCGAAAAATAGGAGTCAGTAAGTGTATGCAGAAAAGTAAAAAGAACTGAGTTATAATAGAATTAGCAATTAGATATGGAAGAAAGAAAAGCAGAAAGGATATATTATCCTTCTGCTTTTTTTGTACCGAAATTCAGCACAGATTAAATATAAGTAGAGGTGATGACATGGACATTGTACAAATAACAGACAGAATATTAGTATCCATCGGGATAGGAATGAGTGCTGCATTTCAATTATTTCGATTTTCTATCATGACATTAATGCCAGCGATCGAGAATATAAAAACAGATGTAATATGTGAAGGTCTGTCATTAAAAAGAGGACTAATTATAACGGTCAGTATTCTGGTCAGTATATCACCGATTCTTTTAACGATAAAGAATAGTGAACAGAGAAGGAGTCTTTATCATTTACAGATATTTTTGTTGTTATATATATTGTGTACTTATTTTTATGATCTGTGGAAAATTAAGCATTGGCTATATGGGTGTGTCGTGTTAATCTTCTGTATAGATTTGACATGGTGTACTATAGGATTTTGTCAGGAATATGTGCCGAAATTCGGTACACACAAACGTAAAAAAGATTCTGAAAAAAGCAGACTGGAACACTGGAATAGTGAAAAATAATATGATATATTAAAGCTAAATATAAAAGTTGGAGATGGAGTGATATGATAGATAAATATACCGAAAATCTCCGGCAAATCTACTTATAAATGTGCCGAAATTCGGTACGGAACAGGAGGAAGTTATGAGAGAAAAAACGATGAAGAAAGGGCATTTGTTACTGACATTACTTGCTTTTGTATGTTTAATGGGACTGGGAACAATTCATGCAAATGCCGCAACGGTGAAAGCAAAAGTTGATGTAAAAAAATTTTATGGGATTGCGGAGCAAGTTCTTCAGGAGATTAATAGGCAGAGAAGAAATAACGGTTTATCAGATTTAAAAATGGATGCCAATTTTACAGAAGTAGCGATGGACATAGCACTGCAAAAACAGGGAGGCGATGCATCAGCAAGTAATCCTGAAATCTATAATAATGTATATGTAAGAAAAGATGCTATGGAAATAGACGATATAGATGGTTATGATGAATACAGCGATAATTTATGGAAAGAAACTAGAAATGGAAAAGAAAAAATATTAAATCATATCAAAAAAGTAGGTACTTTCCTTTATAAAGAGAGTGATATTACTTCTAAAATAGGGATAGGTGTTGTTGCTACAGATGTACCACAGGGAATACCAAGAGAACTTAACTATGGCGGTTTTTGTAATGTAACATATTGTTTTGTCAGCGATGAAATTGGACATGATGACAGTGCTTATGAAAAATATGTAAATAGTGGGAAAACTGTTCGTACACAGATGGATTTGTATATTAATCCATCAGATACTTATTTAATAATCAATGCTAACAAAAACTATTTAACACCAAAGTATACATATGATGTAATTAAAAAAGGAGAGACAAGAAAAGCACATCCGGCAGTATGGCAGTATCCAGTAGCTGCTGGACATATTTATAAAGATTCAGGTCACTTTAAATGTAAATTATCGAATACTGGGGCTACATGGAGTAGTTCTAATCCATCTATAGCTTCTGTAGATTCTAATGGAAATATAACGGCAAAGAAATGTGGAATCGCTACAGTGACAGTTAAAGTAGGAAACTTACAGGCAACTAAAAAATATGTTGTTTCAGACATAATCGGAATGGATACGGATACACTCTTATATCTTCCAAATTGGAAATCAAAATCTAGTATACCAGCAGATTATACAGGTAACTGTTATGCAGGCGGATATGCGCTAGAAGTAAAAAACGGTCGGATTACATGGTCTAAAAATATGAAAACAAATAAGATTACAAGACCGGGAAGTAAAAACAGTTCGATAAAGACAAAAAAGATAAAAGGGAACTATTACAAGATTACTTCAAGATCAAAAAAGACAGTTTTATATGTGAAACCAGCTAATAAAAATATTATATCTGTAAACATTCCATCGACAGTAAAGATTAGTGGAAAAAGATATAAAGTAACAGGGATTGCAGCCAATGCCTTCAAGAACTATAAAAAGTTAAAGAAAGTCACGATAGGAACAAATATAAATAAGATTGGAAAGAAGGCTTTTTATGGCTGTTCCAGTCTGAAGAATATAAAAGTAAAAACATCAAAGTTAACCAACAGTCGGATTGGAAGGCAGGCATTTAAAGGAATCCATAAAAAGTCAGTCATTAAAGTTCCAAAGAGACAATTAAAAACTTATAAAAAGATACTGAAAACGAAGGGAATCGGAAAGAAAGTAAAGATTAAAAAATAAAACGAAAAATAGGTACCAAAAAGGATATTCGGAAGAATGTCCTTTTTTTGTACTCATTTTTAGATGAAGAAGGAGAAATATAGTGTGATACGAGGTCCACCATGTAATTTAGGAAGATATATAAACAAAGTAAAAAATGCGAGGAGAAAAGCTATGAAAACAAAAATGATATTAAAAAAGGGAATAGTATTTTTGTTTGCTATAATGATGGCACTAACAGGAATTTTTTCTCTGGGAGTAATGGCAGCTTCTGGGTTGGAAGGAGCATATATTAGTCCAAAATCGAAGATGGGATTAGAATTCGCTAATAACTTTGATAGGTCTGTATCAAAAAGTCAGGTAAGCGTACCAAATTTTATGGCGGATAGCGATACAAATAGTGAAGAACCGAATAAATCTTTTAATGCACAGCAGGTAGCAGCTGGTAATTCAGATGCAGGGGCAAAATGGCGTGGTTTTGCGGCGTATGCCAAGAATCATGATCCAGAAGATTTCTGGGTACGTTATAAAGATGTAACTACTGTTGGAGGAAAATTGGTTGATCTTGAAGAAAAAAATCCTTATGCAGTAGCATGGAAAGAAGTGAGGAGAAATGCGGTCCATATTGATCAACTCTATGAAGAGTGTAAATATATCTTAGGGCATGAGATCAAAACAGAAAAAGATCTGCTGGAAAAACAAAAGATATTGATAAAGAAAGAAGCAGAGCTTTTCAATCAGCGAAGGACTCTTTTTTCCGTCGAAGATAAAAAAATATTCCAGCAGTACCGCGTATTAAAAAAACGATTGGCCGATACTCCCGATTGGGATGACCAGTTTGAAATATATCAGGAAGAACTAAATGATTTTTTAAAAGAGATGCCGGAAGGGATGCTCAGTGCAGAGAAGGTAAAAAGACAGATCAATGCGATGCTGCGTGAGGTGCGGCATGAGAAACGGATCGTAAACCGGATGATCGAAGAAGAAAAAAGCTTGAATAAAGAAGAAAAGATTACAAAGAAAAAAGGACGTACTGAAATTCAGCACAGGAGGTGAAAAAATAAATGGGATCAAAAGAAGAAAAACATATTGTTATAGAATTTCAAAAAAAGATACTGCAGGAAGCCGGATGCAGTGCGGAGGTGATAGCTTTTTTGGATGAGATAGAAGATGAAGTGTTTTGTGAATATTACTGCTTTTGTTTTTTAGACGGAATGCCGATAGAAGAAGTGCGGAGAATAGACAGTGTCCCTGTACAGAACTGGAAAGATAAGATCAAACGTATCAGAGAAGAACGGACGGGTTATCTTGAAAGATTATTTGTGCCAGATGCACAGGTGACACAGCAGATCTCTAAGTTACATGAAAAAGCGGGCAGAGTATTTAAGGAAACAGAAGAATTAAGGGATACAATAAATACAACATTAAAGCAGACATTAAAGATTCAGGAAGAAGCTCTTGTGCAGCAAAAAGAATCATATCAGAGTACCTTAGCTTCCAAAGCAGAGCTGCTAAAAGACCGGGAAGATAAGATACAGAGCCTGTTAAGTGAGATAGAACAAAACAAGGCAGTATGGGAGAATGAGAAAAAAGATCTTCTTTTGAAATTAGAGGAGAAGAAAACTGCGGTTAAAGAAGAGGAGAAAAAAGAAGCCGCCTTTATAGAGGAAGATACGGTAAACAATAGAGAGAGAAAAAAGAAACGCTGGCATTTTTTCTGTAAAGAAAACAAGAAGAGAGGGACCCAAGATAACAATAATGAATTTATAGAGACTTATCTGGCAGAAGATACTTTTAATGATGCACAAAAAGAATTCCTGATCCAATGTCTGGAAGAGGGAGATAGTGTACAGGAGATGAAAACCTATGCATCTGCCAGCCTTACTCCAGCAATGATGCAGCGATTACGTCAGGTAAGGAAGAAAAGGAGAGAACGACCATGAGAAAAAAAGAACAGACAGGCATTAACTTAAGTGAAGAAGAGATCCTGCATGGGAAAGGGGATGCTTATGGGATCTATCAGATCGACTGGAAGGGAGAAGGAAGGGAGTATGCCTTCCTTTCCTATGATTCCATCAGGGCAAAGGGAAAGCTGCCGCAAAGGAAAGATTACCAGCTTGTTTATAGTGGGATCTTAGAGCCAGATGAAAACATGGACAGCCTATATGTAAAATTTAATATCGCACACCCACAGGATTTCACAGGACATTCCCTTTCCATCAGCGATATTATTGTTTTAAAGAAAAATGGAAAAATAAATGTTTCTTATGTAGATATGATAGGGTTTGTCCCATTATCAGATTTTTATAAAGAGCCGGCACTAAGAGTAGTAGGGCAGATAAATGAAGCAACACAGGGATTTACAGCCGAGAGACACTTCGGGACATGGCATTCAATACAAATGCAGGAATTTCACAATGAAAAATTTTTTCAGATGCGGCATGATGAATTTGGGGAACAGGTTGCAGATATTATCGTAAATGAACAGGGACAGGTTATTGCCGAAGATCTATGGCATGGCTTTAGTCCTGAAGCAATGAAATTAATTGGAGAATATTTACTAAACAGATCGCTTCATGAAAAAAAAGAAGCAGCCTATGTTATATCAGGAGACAGCGGATATTTTATGATCCATGAAACGGATGGAGGATATGATTATACGTTTTATAATGAGGATTATCAGGAATTAGATGGAGGAATCTATGATGATCCAGAGGTATCGTTAGCAGAAGCCGTAGAGGATATTTTAGATGATGCAGGCATATCCATTGGCAACATAGAAGAAACAGATTATGAGCAGGTAGAACAGAGTATTGAGGAAAGTGAGGAGAAAGAGTTATTGGGGTATGCGGTACAAGAAGCAAAAAGAAAATTAAAAGGAGGAGATATTCGGCTTACTTCCGAAATATATTACAAAGAAAAATCGTTGGAAGGAAGGAGCCGAGCGGATATTGAAGAGACCGTCTTATCCCAGGCACAGATCATAGTAGATGAACTGGGTCTGCATAATGAAGTAGAGCTGATCGGTGCGAGGGTGTATGGTTCACGAAGCAGAGAAGGCTTATACCGCCCAGATTCAGATGTGGATGTTGCCCTTAGTTATCAGGGACCAATCAGCGAAGATAGTTTTTTTAACTATCTGAAAGAAGATATGTTATATGTTAAAGAGATTCCGATAGACATTAATCCTATATCAAAAACGAAATCGGGAACTTTGCCTGAATATCTGGAAAGGGCAGAGTATTATCTGGATGAAAAGGAAATTGAACAGTTTGCAGAACAGATAGATACTTTCGGACGTTTACGGGGAGATTGGTATGTAGATGAAACGATGGAGCCGGAGAAAGCAGTGGATGCGATCACAGATGACATCCTGCAGAAAAAAACGGGCTATCTGAATGATTATCTTAAAAAAACTATAGAAATATCAGGAGATCAGGAGGATATAAAACAGGCAAAAGACCTGCTGATCCAAATGGAAAAGCTTGAGAGATTATCTATTTTTGATAAGGAACCTGAACCAATACCAGAAGTTGATTTTTATGTTGCAGAATGTTCAGAATTTCCATCATTGGGTGAATATCATGAGGGTCTAACCATTGATGAAGCGATCGCTGTTTATGAAAAAATACCAGGAGACAGAAAAAACGGTATAAAAGCGATCGGTATCAACCTGCATTTTCCAGAAGGACATATGTATTCTGATAAATGTGACCTGCTCGCCGGAGGGCACATCTGTAAGGAGATGTTAGATGCAGTACCGTTTTATAAAGAAAACAGACAGGTCAGGAAAGCAGTAAGATATTTAGAAAAACATTTTGAGAAAAAAGAGAACCTTTCTTTAATAAAACCGAAGAAAAAACAAAAAAATTATCATTTATAATAAAAAATATAATAAAAAAATCATATTTATGATAAAATAATAAAAAATAATTAGGAGATTATGAATATGTTTATTTATTTAATGGTATTGGATACAGAGGAGGAGAAAATAAAATTTGTTAAAATTTATGATGCTTACAAAGATAGAATGCATTATACAGCAAGTGTTATTTTAAAGGATAAATTAAATGCAGAAGATATGGTTCATGATACTTTTCTTACTTTAACGGATCATCT
>ULWW01065405.1_pt1 | contig 11792 bp, 15 predicted proteins | sample 1960741 | NCBI WGS metagenome assembly ULWW01 (sample SAMEA4835823, study PRJEB28245) | human gut metagenome | biome: gut microbiome; material: fecal sample | place: Denmark | collected 2008
CACCAACAAAAAAAGTCCTATTTATAGGGCTTTTTTATATTTGTAAGGGGACTAAATTTTTTTTGTTTTTGTAATGTCATTTGATTTGCTAAGTGTAAATATTGTTCTGTCATATATAAAGTAGTATGTCCAAGAATTAATTGCAAATGAACGGGGTCACCACCATTTACTAAAAATAAAGTTGCAAATGTATGTCTTAAATAATGTGGATGAAGTTTATTAAAATGTTGTTCTTTTTTTATTCTACGTAACATTTGACTAATTCCAGAAGAAGTCATCCTTAAGCCTGTATCACTATCTAAGAATAAAGCACCTGAATATAAAGAAGCTAAAAACACATACTTATTATAATATTTTATAATACTATCTGTTAATGGAACTAATCTTTCTTTTTTACCTTTTCCGAAAAACTTTGATAACACCTAATTCTTTATTAACATCTTCAACATTTAAATTTACTACTTCACTAACACGAAGACCAGCATCTAGCATTAAGCTTATAGCTAATAAATTTCTTAAACCAATAATAGTAAATTCATTTTGAGAAAATAACAATTTATTTATATCTTCAGTAGATAAAACAACAATACTTTTCTTTACTTGTTTATATGGTTTTATATTTTTATAAATATCACTAATCATATATTTATTGTCATAAGCATATTTTAAAAATATCTTTGAAGCATTTAGAGTAGTTTTTATGGTTGCACTCGATAAATTAGTACCTTTATCAGTAACCTTATTTATTAAATAAATTGCATAAGAATTATAATCATCTAAAACAATATTATTAATTTCTTTGTCTTTCACAAAATCAATAAAATACCCAATTCGTTTTTTATAATATTCAATTGTTTCTTTAGTATTTCCAATAACTTTTTGATTAGTAATAAATTTATCTAATACATCAGAACATTTCATTTATACAACCTCTTTCCATTCAAATGGATTAAAATCAATAACTTCTCTTTCAGCTTTAACTGTGTACTTTTGAGACAAGTCAATATTAACAGATTTTAAATCTTTAATATATCTATAATAAGTTCTTTTAGGAACAGTTTTCTTAACTTCTGTAATACCATCTAAAATTATAGAACTATAAAAAGCATATAATGTACTAGCTCTTCTATTACTATAACAAGTATATAATCTTCTTTTAATATCATCCTTATTTCTAACAATCGTTAAATCACTTTCAAACATATTTAATAATTTCATAAATTCACACTTCCAAACCTCATAAAAATCATTATAATTAACATTTCTAACTCTAATATATTTCTTACAATAAATACTTTCTAATTTCTTTTTTTTAATTTCACATTCAAACCTAACAAATCCTTTAATTTTATCTAAATAATTATTAATATTAAAATTTAGATTAAACATTTTTTTCATATCATGCTTTTTAAATTCTAGCATTTTATTATAAATCTTTAAAGTAGAAGAGGTACCAGAACAATAAATACTCTCATCCTGATAATGCTTTATATTATTTCTTCTTGGAAAGGAACAAAGCGACAAATTATTTATATATTTTCTAACATCTTCGTTCGTTCCTAAATCAAAACAAATAGCAATATCAATTCGCTGTAAAAACCAATGTTTTAAAGTAGGCAATTTTATATTATAAACATTTTCAACAGCACCTATCAGCCAATTAACGATACTTTGCAAATTATAATAACCATTATGAGAATTATAACCATTTATTATTTTATGATAAGAACCCTCAATCTCTATATAATACATATTAACAAATTTATATTTAGCACCAGAACCAACTCGAACTGATAAACTAGAACTATAAGAGCCTTCTAATTTATCGTTTACAATTTCGTAATAAATTTCGCCGTCTTTTTTATTATAACTTGATTTAATGATAGAATTATTATATATTTTGTTATAAATATTTTTGTCTATCATAGTATAAATTTTAATTGTATCTATCATATTAAAAACCCCTAAAAAAAATAAATAGTGACACTAGTGGCACGTTCGGAGGGTGTTACTAAGAACCCTCCAACTTTTCTAATCTTTATTTTTATATTTTTCTTTTAGATATCTTTTATACATAAAAGAAAAAGAAGAAATTTCATATATATCATCATCACTTAATATATTTTTTTTATATAAAATATTTATTATTGTTCTAAACTGTAAATCAATAATAACAGCAAAAAAATAAAGGAAAAATAATGACATAGCAATACAAAAAAACTCTAAAAAACTCATAGATTAAATCTCCTTTCTAGACTTATGCAATTCTGCAAAAAATAATCTATAAAATGGAATATATAAAGCAGTCGAAATACTAATAGTTATAATACAAATAACTCTATGTAATGTAGTTACCTGATATATATTAAAAATTAAATTAAACAAAACAGTTAAAGCACAAATGCCTAAACCATATAAAATCAAATATAAAAAATTTTTATTCTTCATAATTATTTTTTTCCTTTCACATTAATCAAATTATAAATATTATTTTCTTCTATCTTTGCTGGTACATCTTGAAAACCAACTTTTGTAGCTCTTTCAATTACTTTAAATGTATCGTAACTCTCACGTAATTCTTTATCATGTACAAAAAAATACCAACCACGTCTTTTATATTCCTGAACATTTCCCTCAGAATCAAGAATAGGCTCAAATTTTCTAACAAGTGTCAAGGCACCGAAGAACGTCGAACATCGACGTACTTCGGTTGCCTGTGACCTAATTGCTTTGGCTAGTAAATAAAAATTTTGAGAAGTACCTAAAATTATACGTCTATTCTTTCTATTCTGAGTAATAATAGTGAGCATTTCTGGAGGAAAATTCTTACTGTCATTCGAGCTGAACCAGTTTTGAAGCTCGTCCATACAAACAATCACACCAAATACTCCATTTTTATAATTTAATAACATTCTCCAATCTTGCAAAGGGGTATCTTCTCCAGTATATGCTAAATTAGTAGTACAAAGAGATTTTGGGTATTCTTGTTGCATAGTTCTAGCATATTCAATCATACTTATAGTTTTTCCAGAACCTTGTCGTCCCTCAAAAATAACTAGTCCTTGATGTCTAAAAAAATCAGGGTTTCTTTCAAAATTATCTAAAACCATTCTTTGAGGAAGTTTAAAAAATAACTTCTTAAAAAAACCGTCTTTTTTTACAAAAACTCGAGAGCCTTTTTTTAATCTCATACCTTTACAAGTATAATAAATAAACCAAATACAATATAAAATAATAAATATAACAACAATACTTGAAACAACGTAAAAAGGTATTTTTAAAATAGATAAAAATACTTTTAAAACACTCCAAAATGCACTAAGCCACATTTTTATCATCCTTTCTAAAAGAGTTCTCTATAAAATGAAAATATGTATCATACAATGCTTCAATATCTTCCTCAATACACTTTATTTTATAAAATAAATAAACAAAACTAATTACAAAAACTATAAAAAATATTAATAATAAAATAAACATAAAAAACACTACCTTCCAATCGGTATAAGGCTCCATATCGTACTAATAATAGAAATAATAATACGAAATACCATTGTACCTATAAAAATAAAAATAATAGGAGAGAGCTTAGCAATTGGTAAAATGTAATAAATTACATGTAAAAAATTAGTTAAACCTTGTAAATATGGACTAGTATCTAACGACCAGCGAAAAACAACAGTGCCTAAAAGTCCAACAACAATAGCTATAATAGCACCCCATACAACAACTTTGAAAATTGTTTCTACCATTCAAAAACCACCTTTCTAAAAAGTTCTATCTATCGGACTAGAAGAACGACCAAAACCAGTTTTCTTAAAAGCCTCAATATCGCCTAACATATTAGAAGTATAAGAACTTGCACCAGCACCTTTAATAATATCAGGCAATCTTATAAATATTCTCCACAAAAAGCCTAAATAAACAAAAATACATATAACAGTATCGCCATATTCTCTATAAGGCTCATACCATGACAAGTCAAGAAGAGTAATAGTACCAGTATAATATTTAGAATTTATATTTATTAGAAATTTAGGCGCTTCTTTAGTATTAGTAATAACATCAATCATACTATTAATATTGTTTTTTACATCCTCAGTAAAACCAAAATTATTATAAATATTACTAAAACCACCACCAATAACATCAGAGCCATTTTTACCAGAACCTTTATAATTACTATCACTATAAATATAATCATCAAGCAATGAATCTCCAACTTGTCCATTTGTTGCAGCAAGATTTCCAGAAGCATTACCTTGTAAATCATCATTACCGAAATAGGTACCAACAGTACCAAAATATATGTCACCGTCATCATATTTTAAATAAAAATTAGAATATATAAGCTGTTCTTTTTTAAACGGAATCTCAGCACCATTATTATAAAATTTTGTATAATCAGAATCATAAATAATATCATTATTCATAAAATCATAGAAAGATATACTAGTAGCACCAGAAGTACATAAATAATATGTATTATTTTTATATTTTAATGTAGGAGTTTCAGTCGCTGAATAAATCATTGCAATATTACCTAAATTAAAAATAGCAATATTTTGCAAAAGTCCCATATTTGTAGTCTCAATACTATAAATCAAATCATTATACCTAAAGTTAAAAAACGTCCTTTGTAATTCGAAATCTAAACCATTATAAATAAGATTTTCATTTTCATCATATATGTCACAAGAACAAAAAAAAGTATTATTAAGTTTAGTTGATGAAATTAAATTCCAACTATAACTATCATCATAATTAACACTAGAATAATTACCAACTTCACGTGAATTAAAATAATATCTACAATCAATAACAGAACCACTAACTTTAATAAAATTGTCTTTACAAATTGGTCTATTTTTAAAACAAATAATATGAATAAAATCTGGATAAGTTGTTTTATCATAATTATAAATTATATATTTATATTCTTCAGGTACTTTAGTAGAATCTATATTAATATCATAACTTGCACCGTCGGGAAAACTAACAGTTTTTGCAAAAACATTGTTATTAAATATTAGTAAAAATAAAATTATAAAAAAAATAAACAATAAAATTTTCTTTGTCATTTGTAAAACCTTTCTAATAAAAAATAAGGAACAGCTTTTTTATTGCTGTTCCTAATTCTACAAACTGCAATAAAAATAGGGACATTATGCAGAGTGTAAAATGCTTGATAAGAAGCCAATACCTTTTCTGATACCAATAAAAGTAATCATAACAGGTACGACGATTGGTAAAAGACTTGTTATTTCAGATAAAACACCTGATAACATATCGCCAGTTACTATTGTACTTAATACAGTTGTTGCTGCATTACTTGCTCCTGATTCCATATCACATTCTCCTTTCTCATAAGTAATCTAAAAGAACATATTGAAGAACTTGTACACAAAATAGCATAAAAGAACCACAATACCAAAAAGCAGAAAAGAGAATATATAACTTAATAGACCATTGATAGATGTTAACAATTCTATTTCATTCATTATTTTCTCCTTTCTCGTTCCTTTTTATCTTTTGTTTGAAATTCGTTTATTGCACAAATTTAAAAGCAACGCATGAATAAAATATATACTACAACTAAGGAGATAGCATGTAGGAAGGTTGCTCCGTCTCATGCGCCGACGGGCTGTTTTCTAAACCGTTTCGCCGGTTTATCACGAATGATATGTGGAGCTACGCGAGTAACAGTTCACTAATGAACTATTACTCTTGTAACCGCCTATAATAAATCAAGTAATGATGATGATTTACTAAAATACTTCTAATATTGGAATGTTATATTATCAAGTGAAACATTCCAATTATTATTAGTAAATTTTAATTCAAAGTCTATTAAACAATTTTGTAAACCTTTAACATTGCCACTTTGAATATCTTTTGTAAGTTGACTATTTAATTTATTATCAAAACTAAAAAATCTAACTGGATTATTTTCTTTATCTAGCACATTCACAACATAAAAATATTGTTCATCTGCTGGAAGCTCTTCAGCATTTTTTCTTCTGATACTGTCAATTTTTAAAAACTTAAATTCATCATTTAATTTCATTTTTAGCATACTCCTTTTTAAAAATACACGTATTACGTGTTTAATTTAAAAATATTATACACGCATTACGTGTAAATGTCAATACACGTAATAAGAATATTTTATAATTTGTTGAGAGGTGAAGAAAATGTTAGAAACATTAAGAATAAGAGATATAAGAGAAGATAATAATTTAACACAAAAAAGAATAAGTGAAATATTAAATTGCACTCAACAAACTTATTCAAGATATGAAACAGGAGAAATAACAATAGATATATTTAATCTAATAAAATTAGCTAAATACTATAAAACATCAACTGATTATTTGCTAGGACTAACGGATGAAATTAAACCATATAAAAGAAAGGAACAAAAAAATTGAGATAAATTATAAAAAAAATTTTGTTAATAATAGTTATTGCATTTATAGTATTATTCCTAATTATATCTTTTAAAAAATATTTACAAACAACTTGGACAAATGACGTAGTAAAAATATTTAATAATAATGAAAATATAAATAATAATTAAGAGCGAGAATGTTAAACAAAATTCCCAAAAACATCCCAGCCCTTTGCACAAAGTACAATATATCATATAAAAATATATTTATAAAAAAGTGCAAAAACATTCTCGCAAGTTAGTTTAATTATTAAAGAAGAGAAACTATTCGGTTAGGTATTTAAAAACTGAAAATCCCTGTGTCACTGGTTCGATTCCAGTTCGAGGCACCAACAAAAAAAGTCCTATTTATAGGGCTTTTTTATATTTGTAAGGGGACTAAATTTTTTATTGTACAAATGGAACAATTAGGAACTGTCACTAAATGAGGCAAGAAAAGAGGGTAGCAATTTGCTACCCTCTAAAAGGAGTTCTCAGAAGACATTCCAATCCTATTGGAATGAAAACAACTTTAGTGCGCGATAAATTTATGTTATCACGGCACGAATGGATTTCCCTGTCGGGATAAATACTATCCCAACGGTATAAAGCTGATTTAAAATTATCAGCAGTTGTGCTTCTGCTGCTTCGTCGCCGTAGCAGCAGAATCTTTCAAAGCATCTATACTCATTCATATGAGTATAGAAAGAATCTCCGGCCTTCCGGAGAAGCTCATAATAAAATGATGATCCACCCCAGATTATGGGGGGAATCTGTCCCTTACGTATGTAAGGGAGAATTGCTTCAAACAACTCTATATGCGGAGCATAGGAGAGTTGTTTTTTTACTGCCAGTACTTGGCGCTCAAAAGAGCGCGAATAGTACTGGTGTACTATTTTGAAGTGGCTATGCCGCTTCATTTGCTCTGCTATTTTAAGCAGAGTGCTAATATGATTTTTCATGCAAACTCCTTTTGGGCTTATAGCCCGGTTATTAATAGCATACGCTATTATATTTATTATATCGCATACTTTACATAAAGTAAAGGACTATACGAAATTTAAAAGGTATAAATTAAAATTATTGACTTATTTTATTAATTAATATATTCTATAGGTATAAAATAAAAGGAGGATAAATATGAAGAAAAAGATAAAGATTTTTTCTATATTATTAGTAGTTATTATACTTATATCAACCATTTTAATTATAACTTTAAATAAAAAAGAAACAGAATTAAGAACGATAAAATCACAAAAAGAATTACTAAAAATATATGAAGGAGAAACTAATCAGAACTTAAAAGAGAATTTGATTGGTATTATTACAATGCCATTTTCGATTCTTGATTATCCAAGCAAATACTACTATTATGATGATATTGCAAAAAGTGACGGGATACTAGATGCTGGAGTTGACACTATTATAAGCAATAATACATCAAATTCTGAATCAAGTAGTTCAAGTTCAAGCACAAAGAGCTATTCTACTACTAATATACAAGTTGAGAATGTAGATGAAGCAGATATTGTAAAAACGGATGGAGACTATATTTATTCAATATCAGAAGAAAATGTTGTAATAACAGATGTTAAAGATCCTAAAAAACCAACAATAGTATCTAAATTTGCAATTGCAGACAATAGTATACCTGAAGACTTAATATTATACAAAGACAAGTTAATTGTAATATCTGAGGGAGAAACAACAGGAAATTCATATTATAGAAATGCGAATACAAAAGTTGAAATTTATGATATATCATCAAGAGAAAATCCAGTTTTAACTAAAAACTATACAATGAATGAACCATATTATACATCTAGATGTATAGATAATGTGTTATATGTAATTTCAACAGGAAGTCTAAAAAAAGCTGACAATGATGAAATTGATATAAGCTATACAGAAGATGGTATGGAAAAAAGTTTAAATCTTGAAAATATTAAATATTTAAAAGATTTGAAAACAAGAAAACAAACGCTGATATCAGTAGTAGATTTAAACAATGAGAGATCAGATATTAAGATTGACTCATATCTAATGGATATATCAAATGCTTATGTGTCTGAAAACGCTATATATTTGTTGAATGAAAAATATAAATATGAAAGCTATATTCCAAGTATAAAATCTATATTTGGATTAAAGGGAGTATTTGGATTAGCTGATTATGAAACTGACGGAGAAAATGGATATTGGACAGAAATATATAAATTTGATATATATAAAGACGGAAATGTAAAATACAGTGCAAAAACTAAAATAAAAGGAGAAACCATAAACCAATATTCATTAGATGAAAAAGATAATCATTTAAGAATTGCTTTATACAATAATAAAGGTTCAAGAGTTGCAATCTTTGATGAGAAATTGAAACAAATAGGAATATCTAACTATGTTGCAAAAGGAGAAACAATGTATTCATCAAGATTTATAGGAAACAAAGTTTATTTTGTAACATATAAGACAATGGATCCACTATTTGTAATGGACTTATCAGATGAAACAAATCCAAAAGTACTTGGAGAATTAAAAATACCTGGATATAGTACATATTTACATCCTTATGATGAAAATCATATAATTGGAATTGGAATGGAGACAAAAGAAACTGTAAGGAGAAATTACAGTGGAAGAGTAATTTCTACAACAGCAAAAATTGTAGGAATGAAAATGGCTCTATTTGATGTTTCAAATGTAAATACACCAATTCAAATTTCAAGTGTAGTAATAGGAGACAGTAGAACAACATCAGCAATATTAACAAATCCAAAAGCACTATTATTCTCAAAAGAAAAGTCTTTAATTGCAATACCTGTAAATAATTATAGTGACGATTTTGAAATAAATGCTTCAGATTCATATTCATCATTAGTAAATAATTATTCAAAATATAATAAGCCTTATATAGCAGAGGGATATTTTGTATATAATATAAACATACAAGATGGATTCAAGCTAAAAGGAATCATAACTCATGAAAAGGAAAAAAATACATACTATAATAATACTACTAAACTTTTAAGAGGATTATATATAGATAATAATTTATATACAGTATCTGAAACAGCAATAAAAGTAAACGATCTTGATTCATTAAAACAAGTAGGTGAAATAAAGATAAAAGAAGTACCAACAAGTACAACTGAACAATCAGATAGAAAAGACGAAAATGATACAATTGTGCTAGATGAAAAAGATGAACATAAAATTGAAAACAATACAATTGTTATAGAATAAGTTGAAGGAGGAATATAAAATGGAAGAAAACAATAAAGAAAAATCTACAATAGGAATAGCAGGATTTGTTCTAGGAATAATTTCAATACTTTCAGCACTATTCTGGTATATAACACTACCATCAGGTATACTTGCGATTATATTTGGAGCAAAATCAGTAAAAAGAATAGGAAGTAAATTAGGAAAAGCTGGATTGATAATGGGAATAATTGGCTTATCATTATTTGCATTTATATATATAAGCATAATACTTATTATAATGCTTGAAACTTTATAAAGTTAATATATAAAAATCATAATAAAGTCAAAACATCATAAAATGTAATGAAAGGAGAGTTACATTTTATGATGTTTTTTAAAATGCAAGGATTAGGAAATGACTATGTATATATAGATTGTACTAATAAAAAAGAACCAATTGATGTAAAAAATCTATGTAAAAAACTAAGTGACAGACATTTTGGAATTGGTTCAGATGGATTAATTTTATTGTGTAAAAGTAACATTGCTGATTTAAAAATGAGAATGTTTAATAAAGATGGAACCGAAGCACAAATGTGTGGAAATGGAATCAGATGTGTAGCAAAACTTGCTTATGAATTGGGGTTAATAGAAAGAGAAACGGCAACAATAGAAACACTTTCTGGAATAAAAAGTTTAAAACTTAATATAACTAAGGGAAAAGTAAATAATGTAGAGGTAGACATGGGAGAGCCTATATTAATACCTGAGAAGATTCCTATAATCAAAAACGAAAGTGTTAGAATTGAAGATAAAAAAATAAAAGCGAAATTTAAAATAAATAAAAAAGAATTTGAATTTACGTGTGTATCAATTGGAAATCCACATGCAGTTACATTTGTAAAGGATTTATCAAAGATAGAAATAAATAAGTATGGACCAATTTTTGAAAATTTAAATATATTCCCAGAGAAAACCAATGTTGAATTTGTAGAAATAGTAGACAAAGATAATATAAAAATGAGAGTATGGGAAAGAGGAACAGGAGAAACATTAGCTTGTGGAACAGGAGCATGCAGTTCGGTGGTGGCAGGTTATTTAAATAATTTTACAAATAGAAAAGTTAATGTTGAACTGTTAGGAGGAAATTTAGGAGTTGAATGGAAGTCAAATAATCATATATATATGAATGGACCTGCGGTAACAGTATTTAAAGGAGAGTGGATAAATGAGTAAAATAAATAGCAATTTTTTAAATCTTCAAAATAACTATTTATTTGTGACTGTAGCAAAAAGAGTAGATGAATTTAAAAAGAAGAATCCAGAAAAAAAGTTAATTAACCTAGGAATTGGAGATATAACTTTACCACTTCCAAAAGCGGTAGTAAAAGCTATGCAAGATGCTTGCAAAGAAATGCAAGAAAAAGAAACTTTTAGAGGATATGGGCCAGAAACTGGGTATGACTTTTTAAAGGAAAAGATTATAAAAAATGATTATCTGACTAAGAATATAGAATTTGAAAAAGATGAAATTTTTATATCAGATGGAATAAATTCGGATATATGTAATATCAGTGATATATTTGATGTGAATAATATTGTAGCAGTTCAAGATCCTGTATATCCAGCATATTTAGATACAAATGTTATTGCGGGTAGAAGCGGAAATTTCCATATAACAAACTATGAAAATATAATATATCTGGTATCTAATATTCAAAATAATTTTATACCAGAAATTCCAAAAACAAAAGTTGATTTAATATACTTATGTTATCCTAATAACCCAACAGGAGCAGTACTTACAAAAGCACAACTAAAAGAATGGATTGAATATGCAAAAGAAAATCATGCAATTATTTTATTTGATTCAGCTTATGAAGCATATATTTCTGACCCTAATATTCCACATTCAATTTATGAAATTGAAGGAGCAAAAGAGGTAGCTATTGAATTTAAGAGTTTTTCAAAGTCAGCAGGATTTACAGGAATTAGGTGTGCATATACTGTAATTCCAAAAGAATTATATGGGTATAATAGCAAAAACGAAATAGTACAAATAAATAAATTATGGACCAGAAGACAAAATACAAAATTTAATGGAGTATCATATATTACGCAAAGAGGAGCTGAAGCAACATATTTAGATGATGCACAA
>ULWW01034252.1_pt1 | contig 11788 bp, 20 predicted proteins | sample 1960741 | NCBI WGS metagenome assembly ULWW01 (sample SAMEA4835823, study PRJEB28245) | human gut metagenome | biome: gut microbiome; material: fecal sample | place: Denmark | collected 2008
GGATGGTCATCGGCAATAATTACGTTCATATTGTTCATGTACTTGTACCTATGTATTAACTATTTGATTTTAAAAATATATTCTATGCTTTGTTTAGTCGTTGGGGCACCTGTGGGACATAAGTACATAGCTTTCTGTTTAGTACTTCTACCTGGGACTGGTTATTGTCTTTCATCCATGCACCGTAAACATTGTAAACCATCTGGGCATTCGCATGTCCCATCTGGTTGGCTATGAAGTTTGGATTTGCTCCGGCAGTTAAAGCCCAGCAAGCATAAGTATGCCGAGACTGATACGCTTTTCTATGGCGAATTTTTGCTCGTTTTAATGCAGATTCCCATGTTCTGTTGATGGATGTTACGGCATAATGAACTCCTGAGTTACCTGTGCGATCTAATATCTGAGGATTGAAAACAAAGCTGCATGAGTGAGTGCTTGTCCGGCCATACTCTCGCAGCTTTACTTCTATCTGATATTGTTTACCAAGCCTGGTTAATGTCGCCTGATTTTTTAATACGTCAATTGCTGGCTGTATGAGTTGTATTACCCTGTTTGTTCCTGCATCTGTTTTGGGTAGTGTAAATTCCTTTGTCTGAGTGTAATTCCTTTTGACGGTCAAGGTACCCGCTTCCAGATCGATATCCTCCCATGCCAGCCCACACAGTTCGCCATGCCGCATCCCGGTATATACAGCCAGCGACCAGAAATTTTTAGTTTGCTGGTGGTGGCACGCATCAATCAGTCTGGCAAACTCATCTTTTGTTAGTGGATCGGGAGGTGTTTTCGCTCTTTTCAGTGATGGAAGCTCACTGAAAGGGTTTTTGCCTATATACCCATTGTTTGCCGCAAAACGGAACATCCCGGAGATAATTGTCATATAGCTATTTACAGTAGGTACACTACGACCTTTAATAGGCTTCCTCTGAATTTTTCTTGGCAACTGATATCCCGTTAATAATTCTTTACGAAAAATGAGAACATCTTCCTGTGTAATTGATGATGCCAGTTTGTTCCCTCCAAGGCAGTCAAGGCAATTTCGGATAGCTGATTTGTATCTGACCATGGCATTTGTTGTTATTTCCATTTTCTTAAGCTCAAGCCATTTTTCCGAAAGTGCCTTAATGGTTATCTCTTTTTTTCCCAGACCAAAATGTTTCAGGTTAGGGGAATTAGGGAACTGCGCGGCGTAGTCGAAGCTCCCCATTCTTATTGCAAAACAAACGGAAGTGCGAAGTTCACCTGCGATCTTCCGGTTTTTGGCGGTGTCAGGAACACCGAGGTTTTCTCTGACACGTTTGCCGTTATAGTGAAACCATATGCGGAGTGATCCGCCATGGTTTTCAACGCCTGTCGGGTATGATGCGTTACTCATTAAACCTCCCAGACGTCCAGGAGCATTAACAGGTTAACCGGAACTTGCATTTTTGGCACCTGGTTGTTTCTGGTTTTCGATCCAGCGCATAATTTCCTCAATGTTGTATACACATTCACTGAAAGGCCCGGGCTCTCCTTCTGCTGCGTAATGACGGTATTCTTTCCCCAGTAACCAGGATTTTTTTCTTGCTCTGGCAATGGTTCCTGATTTCAGTCCAGTTGCAGCAATAAGGGTTCTTTCTGTGCACCATTTGCTGGGCGTTATCTGATAGATGATTGTTTCCATTCCTGACTCACACTATCTTCAGGCCACGGCAGTGGCACCACACGTCAAACATTCGCTTTACAACTTCACGGCAGTAGAAGCCGTGAGCATCTCTGGTTAAATCGTATCGGTACCCGTATCTGAGTCGTATCCATATTTCAAACTCGCGATTCACGACTTATTCTCCTGCTGTCTTTATGCCAGTTCATCCGGTTGCGCTGGGGCCCAGGCTTTCCGTGGCCTGTATTTGCGGCGTTTTCTGGCTTCAATGCGTATCTTTGTCACCCTGACTGGCTTTGGTTCGTGCCGGAACACTTTGTTTCTGATATTACGCCGTGTATTCATCATCCAGATAAAACGCTGGGTATGGTCGCATCCGTCATCAACGGTAATTACTGTGCGGACCAGTTCATCGTTAATATCAACCATTTCACCCATTCACTGAGCCCTCATACGCGAATTTCGTGGCTTCCATCAGTTGCGTCCATACCCATTCAAGAAATTGTGCGTTTTCTCCTGAGCGGTCATATTCATCGACGCTGCGGGGCTTGATGGTCGCCAGTAGTGGCACAATCCGGTACTTCATCTGTTCGGTTAACTTGTCCGGTACAAGTCGCCAGCCGTTATATTTCGATGGAACATGGTGGTATTCAGCCAGGAAGCGTCGTATATCGTTTTTCATTTCCTCGCATGAGTTCTGATCATGAAGTGCAGCGGAAAGCCAGCGTCCGATATATTCAGGGATTCGCACATCAAGTACTTTTTCTGCCGTCGTCAGCATTGCCTGTCGGCAGGCGTTCCAGCCGTTGACATAGTGACGTGTTGCATCCCATGAAACCTGCACATCAGGGTAAGCATCCTGTTCTGTTCTCACTGGCGGTATCTGAGGAACAGTGAATAGTGGACTGACGATATATTTATCCAGAGAGCCTCCCCGCTCTTCTGCAAGACTTTCCCACGATGTCATTGTGGGGACCCTGTAACCTGCTTTTTTGTGCGTATACATCCATGCCACTCTGCCGTTATCATCTGCGGCGGCAATGCGCTGCCAGGCAGGATAAAGCGGGGTGTATGTTTCTCTGTCATTACGGGCGTCAGGCATGGCATCAATACTGCAAACTTCCCCCGTAAGGTTATTCAGCCAGGCCTTCGGGCTAATCTCTGACGTTACGATTTCATCCAGTTTTTTCTCCAGATTTTCTATGTGACTGATTAGCGCAAGGATAACTGGCGGAGTGGCAAGGGAGTGAAATGCTTCCAGATCACATCCCTTGTCTCCATATACGGTATTTTGTGCGGCGTCACGCAGTGCTTTCAGATCAGCTTCTTTCATCGTTCAGACTCCCTTGTTGCTGTTTTGTAGGCGCGCAGGATGTCGCGTGTTTTTCCTGATAATGACGACTTAACCAGGAAAAAGCCGCTCCGGCTTTCTGTGATGTCCGGCGTGCACAGAAGTACCGCATCAACGACACGATTATGTTTTCGCAATGTCAGGCGGGAACTGGTGATAATCAGTTTTGCCTGTTCGCCGTAATCGGTGAATGAAATAATCATCTGATGGCGATCTCCGTTATGAAAGTGTTCCTGCTGGTTCAATGCTGATAATTTCTGCTGCAATAAGCATACCTGCCAGCCATGCTTCGCCGAGCATGTCCTCATCCGTACATGCAAGATCACCGATCTGTATTGTGGCCATAATGTTAGTTTCACCGGTATATTCATCCTGTGCTTCTTCATACGGCAGGTCTTCATAAAGGTTTTCAATTGCGCAGGTTATTACATCCAGTCCCGTCAGATTGCCGACAACGTCCACTTCAAATGTTTCGCGGTACTCCCATTGCCCGAGTGTCAGACGAACCGTCTGTCTTGCCATGCGCCCGCATAATGTCATGTTCGGGTCGTAGTTCATGATTGCCGCAGTAGTGCTATTCATGTTCTGCCTCCGGTGTGTAAATAGCTTTGTCGTGTTTAAATTCACCGTTCCAGTTTTTCTTCATAGGGAGTTCACCGTTCATGTAAAACTGGTATAAACGGTGGCATCCTTTTTCCAGCAATACGGGGGTGAATTTCGTGAATGTTGCTTTCCCGTGTGGAGTGATCTGTACTGCTTCTTCGGTCAGGTATCTGTCACGGGCATAAGAGGCCGTGCGCCAGCGGGGTGTTTTCTCCGGATCGCGTTGTTCGTTGAATACCCATTTTCGGCCAGACAGCCACCACATTATCTGGCTGGTATTTACGCCGTTCAGCGCACGGCAGAACTGGGGAACAGTCATGCCTTTAGAGAAATGTTTTTCCAGACTGTCTACGGTTGCAGAGAGCGTTTTATTTTCCAGGGCCATAGCTTCAGCCCGTTCTTCGGCCTCAATAACCATCAACGCGAGTTCCTTGCGAGTGAGTACGCGCTGAACATCGATGTTTTCCCGCTGAGTGAAGTAGAACTCCACAAGGTCTTCGTGATAGTTCCACGCCTGATCCGTTTCCAGCAATTTTGCGTGGTTGGCTGCGCCGCGTTCGGTCCAGAGGATGAGGGATCGAACATTGCTGGCAATTTTCACAGAGTAGCTTTGAGATACTCTGTGCTTAAGTTCACGTAGTTCATCGCCTTCCAGCAAAAAATAATGCTTTCCAACAACGAATCGTTCTTCGTTTCGGGAATGATTCTGGCGAATACGGATTGGTGTTGCTCCATAACCTGCCGCCAGTTGTTCAGTGGTCACAACGCGTTGACCGCGATATTCGATAATTTGCAAATCACGGGCTGCCACCGGCACAAGTTCAGTTGATTTTTTCATCATTACACCTCACGAAAAGCTGATTAGTGGAACACTCTGGTTTCCGGTTCTGAGTTGTCAGTGGCTTCACTGATAAGCCCATCCAGAATCATGTGCATCGCTCTGTAACCTTCCATTGTGATGCCGGTTTTTTCGCCGTCGCCCAGAGCGCCGGTGAATGCTTTGTACATAAGAATGCTTTTGAGCAGCCCTGATTCCGCTCCGTAAGTTTCTATGAGTGCCCATTCCATATAGTTCTGCATAGCGAGACGTAATGGTTTCAGGTAGATTGTCATGCCACCGTTGTGGCCTCTGTACATGGTGCCCTTGTCTGTACCGCCATTCTCGTTAAGCACTTCGGTCCAGCCGTTTCTGGTGAGCTGTTCAGAGAAGAACATGGCGGTATAAAGCCAGCGCCAGTACATGATTGTCTTTTCCGGCGCGAGCTCACCTGTCATGCCTTTTTCTTCTGCTTCACTGATGCAACACACTATTTCCAGACCATGCCAGATCGGCTCGTCAAAACAGCCTTCATCGAGCATTTCCAGTGCTTTGTTGATATCAAGCAGTCCGTAAGGTGTGTGGATACCTTCAGCGGTAAGAAAAAATAACTGTTCAGTTGCAGTCATGGTTTGCTCTCTTCTTAAATGGTCTTTGCGCGACAAGCCGGCAATACTGATCAATCCAGGCGTTGTATTTTTCCATCCAGGCATCAAACTGTTTTCTGCGTGCAAGGATGCGCAACAGGCGATAAAAACAACGCCCGTGAGCTCTGTAGTATTCGGGCGTAATTTCTCCCGGATGAAAGACTTCTCCATATTCCGGATGCATCAGGCGCTGGTCAGGCAGACGTTTTTCAAAACCTGAACTTTCGAATACCTTCGTTGTCATAAAATGAGCGAGATGTATGATGGCCGTTTTTCGCGTGAAGCATTTCTTAACTTGTCCGTGGCGGCAGACTCTGTAAACAGGGCCGCAATCGAGTTCGTATTTATGAAAAGCACGGTCGATTCCGGCATTATTTATTGCACTGTATTCCGCATCACTGAAGAAAGGTGGAAATACGATGTATCCTTCCATTGTCAGCGCCAGAACGCGCGGATCGGTTTCTGTCAGCCATTCGTTTTCTGTGAATTCTTCAGAATTAATTTCAATGATTTCAGGTTCTTCTTTCATGGTTACTCCGTGTTCATCCGGTGTTAATTACTTTTATTCACTCTGAGCGCAGCCAGAAGATGTGGCTCAGCAATTCGTTTGTTGCGATATATCTGTGATACAGCCTGGCCTTTTCAGGTTGTAAAAATCCCCGACAATAAAGCTGTAAATTAATTACTGTTCTTAAATAATGTTATTCGTTTTCAGTCCGGCACAGATGCTTTTCTGCTTTGTCTGCTGTACAGGATAATGAGCGGAAAAGACAATTCATCATGTTTAGCGCATCTGGTGAACCAATATCACCGCTGTCAATAATCACCTGTAACAAAGACAGGCTTTCTGTTATCTCGCAGTGGACATTATCGAGTACTTCAACGCAATTATTCATTTTTCATTATCTCCGTTATTCCGGGAGAGGAGCTATGCTGTTAATGATTAACGCATCTGGTAATATGCCCCTCTTTAATGTAATCGATGCATTCATTCAAAAGTTCATCAATGATTAACTTTCCTGATTCAGTCAGATACTCACCATGTTGGTTGATACCGACAGCATCCTGGTATGCAGTGCGTATTGCTGTTTCACCATCTTTCCGCCCAAACTCACCACGGGTAACGCCTTCAAATCGTAATAGCAACTGGCTTATGAACTGTTCTGTTATTTCAATAGTTGTTAACTCTCCATCATGACGCTTTACAGTGAGGAGGTTACTTCCTGTTTTTCGTTTCATCCGCCGCAGTGCTGCAACCGTTATGCGGCGACGATATGCAGAAATGTATTCATCTTTCATTTGTTATTTCCCGTATGCCTTTTTGAGAAACAATACTGCAACTGACCAGTATCCGGCATCAGCCATTAATAAAGCGGTTTTATAGGCATGTTTGTCTTTCATGTGTCATCCCCATTTTAAAATAGTGAGAACTCCCGACCGCAGACCGTCATGTTTTTATGTATGATTGTCTGTTTAATTTCCTTTATTCGTTCTCAGAGCATCAACATACTCGTAAGCCTTTTCACAGGTTTTATTCATGGAACGAATCATACAAAGTAAGAAATCATCTGTCTCTCCGTTATCACCAGAGTTTTTAAATATAAACTCAAGCATTGACGTGTTTTCTTTTATTTCTGCTGCCACTTCCTCAAGCATAATCAGGGGAGTTTTCATGTTCTTTGTTCCTTAAATGCATCGCATGCGCTTCTGGCGTATTGTTGTGCCAGTAAAAATATGTCATCCGAAAGTTCATCACATTCTTCATCACCGGAAGCCGAAATGATTAACCCCGCTTCAAGCAGTACTGCAATGTGATGAAAAGCTGTTTCCGGTTCGTTGGTGAGGCCTTTGAACATTTTCATCTTACGATTCCTTTGTCGTGTCAGAATGGAAACTTGTAAGTAACCACATCGGATCGCAGTCAAGTATATTTGCCAGAGGAATCACCTGGCTTGCCAGAGGTTCAGCCTTGCCGTTCTCCCACTGGATGATGGTTTCTTCATCAACTCCAAGCAGCGTGGCGAGTTCAGCGGTGGATAGACCGCAGCTTTCGCGTTGGGTGCGGATCTCATGGGGGCAATCAGAAATGTTTTGTTTATGAATTAACAAAGATAATGTGCGAGATACTTTGTTTATTATATCCCACGCCATTCCGGCGCATGACTCGATATCATTGGCAAGAGTTGTATCTGGCGCTGCTTTTGCGATAAGAGCAATGAGGGAGCCAAGATTTTTTAAATCTTCAATGCATGATAGCGTAGTTTTTTGGAACATATTAATGATACCTCAGTTACTTTTTTAGCATGGTAACTAAAGTATCATTCATGAGCAAGCGTTTTTTGATACTAAAGTATCTTTCTTAGAAAATATCCCATCGGGCATCCACGATCACGCCGACGATTTCACAATCATCATCTATTTCAATGATGGGATACTGAGGATTGAGTGGTTTCAGGAAAGATCTTCCCATTTCAGTCACATATTTTTTGAATGTTGCTTCGTTGGTTGATTTTTTTCTTGCGATAACGTAACAGCCTGAATGTACAGCTTTGTCTGGGTTTACGAGAATAGACATACCCTCAGGAAAGGTGATTCCAACAGGCGAGGTCATTGAATCACCATGTACTTCAAGCCAAAAACCTCTTTCACCTGCATATTTGACAGAATGTCTCCAGTTATCATGGTCATACATGCTGTAATCATCTCCAGCAGTAGAGAATAGTCCGGCCTGGACCCAGTTAATAACGGGATAGGAATGAAATGCGTCTTTTTGAGGACAACTCTTAACATTGTTTTCCCAGTTTACAGATTGTTCTTCTCCATTTTGTAGCCATTGTGGAGAGCAGTTTAGGGCTGTGGCTACCTTTAATAAAGTATCTCCGTTGAAGCTTTTAGTAAGTCCTTGCTCTGCTTTGCTTATAGCCACGCGGGTTATGCCGGCTTTTTTTGCTAATGCATCTTGTGTCAATCCTGCCCGTTGCCTGGCGCTGCTAAGGCGCTCTCCCAAAGTTCTCATTTTATCTCTCCTGTTTTTTCGGTCGATACTAAAGTAGCACATATTCTTGATACTTTAGATTCATTTGTTGTATATTTATGGATGCTAAAGTATCAATCAGTGAGTGAGAGATGACTCTTTACGAAATTTTAAAAGCTGAGTTTAAAACCAATGCTGCAATTGGTCGCCGTTTCCCTAAGAGAGGAAAACCTAGAGGTAGTCAGGGCGTTGGAAAGTGGAAAACCCGAGGTGTGCCGGAAGATGTGGCGATCCTTTGTCATCTGGATCCCAAAATTCCTTATCAGCATCCGTCGCTCATGAATGCCAGTCATGAATCGTGATGTTCTGCCGGAGGCTGTATGTCCCCTGATTACGTTCAGATGGAGATGCCTGCCAGGTACAGCCAGGCAGATTCAGAGTGGATTAAGCGGCAGTTACAGAGCCTGCCTTCCTCACTGAGACAGAAGGTCGCCCTGAAATACGCGGAGGTTTACGAAGTTACTTTTGATTCCGAGCCTGTTTCATTCCGTAAGGAGAACAGAGCGAGGCATGAAGCCAATGTACGGCTGCGCAGGTTCGTTGAAACACACGGGCGTGCATTACAGGGGTATACGACTCAGCCGCCCCTGGCAGGAACGCAACAGCGTACCTGAATGGTGTTGGTCTTAAAGGTGACCGACGGGCTGAGACCCCACTTCTCAGGATGCACCTGTGTACTACCAAGCTAGTGCATAAGTTGAGAGGGGGGGGTAAGGGGGGGGAGTGCCCGTGTGTTAGTGCGAAGCACTGGAACGGGATCTTCCAACAGACGGGTACAGAGGTTAGGTAGATCTCGATCTAAAGGGGCATCCCTGAAAAAACGGACGTATCAGCAAACTAGTACATCATGGTTAAAATATGAGCGCTGAACTGAAACTGGTACTAATCAACCTTCTGGAAGAGGAATTCGGACATGGAATGGACAAGGTCACATTCGACTACGTTCTGCAAAAGAAAATCAAATCTCTGGGCTGTGAGTTGCAACGCTGTTTCACTGTCAGGCTGAAAGGTGATCGCAGGGGATTTATCGATCTTCTGGTTATTTCTCCCGATGGTCAGCGTTGCGCAGTTGAGGTGGATAACCGATCACCCCGTCAGCGTTCACTGATGAAAATTCGAGCGCTTCCTGAAGGCATTTCGGGATTTGTTTTTCTCCGTGATGGCAAACATCCACAGCGTTATATCGCCGATGGTGTGGATGTCATCCGGGCGACCCGGTTTAAGTAATCACTGTATCAGCCTTGTCATCGGGAGAATACCATGCTGAATATCAAGCCGAATTTTGCTCAGGAACGTGCGCTGAATATGTTGCGTCATGACTGGAAAACATATCAGTCCTTCATGATGTACATGCCTACAGGGAGTGGTAAAACCGGCCTGGCGGCGTTCATCACTGCTGGTCTGGTAAGCCGTGGCATGCGCGTTCTGTTTGTCGTTCCTTATACCATTTTGATCAACCAGACAGCACAGCGCTTTGTTCAGTACGGGCTTTCCGGGGATGAAATCAGCTTTATCTGGCGTGCTCATCCCAATAACGACCCGTCACGACTGATTCAGATTTCCAGTGCGGATACGCTGATTCGCCGTGATTTTCCTCAGAATATCGACCTGCTGATTATTGATGAAGCGCATCTCCGTAAGCGCCGCATCCTCACGGAAATCGAACGACTGGTTGCAGAGGGAAATGTGAAGGTGATTGGGTTGTCCGGTACACCCTTTTCATCGTTCCTGGGGCGTTATTACCAGCGTCTTCTCAAGCCGACCACTATAGGGGAACTGATCCAGCGTGGCGAACTGAGCAATTACGAATTTTATGCGCCCACGAAACCGGATCTGGAAGGTGTAAAAACGAAAGTCTCAATGGAGTACGGCAGGGATTACGACGAATCACAACTGGCAGAGATTATGTGCGGCGCGGATCTGGTTGGCGATATTGTCGATAACTGGCTGTGTAACGGAAGGGATTTACCGACAGTGGCGTTCTGCGTCAATAAAACGCATGCCAGCTTCGTGACCATGCAGTTCAACAAAGCCGGAATTAACGCAGAGGTGATGGTTGCTGAAACGCCACATGATGAGCGTCAGTTAATGATCAGTCGTTTTGAAACGGGAGCGACGAAAATCATTGTCAGCGTTGGCGTTCTGGTGGCGGGATTTGACAGTGATGTCCGGTGCATCATTTACGCACGCCCGACAAAATCAGAGATTCGCTGGCTTCAGGCGATTGGGAGAGGATTGCGTACAGCGCCAGGCAAGGAGTCATGCCTGATTTTCGACCATTCCGGTACGGTTCATCGCCTGGGATTTCCTGAAAATATTGAGTATGACGAACTGCCCGGCAAAAACGACGGGATGCAGGTGTCATCATCACGTGGTAACGAAATTCGGGAAGAAAAACTGCCGAAAGAATGTCCGGGGTGTCATTTCATGAAACCGGCAGGTGTTTATGTCTGTCCGAAATGCGGATTAAAACCGCTGGCTGGTGAGGATGTGAACACAGATACCCGCCGCAATATCAGGAAACTCAGCAAGGACGAAAAAATTTACACCAAAAGCGACAAACAGGCCTGGTGGAGTCAGATCAAATTCTATCAGCGTCAGCGTGCCTCTCTGGGGCGACCGGTCAGCGATGGATGGTGCGCTCACACTTTCCGGGAGAAGTTCGGCGAATGGCCTGACGGGCTGAGCAGTTTTCCGATGGAAATCACCCCGGAGGTCAGTAATTACATCAGACACAAATTCATCCGGTTTGCCAGAGGGCGTAGCCGGGCAGAGAAGATGACGGAAAAATCCCCCGAAGCGCTTTCTCTGTCCCTGCTTCATGGTGTCCGGTCTGGGGTGCCGGAAGGCAGTGAGTCGTGGCAGATCATGCAGGCAAAGCAACAACTTCAGAAAAACAGAAACAGTCTGAGTCAGTAAGATGAAAACAGCAGAAGCAGCGAAAGGCCACTGGCCTGAAATTTTAAAACATTACGGACTGCCGCCAGTCACGGGTAAAAAGCACTTCAAAGGGGAATGTCCGGTTTGTGGTGCCAGAGGTAAGTTCCGTATTGATGACCGTGATGGCACCGGAACGTGGATCTGTGTTTGTGGTAGCGGTGACGGCATGAAACTGATCGCTCTGACACAAAAAAGAGCGTTTCATGAAATTTGCGCTGAAATAGACCGCATCACGGGGAATGAATACCGGAGAGATAAACCGCCTGTGATCTGTACGTCGGAAAGCCTGAGATCGCGCGTTCAGCGTCGATTTTCAGCGCTCACGTCGCTACAGGGAACATCTGGTGCTGAATATCTTCGTTCCCGTGGCATATTCAGTCTTCCGGTTGAGGGAGTTCGCTTCAACAGCCAGCAAAATTATAACGGGCGCATGTTCCAGTCTCTTTATGCCCTGGCGACCGATGACAAGGGAGAACTGTGTTACCTGCATCAGACATTGCTTGATGGAGCTAAAAAAGCAGACATTGGTATCAGCGCCAGAAGGCTCAAATCTTTACAGGACGATAACTATCTGGACCATGCCCGGTCAGTTGCTATCAGGATGTTTCCGGTAGCCAGTACACTGGGTATAGCTGAAGGTATCGAAACCGCGTTGTCCGCACATCAGATTTACAAAGTAAATACCTGGGCAACCATTAACAGTGGTTTTATGAAAAAGTTCCGCGTACCGGCGGGAGTCACCCATCTGATTATTTTT
>ULWW01021658.1_pt1 | contig 11712 bp, 5 predicted proteins | sample 1960741 | NCBI WGS metagenome assembly ULWW01 (sample SAMEA4835823, study PRJEB28245) | human gut metagenome | biome: gut microbiome; material: fecal sample | place: Denmark | collected 2008
TTTCTTATCCACGTATCATTTATTCCGATGAGTCCTCCCAGTTTTGATGCAATCGACTGCATCGTCATTTTTGCCGCATCCCCGCTACTTTGTAAAACTCTTACATTTGCGGCATCCGTCACTGTCGGAAGTTCATTCTCATACACGTCATTCCCTGTTGCGGCAGCGGCGGCAAATGTTGAAGTTTCAGACAAAGCCATAACCATTCTTGTGGAAACCATATCCACCATTTCATCTACTGTCACATTTTGTTCGTTGCCGTCTTTATCCACAGCTTTAAAGCCAACTATATTTTCTAAATTCAAATCACTCATAATATCAATTTTTATAAAGTTCTAATATAAGTTTTCCACGCTTTTGAAGTGCCGCCAATCGATTTATACAGCTTCTTCCTGCCACCTTTTATCTTGTACCGGGAAAGGTTGCTTCCGTCATAGTTCACGGGATAATCCAAATTGCCCTCGTTGGCATACGCTTCCATTTCGTATTTTATGGTATAATATGCCGAACTCGCAGGATGGCAGATAGGGTTTCCCTTAACCCACTCGACAAAATACCGCCAGTAGTATTTTACCCATGAGCCGATAACCTGTGCCTGACGCAGGTGTATGGTTTCGTGCGTCAGGCTTTCCTTACCCGCATAGGTCTGCATATACCTATCTATGTTCTCCTTGTTCTCAGCACGGTATATCATCCGTCCGCACCACATCATGAAACGGTATCCCTTGAAAGGATAATGCTTCATGGGAAGCAGCTCAGGAGTATCAAAATCACCCGGCTTGCTTGAGAACAGCATCTTGATTAATTGCCATAATTCTTTCATAGCGTTTCTATTTCTGATTCAAGTTCAGCAATATGGTTGTCTATACACGTATTCACCTCGTCATTGAAGTTCGCTATATCCAGTTCCACACATCCGGCACTTGACCGGGCGCTACTGTAGATACGGACATAGCCTCCGTTATTCAATGTATTTTTCGCCAGCTTCAGTTTCGCCAGTTCGTCATTAATTCGGCTAGCGCGTTCCAAATTCTCAATCTTCATGTTGTTCCTCCTTCTCTTTATATGTCTTCAAATAATGTTCAAACGAGTCGGCAAACGCCCCGGTAAATGTCGGATAAGCATATCGGATAATGTCAATCTCCTGCCCGCTTAAGTCCACATTACCTTCCGCATTATAGATCTTCTCGGAAAGACAATGCGCTCCGATATTATCTGGCACTTTGGTATAAAGGTTATTCGCCAGGCTGTATGCCACATCACAGGCAACCATTTCTTTCTTGTCTATCCCCGTGTACATGGGGAACTGTTTAAAATTTATCTTCATATTTTATATTTTTAATATTATAAATCCACCCAAGTACTTCCTCCATTCGTTGACTTGCGAATCCCGTATCGCCCAACGGAAAAAATATAACTTCCACATCTTACATACAGGGTATCATCCGCTGTTGAAACATCCCCTGTTGATGATACAGTTATACTTCCACTTCTAATTACTGTATTCAAAATGCCTTGATATAAATGTCCGTCTATTGATTGGAATCGTTCGTATTTCATTTCAAACTTGTCGTATTGCAGCAACAAGTTATCAACATTCACAGCCGACATATTAGTGCTGCCGATAAAGTCACTACCAATATTGAATCCACCAATTGTTCCCTTTGTCGCTATGATAGTTCCGGTTATCTCTGCATTCTTACATTTGAAATACCCGGTTACGCCGTTGATAAGAAGAGTTTCACCTTTGTCATTAAAAGATTTGAGAACCTTGTCTTTGAACATGAAGCCGGCTACATTCGCACCATCGGCAAACAGAGTGTCAGTAGCGATATTCACAAACTTCTGCATAGCTTCCCAGTTCGAATCCCCGTTGGCTGATGTGGGTGCAGCGGTAACGGAAGCGCCGTAATTCTTTACAAGGAAATTATAATAAACTCCCCCTATCAGATATATGACCTTATCCCGGTAATCCGCATTCCAGACATAAGTCTGTCCTGATGTGAATACACCTCTGTCACGGGGAAACGCCCCTGTTGCTCCGGTTGCTCCTATGGCGCCATCATTAGCAACACCCACCCCTTTTTCAGCGACAAAATTATTATTCCATGCGTTCGCGTCCGATGCGGATTTATAAGCCCGGACGGCAAACTGAGTGTATCCGGCTGTCGCAGGAACGGATATCTGATTGCTTAGGGTAGCACCTACGTGAGCCAGCCAGTTTCCGTTGTATTTGCGTGCAGCAAGATAGAACCTGTTCGTATCGCTCACATTACCGCCTACATTCTGTTTCATGGTAACGACAAACGCTGATGGTGACGGTGTGCCCGTACTGGTAAAGTTTATTGTGCTTACCGGGCTGTCAAGCCAGTACGAAGCGGACGGTTCGACACCGGAAGTCATTTCCTGCCAATCTGAGTTGACAGCCTTGTCCGATCTCTTCCCGGCAAGTATGTAACCGCCATCCTTCTTCCTTAGATAACGTCCACCTCTCACACGAAGAAGCGGAAGTGGCGGATTGGATGTTTGAACCTTGCTTAAGTAAGATCCTCTGGCAAACGATACTGTGCTGTTTTTCGCATACGGAGTGTTGGCGGACTCCCAATGACCTGCGGCTGTGATGCTCTCACCGTCAGCACCATCCTTTCCGTCAGAAAGCATGGGAACGGTTTCAACATCCACTATCTGGTCATTCACGTAAAAGATAAACTTCAATGTCTTCGTAAAGTTTCCGCTTGATATGGCTGTATTGTTGTTTATGGTAGTTTCTGTTCCACCGTCTATGCTGTATTTCAATGTACCGTCCGTTGTGGTGGATATCACGCCTCCCACTGACTTTTGCCTGTAACATGATACGGAAGACACGCTGTAGTTCCCATTCTTGTCCTTGCTTACAGAAGTGGAAGAAACGATTATACTGTATAGCACGGCATCTGAACCGTCCGCACCTCCACGGACCCCGGCTACAGTGAATGACAGATCACGGGAATACTGCTGCCCGTTCTTTGTAGCCCTGATTGTGATCTTCACCGTGTTTGTCGCAGCAAGAGTAGCTCCGGCAGATACCGATATTGTCACCACTCCCGTATTCTTGTCTGTCGCACACAGAAGATTTGTGTCAGGTGTACAGGTGATGCTGTCAAGCGTGAGCTTCTCCGTTCCATACCACATACTGACAGTTGTATTCCAAGTCTGTGAGGATACGACCTTTCCATCTGAAGTAAGGGCTGCATTGACCATCTCGTTATCAAAGTCTGCCATGATGGCATTCTCCCCGTCCTTACTCCAGCGATGCACCACAGCCGGATCACTGAACTCAGACCATATGCCATTTTCCTTAAAACGTGTACAACCCCATTCAACCTGATGGTCTGCGTCCGTACCAAGATAATTATCCGTCCAGCCTTCCGGAACATAACCATCTTTCTGCTGACTGTCCGGCTTTTCAGGAGTGTTATCTATGATATTGCCTCTTGTATATATATACTCATAGCCCTTACCGTCTTTTCCATCCGATATCATAAGCTGCCATCTTCCGTCCTGATAGATGTAGGTAGCACGGTCAGTTGTGTTACGGTATGAATCACCGTTTTTCGGATTGGAAGGAGCCGTGGCAAATTCACCAAGGAAGGTGATACTCTCACCTTTCAGTTCACGCCCATCCAACAACATTTCCCAGTCTTCGTTAACCTCCCAGTCGGCAGGTTTCCCAGCAAGATAATAACCACCGTCCTTCTTTCTTAAGAAATTGCCGCCTTTAACACGCAATATTCTGATGGGAGGATTGGAAGTTTCCACCTTGGATAAAAAGACACAGTTGGCAAGAGTGACCATTGTATTGGCTTTGTACGGGGTTTTGAAGGATTCCCAATGACCGCCACCTACTACGGACAAACCGTCAGCACCATCCTTTCCTTTGAACAGCGACCATGTGTAGTCAGAAGGGTTGCTGCTCTCCGTGACGGTCTCCTTATTGACTGCTATGCCTATATACTTGGTGTTGTCGTTCGGCTGCTGGTACATACCCGTACCGTCCGCGTTATCCGAATAAGCTATCCATGTGTAATAAGTTTTTCCGTCAGCTCCAGCGACACCGGGAACGCCCTGTTCTCCCTTTATTTCACTCCATGTATAATCGGAAGGATTGTTGCTCTCCACAGCGGTTGTCTTGTTGTAGGCGAATCCGATATACGTCTTCCCCGTAGGATTGTTGCTGATCCCTCCGCCCTGTGCGTTGTCGGCATACCTGATCCATGTATAGTAGGTGATGCCGTCCTTCCCCGGTGTTCCCGGAACACCTTGCGGGCCTGTGGCACCGGCTGTTCCTTCCGCCACCTGTTTCAGCCATGCCGGATTACCTTCTGACGGCTCGGTTGTTGTTCCATTATCATCAACACACAACCACAAAGCCCCGTTATGTGACACCCGGTCATAGTAGGCGTACTTCCCTGCAACCCATTCACCCTTGTCCAAGGGTACACGAACCTTGTTCCCCGTTATCTCATCTATCTGGAAGATAAGCCCAGTCAATAAGACCTGTTGCAACACGGCTGAATATTTCTCGCAATCAATTCCGTTAACGGTCATGCCCTTTTTTTTGCCGAACCACGCAGGCATCTGCGCCGGCTCCGGGTCCCAAGTGTTGGCATTGTCAAAGAATGTAATACAGTTGTTTCCGTTGACTGAATCAATAAGTATATAAGTCTGACGTTCCGGGTCCGTAAAGTTACCTGTTTGTGCCAATACCATCTGCTCGGCAGGTTTCCAGTCAGAATGCCCCGGACGGGGAATGACAGTAAACTTCTTGGCTGTATAATCTGCGGCAGTCACACGGAATTTCATTTCTTCAAAACCGTTCAGTTTGCCTTCGCTATTTTTAGTCACAAAATAGGTGGTAAGGATATCATCAACAAACTGGCTCAATCCGTCCGCATCCGTCAGATCGGGAGTGATGGTGTAGGTTCCATCGCCGTTATCCACGTATGACAATACGGTACAACCACCACCGGGAGAGTTTACCATACGTCCTTTGAAATAGGTTGTACGGTTATAGGCTATTTCAGGAACAAACAAACGCTTACGAAATACACCGCTTTCCATTTCAAGATTGCCTTTTTCGTCTATGTATCCACCTAATACGCCGGTAACGAAATCACCGAACTTGGCATATTTCTTAATGACAGTTCCGCCCAGTAATGATAAAAGAAAATTTGTAGAATCCTCCTTGTCCTTACGAATAAACATTTTATATATAGGGCTATCCGGCGAAAGTTGATCAGCCCATCCCGCTTTTATTTTTTTACCGTTAATTAAAAGATATCCATCCAAATAAGATATAGCATTAATCAGTTCAAGATTTGGATGAATATGCCCAATGCCTCCCTGACCATCGTAGTTTTCGGATATATTATTGAGAATGTACGCAAAAATGGCTCCAGCCGTTGTTGTAGCCCAATTTTCAGAATAAGGATTCTGAACCGGTATCAGCACCCCCTCGGACAAAGGCTGCGAAGGAAACTCAACAATCCGAGGGGGTATGGAAAAAGAACCAAGATCCGGAATATCTATATCTAACTCATCGGGAAGCTGGTCAGTTCGCAACAGATTCAGATATGGACGAGCATCAGCATATTTGTATGTGAACGTATAAGACGAAGGAAGTTCCTTGTCTGTGTAGGATGTATTGTCTTCCGTCACAACAATAGGACGGAGATAATTCCCCAAATATATGTATTTGACTTTAGAAGGGAAAAAATCAAGTAACCACTTTCGCTTATTTTTATCCAAATATCCTGTAGATTTTTGAAAAGAACGGGTCGTATCTATACGATATTCACTGAATTCTTCATCTATTTCCGCTATATTATGGGTATGTTCTCCTGTAAAATCAGACTGACCATAAGCACGAAAGGTATCTATTCCGCCCAACGAGTTTTCAAAAAGTACCCATTGTTCCTGCTCAGACTTTATTCCATCCGCTACATATCTCTGTATATAAGTAAGTCTGTCTCCGGATGAATTCTCTACCCAAACATCATAGAAAGAAGGATACCGTGATCCAAACAGAGCCATGATAACCGCATATTGTACAGGAATAGAATAAGCATTGCCTGCCAAAACAGAATAAACAGTTTTAATTTCCGAAGTGACTTCTCCGTCTTCTTGGGAAAAATAGGCTTTAACACATACATTACCGTCAACCGTTGCATAATAAGTCAAGAATTCAGGAGTATAATAAGTGACAGGCTTTATCTGTGGCTGCCAAGTGAGGAAATTAGATGTAACAAAATTTTCAGCGGATGTAGCCAATCGGTCAACACCGCCCCGAAGCACACGGAACGATATCTCTTTTTCATCAATCACAGCTGTAAAGTCTGCAAATATAGATGCCTGGACATAAGGTTCACTTTGGTCCTTCAAAAGAAAAGATAATTTAGACTCTACAATTTCACGGATATCTATAGTAACCAAATGGTCCTTTCCAGGAGAATAAACGGATGACAAAATTTCCTCTGTTCCTTTTTTTAGGATAAAAGAAAATTCTTCTGTCGTACTTATCCTGAATTTTTCAATATTCCCTGATAAAGAGAATGATGCCGGTTGAGTTAATACAGTCATTTAAATCTTGAATTAATATTTGAAAACAAAAATAAAAGTTAGTCCGATCTATAGAAAGGACAATCAATTATCTGCATTAGGAACGGCTTCTAACCAAAATGTATATAAAGCCCAATTCTGTGATATATATATACCAGCCGTATAGCACACATACATTTTCTTCCCTACCAAATCAGCAGTAGGTGGAGGTGGGAAAAATGGAGAAATCTCTGCATCCTTAAATGGGGATGAATTATATTCATCTTCTGATATTAGTTTATAAGAGGTTTTGCCCACCCATTTATAACCCGTATCCATAGAAGGAAATATATCTTCAATACTTTTCGGCAAAGATACAGGCTCATATAACTGGGTAGTGTATAATTCAGATTCTATCGGATCATTTCTAAGCCCAAGATTATAGTTTATCTTATTAGGCAATAATTCCGCACCATGTATTACAAGTTTTTTAAAAGATGAGAGAGTCATCTTCTGGTGCTGGGTAAGCAACAAATCCGCCTTAACAGTATGCATGGAATTACGTAACAATTTGTCATATTCCTTATAAAACTTTTCAAATATCCCATAAGGCCCATTATACACTAAAGCAAAGTCTGAGAACTTATAATTTATCTCATTACGTCCGGATCTTCTATATATATAATTACTCACAGAACCTTCAGTAAACTTCCAATCCGCTTCTTTATGAGCAAAAGCAAGCATGACATACATATTAGAAGACGTATTTGTTTCTGTTTCTGAAGGTTCATTAGCAGTATCTGTTCCGGTGATTTTCATTGAAGAGTTAAGATATTGCACTTCACCAATATACATCCCAGCTGAAGGTATACATTCAGGAACTTCGATTTTATATGTCTCAAATTCACCTCCTTCATAATAACGCTGACCACAATCAGCCACTATTTCAGTGGTAGGTGTTATCATACTGGACAAACGAGTACTTATTTTAAAGCCGTTGCGAACAAAATATCCTTGCCGTTCATTAAATATGGCAGTTGGGTATTTTGATTTAATAAGTTCCAAGGAATCAAAAGTTTCAATAGTTCCATCAACAGAATCTTTCGCCTCCAATATCAGCTGCTTATATTTATCCGGGTATTCAACTCTCAATTTCCCAACCAAAGATGACGAAAGATTCACATCCGCCTTATCAGACATTAAATCATTAAACATTATAACGTCAACAGTTCGATTAACTTCATCGGTAATAAACTCACAACAGAATTTACACCGAAACAAATCCAGAATCTTACTACAAGTTACTTTGGGAACCAGCTGATCAATACGAATTTTTCCTGTCACAATTGCGTCAGCAACATTGTTAATGAAAACCATATCAGGGAAAGGAGACGTTTTCGTAAAGAAATTATCAAGAAGAGTATATCCAAAATGAGCGAACAAACGTTTAAGGACATAATTAGCCTTAATGAACGGTGTCATATAAAATCCGCGAGTAACAGATATTGTCTTTCCATCAATATATTCAGTTGTATCATTTTCATTATAAAATAAAGAGGACCTTCCATCATTACCATTCAAATATCGTGGATTGTCATTATCATCATCATTAATTTTAACGCGAAAAATAGAGAACATTTCATCTCCTCCGGATGTGTTCAGCTGTTTTAAATAAGATATGGCCTGATCCAATGTATTAATCCCATCAACTGTTTCATCTGCAAACACATCTGTAATATAAGTATTTTCCAATTTGCTATAAAAACTTCCTTCATTTATATAAAATGAAGTCTCAATGCTTTCAGACGGGGACACACTCAATATCGCCTGACGACATGGAACAAAATATTCTCCGTCCTGAATAGAGGCATCAAGCAACTGTACTTTTTCCTTTCTTTGTATAACATTCGGGAAATTAAGAATATCACGATTATAAGGACTATCAGGCAAACTTACCGGCAGAGATTGCTCACCATAATCGTTAAAAAAAGGATTTGTTTTTTCAATTTCAAGCTGTGTTTCAGGAACAAGCTGATATGCTTTTCCCGATTTTGTATTAATAATCTTCATTTTGAGCCAATTTTTCTAGAACGATTCCTCAATTCTTGTTTTTTTTCAAATTCAGATAAAATAGTGTATGCATGTATTCCACCGTTTTTATCAATTCGGGACAGAATATCATTCAATTTGTTTACAGATTGAATAAAAACAGGATCAGCATATACCATTGAAGGCGTGTTTCCTATTGGTGAAACCTGTCCTCCATCTTGTTTCCCTACAGTTCTTGCCTGAAGATATTTGTTAAAGTCCAAAGTACGAATAGTTCCGGCCTGTTGTGCCTGATCAAGAATGGACAATATGGGTGCAATGGTAGGATTCTTCAGCGCCTCATTGCTAGCTACCCATTCCTTGGATGATCCGGCAGGACCTTCTCCTACTATGACAGTAGGCTTGTCTATAAATCCACGACGTTTAGGATCATAGACAGCCTGAAACTCTTTTCCGTCTTGGGCACGAGTGACATCTATATATCCTCCGGACTGTCTACCGGGAACACGGGTATATGATGTATTCGGAGATGTAGTTCCCGACGTGGTAGATGAGCCTTTTTTAGCAAGCAAACCTTTTAATGTTGTTTTTGCAGCTGTTAAAGCAGCCATGATCAAGCCACTGATAATAGCGGTTCGGGCAGCAGCGGTCGCCCCAAAAGTGGCAACAGAATCCGGCTGGGCAGCACTAATAGCTGCCGCTTTAGCCTGTTCCGCAATGGCTACAGCAGTAGCTTCCGCAATTTTTTGATTTATAATTTGAGATAAGACATCAAAAAGGATATCAATCATGGTATTACCAAAAGCGGAAAGCATGTCTTCCTGACCTGATAAAACTTTACCTAATGATTCCCCCATTTGGCTTCCATATTCCTTATACTGATCCACTTGCTGTTTCAAAGAGTCACTAATTATTTTTACCTGATCATTATGATGTTGCTGCCTATCTGCCAACTGCTTATCAAGCCACTCTTTATTTTCATCCATGGATTTTTTATTGAGTGACACACGCTGTTGCTCTTCTTCTGTTTCAATCGCAAGTTTTTTCTGACGAAAATCCTCAAGTGCCTTTATACGAATATCCAAAATTTGCTGTTCAATCTGTTGGCGTTGTGAGACCTCCAACCCCATTATTTTAAGACGGGCATTAAGATCCTGCAAGGTCAAATCTTCCATGGCCTTGTTAAATTGAGATTCAGTCTGTAGTTGTTCGTCATTATGCGCCAAATAACGTTGTTTTAACTCTATTTTTTGTTGTTCAAAAAGTTCTGTCTGCTTCTGTAATGCTTCCTTCAATATTTTTTCATTTCGTTTAGCTTCTTCTTCCGCTGCATCAGGATCAATAGGAGTTACTGGAAAACGGTTTTTATAAATTTCCTTGGCCATGCTCAAATACTCGCTTGTTGCATTCTTTTCATCATCAATCCAAGCGGAAAGAGATTCTTTATTCATATCATTAAAACTTTTACGTTTTTCAATCATCTCTGTTTGAGTTTTAATCATATCGTCTAAAGTAGTTCCCTGCAAACGAGAAAGTTCCGCATCAACTCCTGATAACTCCTCATATAATGACTTCATCTCCTCTTTGAACTTGTTCTGCTCATCCGCAGTCATCTTTCTAGAGTTTATTTGTTCCGCATTAGGTCCATATCCCATCCCCCCGCTATAAACAGCAATATGTTTTGCATTTCCTTCTTTATCAACCCCATAAAGCCTTTTTCCTATACTTTCTTGGCGTTTCAGACTCTTTATCCTTTCTTCAATGTTCTTTTTTTCGTTCTTGCGCTCTTCAATTTGTGATTTATTGATATAGGCTAATCTGGCTTTTTCTGTTTTTATCCACTCACGGGCATAATCAGTACTCACAGATATAGCCCTTCCATAATTGTCAAAGCCAGTAACAGCTCCTGGTATTATTTGAGCGATACGGGATATCAATTGGTTTAATTCATCTTGTTCTTGTGCGCTTAAGCTTGTTTTAGTTTTCAATTCATCATATCGGTTCAGCAAAGGGAGCAGACCATTTTGCAGGGAAACAACCTTATTCAACTGGTCATCAAATTTTTCGCCAGAAGAATCAAGGGATTTTGATATTGTCCCCATAAAACGTCCTAAAGTTCCCATGAAGGATTTGATAGCCGGTTCAAGTTTCTTTCCTATCTTATTATAGATAGATTCCATCTGGTCCCCCAAATTTGATTCCAAACCAGCCAGTTCATTCATCTGGGTAGCCATAGAACCTTGTACTCCCTGTAATTTACCCAATGACAGAATATAGTTTTTAATTGCCATATCCGTATTCTGTACCTCAGTAGTTACACCCCTGAACGTATATGCAGTAGTTTTTCCATTCTTCGAAGCAGTGATACCAAACTCCTTCAAACGTTCATTCTCACCCGTCATGGCATCAAGCAATGCTTCAATAAACTGGTCTATATCCTTGCCTTGGGACATTGCGATATCTCCCATTGCTGTCAGTTCATCGGTAGTCGGTTTAATTCCACGGTTAACTAATTTAATATATGATTCAGTCCATTCTGACACACTGGCCGGCGTATCTTTAGCAAGCTGCTGCAACATCTTCATTGCCTTTGCCGCTTCTTCTGAAGAGCCGGTAGCATTACGAAGAGTCGCTTCAAAACGGGCATATTCCTTACGAGTTTCATAGGATTTCATTCCGACATCTTTCAAATATCTGACAAGTTGCACGGCTATAAAACCTTTAGCAGCCGTTTTGGCCATATTCATTGTTTTATCAAATGCAGTCAGCTGTTGCTGGGCATATTTCCCAGTACCCCTAAGTTCCTCCATCCGGCTATTTACTTTGGAAAGCTCCGCTTCAAGTTCGGCGTATTCTTCCGGATGTGTTGATTTTACTGTCTGATCCAACTGTCGGCGAAGATCTTTAGCCTTTTTTCGGAGTTGGGCCATAGTAAGCCCTGTAACATCCAGCTTCTTCTCCAATTCACCAATCAACTTGTTATTTGTTGAAATAGTCTTATTGCTTTTTTTTATTTCTTCATCAAGACGCTGATATTCATCCGATTCCTTTTTTCCTTGAGACTCCAACTCACGCATCAATTCACGA
>ULWW01007450.1_pt1 | contig 11696 bp, 9 predicted proteins | sample 1960741 | NCBI WGS metagenome assembly ULWW01 (sample SAMEA4835823, study PRJEB28245) | human gut metagenome | biome: gut microbiome; material: fecal sample | place: Denmark | collected 2008
TCGGTCACGCCGCGGACGGCCGGCTATAACACAGTGGATCTGACGGAGATGACGGATGCCTCTCAGGCGGTCACCATTTTGCTGATGCTCACCGGCGGGGCCCCCGGCTCCACGGCGGGCGGCATGAAGGTCACAACGCTGGCAGTTCTCATTGCCAACGCCGTTGCCGCCTTCCGCAGGCGAGAGGATCCGCAGCTCTTCCACCGCAGATTGGAGACATCCGCCGTCCGCAACGCCGCCGCCATTCTGCTGCTGTATCTGGGGCTGACCTTTGCGGGCGCGGCGGCCATCAGCACAGCGGAGGAGCTTCCCCTCGGTGCCTGTCTCTATGAAACAGCGTCCGCCGCCGGTACGGTGGGCCTGACGCTGGGGCTGACGCCGCAGCTGGGAGTCCTGTCGCAGAGCATTCTCATCCTGCTGATGTATTTCGGGCGCGTCGGCGGATTGACCTTGATCTATGCCGCATTCTCCGGGCATGATCTGACTTACGCCCGCTATCCGCAGGAGAAAATTACCGTAGGCTGAAAGGAGCGCACAATGAAAACGGTATTATTGATCGGACTGGGCCGCTTCGGGCGGCATCTTGCCATGCAGCTCAACGAGCTGGGCCATCAGGTGATGGCAGTAGACAGGGACGAGGAGCGCGTCAACGAGTGCATGTCCTTTGTCACCAACGCGCAGATCGGCGACAGCACCCGTGTGGACTTTCTGCGCTCGCTGGGCGTGAGCAATTACGATGTCTGCTATGTCACCATCAGCGGAAATTTTCAGAATTCGCTGGAGACGACGTCGCTGCTCAAGGAGCTGGGAGCAAAATATGTGGTATCCCGCGCTGAGCGGGATGTGCAGGCGAAATTTCTGCTGCGCAACGGCGCGGACGCGGTCGCCTACCCGGAAAAGCAGCTGGCGAAGTGGGCGGCCATCCGCTATACCGCCAACCATATTTTTAGCTACATTGAGCTGGATGAGCAGCACGCCATTATCGAGGTTGCCGTGCCGGAGGATTGGCAGGGCCGCAGCATCGGTGAGCTGGACATCCGCAGAAAATACGGCGTCAACATCCTCGGTGTGAAGCGGAACGGCAAGACCGATGTGAACGTCTCACCGGAAACTGTGCTGGACGCTGATATGACGCTGCTGGTGCTGGGGGAAAACCAAGAACTTAAGAAGCACTTCCGGCTGTAAAGCAACATAGAGTCTTGCACGTATAAGGGCTTTACGCGCCGGAGAGGCATCTCAACAAAAGCGCGCAGGTTTGCGGAGGAGGATTCCGCGTTGCGCAAAAACAGCAAAAAATGAGGGAGGACGGCTCTGTCCTCCCTCATTTTTGCCCTGCGCTTTCGCCCTTCTCCGTCAGCTGTTTTTCCAGTGCGGTCTGTCTGGTCAGGATGGCATTGACCTTGTCGTAAAGATCCTCGATCATGATCTCTGTCTTGAGGTTGACCTTATAATCGTTCTCTGCACGGCGGCGGTCCTTTTCCTCCTGCCGGTTCTGGCTCATCATGATGAGCGGCGCCTGAATGGCCGCGACGCACGAGAGCACGAGGTTCAGCAGAATGAAAGAATAGGGGTCAAACGCTTTTGCCGCGAGCAGCGTGTTGACGAGCATCCAGAGGATCAGTACGCCGGTGAAGGCGAAGATGAACGCCCAGCTGCCCGCAAATTTCGCGATGGCGTCTGCCGCGCGCTGGCCAATGGTGTATTTTCCCTTTTCGCCTGCGAGATTTTCGGAAATCTTACTGTCCGCCAGCAGGTTCAGGACCTCTTCATCCGTCATATCGTGGCGGATATCCTTGAGGACTTCTCTCAAAAGCTTTCTGTTTTCCTTCATGATATCATCCTTTTCTATCTGACCGGCGCGTGATCGCGCCGGTTTTATGCTTCATTTTTCGGCGCGCGCAGAAAAAAGTCCGGCCCCTTGGTATCAAGCAAAATGAGCGACACGCCCAGCAGCAGGTCGGCGTGCAGGGACAGCTCCTCCAGCGGGATCGCAAAATCCTCCTGCAATCTGCAGATGCGGTAAAGCACGGTGTTGCGGTGGGTATAGAGCGCGTCGCTGGTCTTTTTCAGCGAGTGGCAGCAGGCGAGGTAATGGTAGAGCGTTTCGCAGTACTGCGTGCCCTTTTCACGGTCGTGAATGGCAAGGCGGCGAAGCTCCGGCGAAACAAGGTCACCCCGGCCCTCCAGATTTTTCAGCAGCAGCGGCGTGCGCAGCTGCTGCGCCGAGCAGACGGCTTCACCGTGGAAGCGCGCATCTTTCATCAGCTCCAGTGCCTCGCGCGCCGTGCGGTAGAGCTGCGGAAGGGTGAAAAGGTCGTCGATCGGCGCAGAGATAAGAATTTTGAGCTGAAATTCCTCCGCAAGCTCGGAAAAGATGTCGCCATCCCCCTCCCGGTGCAGGAAGATAAAAACATTGCCCTTATATAAAAAGGGGTGGGAATCCGCAATCTGCGCTTCCAGCTCCTCTTTCAGATGCCGCTTTCCCATGTAAGCGCTGTGGTAGGTCTCAAGGTCGATGAGGGCGAAGGCGCGCGGATGAAAGTCCGCGAGGTAGATGCCGGAGGCCTGAAGCTGAAAATGCGCGGCGGAGGAAAACCCGCCGTCCAGCAGGTGCATGAGGATGTCCTCCACCGTCTCGGAAGACTTGTCCTGACGGCTCACCTCCATGAACAGCTGCTTGGAGAGGATGTGCTCCACCAGCTCCCAGGTCTGCGGTGACATCTTTTCCAAATGTCCGTCCGTATCCACGCAGATGAGGCAGCCGAGGCGCACGCCTGCGCTGATGAGAGGTGCAAAACGCCGCAGATAGGGGCTATCAGCCAGCTGGACATAGTCCGCCCAACCAGCTGTGAGCATCGCATTTTTGCTGATGATTGCGCCGGCCTCGTAGGTGATTTCGCCGCAGCGTACGGCGGTTTCAAAGAGCGCATCGGAAAAGCCGAGCGGCAAACGGTACGCAGCAATGCGAAAGGTATCATCCAGTTCCATCAGCGGGCAGTCCGGCAGCTCCCCCGTGCTCAGCGCCAGCTGCCGGAGATCGTCCTGCGAAAAGAATTCCTCCAGCAGCGCCTCTGCATTGCACGACTCCCAGCGTTTTTCCTCCATGGGCTGCCTCCTTCTTCGGCTTGTGCATTCGGTACAAGTCGTTTTTTCTTTGTTGTATCGGCAGCTTCTTGTTCTTGCAAGAGGAAAAGCTAAACTGTGTATCAGAAAGGAAAGTTTGAACGATTTATATACTGAAATCGAAACTGAGCTGAAAGAGTGCGCCGATTCCAGCAGAGAGTGGGATGGTAAAATGGAGCATCTACTGCACATCCTAACTTAATTCGTCGGATATAAAAGGACAAGCATATGTCATTGGGCGATTCTCCGCGTTCTATGAAGAGCACTGGACATTCTGCGACCGCTTCCCGTGGCGGAAATATTTTGTGCCGGACGCTGCGGCACAGACGAGCGCGGAGTAAAATAACTTTTATCTCTCTGTGCCGGTGCACAGGCAAAAAAGCTGTCCTGCTTGTGCGCAGGGCAGCTTAAATATTGTTGGTAATGTTGCAGCAGGCGATTTTCGCAACTGCGTACCGCTGGTTCCTCTACGCCATTTTTGCGCCATTTCCGCGTGGGGATGCGTAGGGAAATAGGAACTTTTATGTTTTGACTTCATCCGAAAATACCTGTCCTATCAAGCTTTATCGGCATTTGTGCGTTTGCGGAGAGTTTCAGAAACAGGCTCACTTTCGACGATACCTAATTTCATAAAAAGCAAACTCCTTTGCTGTATTTTCGGCATAATATTGTACCCATTGCCGCGCAGAAAATGCAAGCGCGATTCGCAAGAAGGACAAAAAGCGGGAAATTTCCGCCGTGTGCCGCCATTTTTCGGAAAAACTTTGCCCATCATATCCCCCACCTGGCTTGCGACGGACAGAAATTTCCCCTATACTGCTACAAACAGCTGTATTTTTCGCCGCGCCCGGCGGTGCGGCGTTTCCACATTTTCCCCAAAGGAGTTTCCCATGAAAAAAGCATTATCCCTGCTTCTATCCCTCACAATCCTCTTCTCCCTCGCCGCCTGCGGGCAGAGCGGCGGCGATTCGACCGACGACGCGCCGTCCACGCTCGTCTACGGCTCTGCCGACTACACGCGCATCGATCCCGCGATGGACGAGCACTGCGAGATCAACCTGCTGCTCTTCAACGGACTGACCGCGCACGACGGCAATGACCAGATCGTTCCCGCCCTCGCCGAGCGCTGGGACTATGACGAAGCAAACTGCACCTACACCTTCTATCTGCGCGAGGACGTCAAGTGGCACGACGGCGAGCCGTTCACGGCGCGGGACGTCAAATTCACGATCGAAGCCATCATGGACCCCGACAACGGCTCGGAAAACGCGCCGAATTACGAGGATGTGCAGGAGATCACCGTGCTCGACGACCACACCGTCTCGTTCCGCCTCGCTGAGCCGAACGCCGCATTTCTGGAGTACATGACGATGGCGATCCTGCCGCAGCATCTGCTCGAGGGCGAGGACATGCAGGAATCCGCCTTTTTCCGCGCCCCCGTCGGCACGGGGCCCTACAAGCTCGAAAGCTGGGACGCCGGGCAGTCCATCGTGCTCGTGCGCAACGAGGACTACTTCCTGGGCGCGCCGAACATCGAGCGCGTCATCTTCAAGATCGTACCCGACGACAACGCGCAGGCCATGCAGCTTGAGTCCGGCGAGATCGACCTTGCGCTGCTCGACCCGAAAAACGCGCAGAACTTCGCGGGCAAGGACGGCTACACCTGCTACGACATGACCACCGCGGACTACCGCGGCATCCTCTTCAACTTCAACAACCCCTACTGGACGGAAAACTGCGACATCATCCCCGCCATCTGCTACGCCATCGACCGTCAGGCCATCGTCGACTCGGTGCTGCTCGGGCAGGGCATGGCGGCGTACAGCCCGCTCCAGCGCAACGTCTACAATGACGAGACCGTGAACCACTACGACTATGATCCCGCGAAGGCCAGAGAAATCCTCAAGTCCGTCGGCTGCACGATGGGCGAAAGCGGCTACTACGAGCGAAACGGCGAGGAGATTGGTTTTGTCATCAGCGTCATGTCCGGCGAGCAGGACCGCATCGACATTGCGCAGGCCGCGGCGCAGCAGCTCCGTGAGGTCGGCATCCACTGCACGGTGGACATCCCCGCGCAGATGGACTGGAGCGGCCAGATGGCGTGCCTCATCGGCTGGGGCAGCCCGTTTGACGCCGACGACCACACCTACAAGGTCTTCGGCACGGATAAGGGCGCGAACTACTCGGGCTACTCAAACGCGCTGGTGGACGAATATCTGACGCTCGCGCGCCAGAGCAGCGACGACGCCGTCCGCAAAGAGTATTACGGCAAATTTCTGCACGCGCTCGCGGACGATCCGGCCTACGCCTTTATCTGCTACATCGACGCGAACTATGTCGCCAAGTCTACCGTCCACGGCATTAACATGGACACGGTGCTCGGCCACCACGGCGTCGGCATTTTCTGGAACATTCAGGACTGGACGATTGGCGAGTAAACGCCGTTGACATCTTTGACGAGGGGCTGGCTTCAGCCCCTTTGTCTTGCATAAAGAGGGCATTTTTCATGGCAGATTTATTGAACGTCGAGCACCTTTCCGTCAGCTTTTTCACCCCCGCGGGCGAGGTGCAGGCGGTGCGCGACGTGAGCTTTTCGTTGAAAGCGGGCGAGGTGCTCGCCATCGTCGGCGAATCGGGCTGCGGCAAGAGCGTGCTGTGCAAGAGCATCCTGCGCCTTCTGCCGCAGACGGCAAAAATCAAGTCCGGCAAGATCATCGTAGACGGCACGGACATTACGGCTTATCGCGAGCGCGAGATGACGGCGCTGCGCGGTTCGCTCTTTTCCATGGTGTTCCAAGACCCGATGACCGCGCTTGATCCCACGATGACGATCGGCGCACAAATCGCCGAAGCAGTGCTTGCGCACAGGCCAAAGCTCGAAAAAAGCGCCGTAAGAGCGCGCGTGATCGAACTGCTCGAGCTTGTCGGCATCGACCGCGCGCAGGAGCGCATGGCACTCTATCCCCACAACTTTTCCGGTGGGATGCGCCAGCGCGTGGTGCTGGCCATTGCGCTCGCAGGGAACCCGCGCATTTTATTTGCCGACGAGCCGACGACCGCGCTGGATGTGACCATTCAAGCGCAGATCTTAGATCTGCTGCGCGACGTGCAGCGAAAGCTCGGCACGGCGACGGTGTCTGTCACGCACGACCTCGGCGTCGTTGCGCGCGTCGCCGACCGCGTGGCCGTGATGTACGCGGGCAAGATCGTCGAGACCGGCACAGCGGAGGATATCTTCTACGACCCGCGCCACCCCTATACGTGGGGGCTGCTGCGCTCGCTGCCCGCGCTCTCGCGCGGAAAGGAGACGCTGCCGATCATCCCCGGCATGCCGCCGACGCTTATTGACCCGCCGCAAGGCGACGCCTTCGCCAGCCGCAATGAGTACGCCCTCGCCATCGACTACGAGGAAGCGCCGCCGATGTTCCGCGTCAGTGACACGCACTATGCCGCAACATGGCTGCTCGACGAACGCGCGCCGAAGATCACACCGCCGGTGGGAGGTGCGCGATGACAAAACATGACATTCTGCTCGATGTGCAGCACGTGAGCCATGTCTTTCCGCTGACAAAGCAAGTCTCCGTCAAGGCACTGGACGATGTTTCGTTCCAGATTCGCCGCGGGGAGATTTTCGGCCTCGTCGGTGAGTCCGGCTCCGGCAAGTCGACGGCCGCGCGCTGCGCGATGGGCATTTTGCAGCCGAGCGGCGGGCATATCTTTTACAATGGCGTCGACCTCTGTGACAGGGCCGCCTGCCGCGCGAACAAAAAAATGCTGCAAACCACACGCCAGATGATCTTTCAGGACTCTGCCTCGAGCCTCGACCCGCGCATGACAGTCTGCGATAGTATCACCGAGCCCATGCGCATCCATCGCATCGCCCCGCCGCGCGGCACATACCGCAAGGAGGCCGAGCTCCAGATGTATTATGTCGGCCTTGACAAAACCTATCTCGACAAGTACCCGTCCGAGCTCTCCGGTGGGCAGCGCCAGCGCGTCGCCATTGCACGGGCGCTGTGCATGGAGCCGGAGCTTCTGGTGGCGGACGAACCGATCGCGTCGCTGGATGTGTCCATTCAGGCACAGATCGTCAACCTGTTTCGCCACTTGCAGCGCGAGCACGGCTTTTCGTTTCTCTTCATCGCGCATGACCTTGCGATGGTGGAATTCCTCTGTGACCGCGTCGGCGTACTGTACCACGGCAAACTTGTCGAGGTCGCGCCCGTGCGCGCGCTTTACGACCATCCGCTCCACCCCTACACCAAGGCGCTGCTCGCGGCTATGCCGGTTCCTGACCCGCGCATAGAACGAACCCGCGTATTGCCGGACTTCTCGCCCGGGCAGTTCCCGCTGATGGGCGAGCTTGTCGAGGTCGAGCCGGAGCATTTCGCTTTGCAGGAAGGGGGCGCGCAATGAAAAAGCCATCGAAGATCCTGTATTTCAGCAAAAAGGTGCTGGCGTTTCTTCTGAGCGTCTTCGTCCTGTCGCTCGCGGTGTTCTATGTCTCGCGCCTGGCCCCTGGCGACCCGCTCGTCTCCTACTACGGTGACCGTGCAGAAAAGCTGACGCCGCAGGAGCGCGCGCAGGCGGAGGAAAAGCTCGGCCTCGACGAGCCCATCTTCCCGCAGTATGTCCGCTGGGCGCAGAATGCTCTGCACGGGGATTTCGGCATCTCGTATAAGTACAAAATGCCTGCGGCAGAGGTCATCGCAAGCCGCGCGGGCAATACGCTTCTTCTCGGCGGCATCGGCTTTGTGCTCATTTTCACGCTCTCACTGCTGCTCGGGATGCTCTGCGCGCAGCGGGAGGGAACGCTTTTCGACCGCGCGGTCTGCAAGCTCGGCACCATCACGAGCTGCATTCCGGAATTCTGGCTGTCGCTGCTGCTCATTCTGATCTTCGCCATCGAGCTGCGCGTGCTGCCGAGCTCCGGGGCCTACTCCATCGGGCAGCAAAATAACATCGCCGACCGCGCCGCGCACCTCATCCTGCCGCTCGCGGTCGTGGTGCTCGGGCACCTGTGGTACTACGCCTACATGATCCGAAATAAGCTCCTCGACGAAATGCGCGCGGACTATGTGCTGCTTGCCAAGGCCAAGGGGCTAACGCGCCGCGCCGTGATGCTGCGCCACTGTCTTCGAAACACGATGCCGACGTATCTGAGCATCATGGCCATCTCCGTTCCCCATGTGCTGGGTGGGACGTACATCGTCGAGACTGTTTTTTCCTACCCCGGCCTCGGCACGCTGGCCTATGAAAGCGCGCGATACAAGGACTATAACCTGCTGATGCTGCTGAGCCTGCTCTCCGGCGCGCTCGTCATTCTGTGCAGCATCATCGCACAGACGATCAACGAGCAGATCGACCCGCGCATCCGCGCCGAGCAGGCCGTGCGGGAAACGGAGGCGCAGCCATGAACGACCGCTTTCAAATCGTCGGCGCGCGACCGCTGCCGGAGGCCGCACCCACGAAAAGCGGGCATCCCCTGCGCGGCAAGCCTGTCGTCTCCGCTGTGATTTTGTCACTCATCGTGCTCGCGTGCCTTTTCTGCGAACTCATCATGACGAAGAATCCGACGTATCTTGATTTGGCTCACTGCTCCGTTGCGCCGTGCCGCGAATTCCTGTTCGGCACGGATACGATGGGGCGCGACATCTTCTCGATGATCTGGTACGGCGGGCGGCTGTCGCTGTTCATCGGCGTCGGCTCGACTGTCATTTCGACGCTGCTCGCCATTTTGTTCGGCGCGGTCAGCGGACTTGCGCCCAAATGGCTTGACGCGCTGCTGATGCGCCTGACCGAAATTCTTCTCAGCGTGCCGAACCTGCTGCTTGTCATCTTTTTGCAGGCGATCATCGGCACGCCGAGCGCGTGGAGCATCGCACTTGTCATCGGACTCACAAGCTGGACGAGCATCGCCAAGGTCGTGCGCACCGAGGTCAGGCAGCTGCGCGCGAGCGAGTACGTCATCGCGGCGAAGTGCATGGGCGGCAGCTTTTTCCACATTCTGCGGTGTCACCTTGCGCCGAATTTCTTCTCGTCCATTCTCTTTATGGTAGTGATGAACGTGCGCAGTGCCATCATCGCCGAATCGACGTTCAGCTTCATGGGCCTCGGCCTGCCCATCGAGGTCGTGACCTGGGGCAGCATGCTCTCGCTCGCGGAAAAGGCGCTGATGACCGACGCGTGGTGGATCTTGCTCATCCCCGGCGCATTTTTAGTCGTGACACTCCTTTGCATCACGACCCTCGGCGACTGCCTGCGCAGCCGCACGAGCAGAAAAGAAAGCAACCTATAAATAGAAAGAAAGGCACAGCCAAACGGCTGTGCCTTTCTTTCTATTTATGGAGTTTACTGCGCATTCAGGATGTGCATGAACTCTTCGCCTGTGATCGTCTCTTTCTCGTAGAGGTACTGTGCCAGTTCATCGAGCTTCGCGCGGTTCTCGGTGAGGATGTTCACAGCCTTTTCGTGTTGCGCTTTCACCAGCTCCACGACGCGCTGGTCGATCTTCGTCTGCGTTTCGGCAGAGCAAGCGAGCGATGCGTCGCCGCCGAGGTACTGATTGTTGACCGTCTCAAGCGCGACCATGTCGAAATCGTCGCTCATGCCGTAGCGCGTGATCATCGCGCGGGCGAGCTTCGTCGCCTGCTCGATATCGTTCGACGCGCCGGTCGTGACGGAGTGGAACACAACCTCTTCAGCGGCGCGGCCGCCGGTCAGCGTTGCGATCTTGTTTTCCATTTCGGCCTTGCTCATCAGGTAGTGGTTGCCCTCTTCGACCTGCATCGTGTAGCCCAGCGCGCCCGAGGTGCGCGGCACAATGGTGATCTTCTGCACGGGGGCGGAGTGCGTCTGCATCGCCGCCACGAGCGCGTGGCCGATCTCATGGTAGGAGACGATCTTCTTCTCCTCGTCGGTCATGATGGCGTTCTTCTTCTGGTAGCCGGCGATGACGACCTCAATGCTCTCTTCGAGGTCTGCCTGCGTGGCAAAGCGTCTGCCGTCGCGCACGGCGCGCAGCGCCGCTTCGTTCACAATGTTGGCAAGCTCCGCGCCGGAAGCGCCGGAGGCCATGCGCGCGATCTTGTTGAAGTCGACGTCCTCGGCGACCTTGATCTTCTTCGCGTGGACCTGCAAGATAGCCTCGCGTCCCTTGAGGTCGGGCAGCTCCACCGGCACGCGGCGGTCGAAGCGGCCCGGGCGCGTGAGCGCGGGGTCGAGGGATTCGGGGCGGTTCGTGGCGGCGAGAATGATGACGCCGTTGTTGCCCTCAAAGCCGTCCATTTCGGTGAGCAGTTGGTTCAAGGTCTGCTCGCGCTCGTCGTTGCCGCCATACTGGCCGCCGCTGCGCTTCTGGCCGATGGCGTCGATCTCGTCGATGAAGACGATGCAGGGGGCCTTTTCCTTGGCCTGCTTGAAGAGGTCACGCACCTTGCTTGCACCCATGCCGACGAACATTTCGACAAATTCAGAGCCCGACATCGAGAAGAACGGCACATTCGCCTCGCCGGCGACCGCCTTGGCGAGCATCGTTTTACCGGTTCCCGGAGGGCCGACGAGCAGAATGCCCTTGGGCATCGACGCGCCGATTTCCTGATACTTGCTGGGGTCGTGCAGGTAGTTGACGACCTCGGTGAGGTTCTCCTTGGCCTCGTCCTCGCCTGCCACGTCGCTGAAGCGAATGCCTTCGGCAGATTTGACATACACCTTGGCGTTGGACTTTCCCATGTTGAACATCATGGAGTTGCCGCCGCCCATCTTCTCCATCATCTTGCGGGACATGAACTGTCCCAGCGCAACAAAGATGATGATGGGCAACACCCACGCAAGAATGCTGACGAGCGTGGACGTCTGCTCGATCTCCTCACCCGTGGTGGAGACGCCCGCGTCCAAAAGGCGCTGCACAAGGCCGTCGTCCGGCACCATCGCCGTCTTGTAGACGGTCTTTTCATCGCTGCTGGTGAAGAGAATGCGGTTGGACTGCTCCTGAATCTCGACCCGGCCGACCTCGCCCTGCTCTGTCATGGTGACGAAAGTGTTGTAGTCGACGTCCTTGATCTGGTGCTCAGAGATCCACGGCATGGCGATGAAGTTGAAGAGCATCACAAGCAGCATCACCACAAAGTAGTAGTACAGCAGCGGCTTTTTCGGGGACTTGACTTCGTTCATGAAAATGCGTTCCTCCAATCATTGAAATTTCCGGCAGGAAGTGCATACAAACGGGAAAAACTGAACGTAGCAAAAAGCCGGAGTTTTTGCTACGCTGAAAGAAGAGACGGGCGGTCGAAACCGCCCGGAACTTAGATTAGTTTGGAGTATAACACGGGAAAATATCCCTGTCCAGTACCCAAGATAAGAGTTTACAGTTTGGATACAAGGAGGTTACAGTTATGAAAAAAACGACAAAGGCGGCTATATTCGCCACGGCTGCGGCGGCACTCTACGGCGCGGCGGCCTACGGCGTGACGAGAACGCTGATGGACGTCGCGATGAAGCGCGAAGCGCCCAAGGCGCTCAAAAATAAGGGCAGCGCCCAGCTCACGGGCGAAAAGCGCGACGAGCCCTACCGT
>ULWW01029389.1_pt1 | contig 11694 bp, 13 predicted proteins | sample 1960741 | NCBI WGS metagenome assembly ULWW01 (sample SAMEA4835823, study PRJEB28245) | human gut metagenome | biome: gut microbiome; material: fecal sample | place: Denmark | collected 2008
TATGCCTTGATAGCTGTCAATTCTTAACTTAATGACATTGGCCAGGAGGTTGTTTTTTTAATGAAACAGCATATTGGTGCACCAAGTATTCCTGTAGTAAAGGCTAAAGATGAAGTGCATGTAGGTACATTGATTGCTCAGGCGGGTGGTTATGTATCAGCCAATATAATGTCTTCTGTCTCTGGTATTGTGAAACGTATTGAAAAAAGACAGGATGCATCAGGTCATTATCAGGATGCAGTCGTTATAGAAAATGATGGAAATTATACATCGGATTATGAGGCATATGAAAATAATATTGATACACTTACTTTTGAAGAAAAGATAGAAAAAGTAAAAAATGCAGGTGTAGTTGGCCTAGGTGGGGCAGGGTTCCCAACACATGTGAAGCTCAATGTAAAAGAACCAGAAAAAATAGAATATGTTATTGTGAATGGAGCTGAGTGTGAGCCTTATCTTACATCTGACTATCGTTTGATGCTTGAAAGATCTAAAGAACTGATTGAAGGATTAAAAATCATGTTAACTCTTTATCCTCATGCTGTAGGCTATATTGGAATCGAAGATAATAAGAAAGAAGCGATTCATACATTAGAAAAACTATGCGAACATGAAGAAAGAATAAGCGTTAAAGTATTGAAGACCAAATATCCACAGGGTGGAGAAAGAATGTTGATAGAAGCATTGACTGGAAGAAGACTCAATTCAAAGATGCTTCCTCTTGATGTGGGTTGTATTGTAGATAATGTGGCCACAGTTCTTGCGATTAGAGATGCGATTAAATATGATCGTCCTTTAATTTCTACAGTCATGACTCTTACAGGAGAAGGAGTAAATACTCCTTGTAATGTAGAGGTTCCTGTAGGAACTGATTTCCAGTTTATTGTTGAATCGCGTGGCGGTTTGAAAGAGAATGTAGAGAAAATCATCAGTGGAGGTCCAATGATGGGTAGTTCACTTATTTCTCTTCATATTCCTGCAATAAAGACAAGCAGTTCTATTCTTGCTTTTACTCATGATGAAGTGGCATTAAATACGCCTACAGCTTGTATTAGATGTGGACGCTGTATAGATGCCTGTCCAAGTCATCTCATTCCTCAAAGGCTTTATCAGGCTTCTTTGAAGAATGATATCAATACATTCATACAACTGAATGGTATGGAATGTATAGAATGTGGATGCTGCAGTTATGTATGTCCTGCAAAAAGAAATATGACACAGGCTATTAGAAAATGTAAGTCAATTGTTGCATCTCTTAAAAGAAAGTAGGGGAATGTTATGAATAAACTATTACATACATCATCATCACCTCATGTACGTGATCAAACAGATACAACACGTATTATGATTGATGTCATTATCGCCTTGATGCCTGCAACACTTTATGGAATTTATCAATTTAAGTTAAATGCAGCACTTATTGTCGTTGCATCAGTGCTTACTTGTGTATTATCTGAATATCTATTTGAATACTTTATGAAGAAGCCTATTACAATCAAGGATTGTTCTGCGATTGTAACAGGACTCATTCTTGCATTAAATCTTCCATCCACTGTTCCTTTATGGATACCAGTCATTGGTGCTCTATTTGCGATTATTATTGTGAAACAGTTATATGGTGGACTAGGACAGAATTTTATGAATCCTGCCTTGGCAGCACGCTGTTTCTTGCTTATTTCATTTACTGGACGAATGACAAATTTCGTCTTTGATGGTGTCACTACTGCAACGCCACTCGCAATTCTTGAAACGAGATCTCATTATGACTTGTTCCGTTTATTTATCGGTACAACAGCAGGGACTATTGGTGAAACATCCACTTTGATGATTCTACTAGGTGGCGCTTATATGTTAGTAAAGAGAGTTATTAAACCAACTATACCAGTGGCTTATCTTCTATCTTTCTCACTCTTTACGCTTATTTTTTCACCATTCCGTTTTGATTTCTATTATCTCGCATGCCAGTTATGTGGTGGAGGCTTAATGCTTGGCTGCTTCTTTATGGCCACTGATTATGTGACAACACCTATTAATTTTGAAGGCCAGATTGTTTTTGGTATTTTAATAGGAATACTCACTGGTTTATTTAGATTTTTTGGGACAACCACAGAAGGTGTTTCTTATGCGATTATTCTAGGTAATCTTGTTGTACCTCTTATTGAGAAATATACACTTCTCTATAAAACAAAGAAGGCGGTGGTATCATGAATATAAAGAGAATCATCAAGGATACATGCATCTTATTTATCATTACTATTGTATCTGGATGTCTCCTTGGTTTTGTTTATAATTCTACAAAAGATAAAATAGCCGCAAAACAGGAAGAAACAAAGCTTCTTGCCTATAAGCAGGTTATGAGTGAAGCAGATGATTTCAAGGCAGATTACAGCAAACTTATTCAACAGAGTTCAAAGCTTCTTACAAAAGATTATGGTAAAAATGGTATTGAAATCACTAATGCTTTAGGGGCTTATAAAGATAATAAACTACAAGGCTATGTTATTCAGGTAACTGATAAAGATGGCTTTGGCGGTGAAATAGAACTTATTATTGGAATTGATTTGAATAAACAGATTAAAGGTGTAGAAATCTTATCTATTAATGAAACAGTAGGGCTTGGTATGAACGCGAAGAATGAATCTTTTAGATTACAATATTTGAATAAGAAGGTGGATTCATTTGTCATTACTAAAACAGGTAAAGAGAAGGATAATGAGATTGATTCTCTTTCTAGTGCCACTATTACTTCTAAAGCTGTCACAAATGGTGTCAATGGTGCCCTTGATTTCTATGATCTGTTGAAAGGTGATGGACAACATGAATAAATATATCAAGCCAGTCTATAATGGCATTATTAAAGAAAATCCTACATTTGTCTTGATGTTAGGTATGTGTCCAACTCTTGCTGTTACAACTTCAGCTATGAGTGGGATGGGTATGGGACTTACGACAATGGCTGTACTTATTATGAGTAACTTTGTGATTTCCGCATTACGTAAGATTATTCCTGAACGTGTTAGAATTCCAGCTTATATAGTCATCGTGGCCACTCTTGTGACTGTTGTACAGCTCCTATTACAGGCAAATCTTCCATCATTATATGATACATTAGGTATTTATATTCCTCTTATTGTAGTTAACTGTATTATTCTGGGCCGTGCAGAAGCCTTTGCATCTAAGAATAATCCTATTCTTTCTATATTAGATGGTGTAGGTATGGGCTTAGGATTTACTTTAGCCCTTACCTGCATTGGACTCGTGAGAGAACTTTTAGGTGCTGGTACTGCTTTTGGTTATACAATCATGCCAAAAGCCTATGAACCTATTTCTATTTTTATCATGGCTCCAGGGGCATTCTTTGTCTTATCCATGTTAACCGCAATACAAAATAAATTAAAACTACCAAGTGCAACCAATATTGAACATTCTTCTACACTTGAATGTGGTGGAGATTGCACACATTGTCATGGTATTACTTGCTTTGAAGAATATAAGAAGGAGGCGCAGAAATAATGAAAACATTACTTCTAACTTTAATTAGTGTCTCTTTAGTCAATAATGTTGTTTTATCTCAATTCTTAGGATTATGTCCATTCTTAGGTGTTTCTAAGAAAATAGAAACAGCAGCAGGTATGGGAGGTGCCGTTATATTCGTTATTACGATTGCTTCAGCTGTCACTTCACTTCTTTATCGATTATTAGTGAAATTCCATGTAGAATATCTAGAAACAATTGCGTTTATTCTTATTATTGCAGCACTTGTCCAATTAGTAGAATTATTCTTAAAGAAATATTCACAAGGGCTGTATCAGTCTCTAGGCGTTTATTTACCACTGATTACAACAAACTGTGCCGTACTTGGTGTGGCTTTGACGAATGTACAAAATCATTATAATTTCATCACAAGTGTTGTCGCTGGTTTTGGAACAGCTGTAGGCTTCACTATATCTATTATTATTCTTGCAGGAATTAGAGAAAGAATAGAAGATAATGATATTCCTCATAGCTTCAAAGGGTCTCCTATTGTATTGATTACTGCAGGTTTGATGGCCATTGCCTTTATTGGCTTTTCAGGCTTGATTTAAAGGGGGAGAATGAATATGAAGTCAATTATGATTGCAACTCTCCTTGTTGGTTTGATAGGGCTATTTATTGGAATAGTTCTTGGTATTGCGAGTGAGAAGTTTAAGGTTGTTGTAGATGAAAAAGAACAGAAAATCAGATCTGTTCTTCCAGGTAATAACTGTGGTGCCTGTGGTTATCCAGGGTGTGATGGTTTAGCTCATGCGATTGTGCAAGGAGAAGCACCTAGTAATTAATGTCCTGTAGGAGGTAATGAAGTAGGTGTGAAGATTGCTTCTATTTTAGGACAGCAAGCACAGGCAAGTACACGTTATACATCCTTTGTGAAATGTAAAGGAACTTGTGATAAAGTGACACCTGTATCTGATTATTCAGGTATTAAAGATTGTTTAAGTGCTGCATTAGTACCAGGTAAAGGTGGTAAGATGTGTGCTTCAGGCTGTATTGGTTTAGGAAGCTGCGTACAGGCTTGTGATTTTGATGCAATCCATATTGTAGATGGTGTAGCTGTTGTAGATAAGGAAAAATGTAAAGGATGTCAGAAATATATGGAAGCATGTCCTAATCATCTGATTGAAATGGTACCTTATGATGCAATACATCGTGTTCAATGTAATTCTCATGATAAGGGACCAGTTGTCACTAAAAGCTGTCAATCAGGTTGTATTGGCTGTCGCTTATGTACTAAAGTGTGTCCAAATGGAGCAATTACCGTCGATGATTTCTTAGCCCATATAGATTATTCTAAATGCACAAACTGTGGGGCATGTGTAGAAAAATGTCCTAGAAAAGTCATTCAATAAAAAAATCCCTTTATTGGGATTTTTTTAAGAGTGATTGAAGTTTTTTGTATAAGTGATTTGATTATTTGTATCAATAAAGCATGCTTCTACATTGTCTAGTGACTCAATGAGTGCTTTGCCTTTTTCGAGTCCTAAAGAGAAACATACAGTACTTAATGCATCACCCTGCATTGAAGAAGGAGATACAATAGTGACAGAAGCGAGTCCGTTATCATAACTATAACCCGTACGAGGGTTTAAAATATGATGATAAACATGATGGTTCACTTTCATCTGTCGTTGATAAATGCCACTTGTTACAACTGATTTATCTTCTATCTTAGTACTTATAATAGATGCATCTGTTTTTTGAGGATTGGTGATTCCAATACGATATCCTTCTGTCATCTTATCTCCGACACATAGGATATTACCGCCAAGATTAATCAAGGCATTATTGACTTTATGTTGGATTAAATACTCTTTGAGTTTATCTGCAATATAGCCTTTCGCTATTGCACCTAAATCTATCATTGTATCAGGATTCTTATAGAGTATTCTTTTGTGATCACAGATAATATTTTGATAGTTGACTGATTGAAGACTTTCTTTTATGAGAGTTTCATCGGGCAAAGTGGCTTTATCACTCTTGAAATCCCACAAAGAACTCACAGCACCAATCGTAATATCAAAAGTGCCTTTTGATAACTCACTATAATAAAGTCCCTGTTGAATGATAGAGGCGAGTTCGTTAGAAATAGTTTGATATTGGGTTTTATTCTTATTATGATTAATTTGATAGAGTTCACTATTTGTGTTCGTTGTAGAGAAAAGTAGTTCATATTTCTTACATAAATCAAAGCAGTTATTTAGAATCTTTTTTGAAGATGAATCATATAAAGTAATAGAGACAATTGTATCTAAACAGAACTCTTTTTGAGTAATGGGTTCATTATTAGGCTTACAGCCACTAAGTAAAGAAAAACATAGGATAAGTGAAAGTATTCTTTTCATAAAGTACCTCCTTATTCTATTATACAAGGAGTAAATAATGAAAAACAGAAAATATGATATTTATGTATTGGCTATTTTATTGATTATAGCTGCTGCTGGTTTTCTTCTTCGTCCTCAGTCCAAGAGTAATATGATTAAAATCACTTTAAACAAAGAAGTTTATGGCTATTATGATCTAAATAAAAATCAAACAATACATATTAGTAAAGAGAATACATTAAAAATAGAAAATCATAAAATAAGAATGATTTCAGCAACCTGTCCAGATCATTTATGTATCAAGCAGGGGGCAATTAATAAAAAGGGGCAGAGTATCATCTGTCTACCCCATAAACTTATTGTAGAGGTGGTGTCAGGAGATGAAAAACAACAGGATAATCAAGCATACTAAAGTCAGACAATTATGCTTTCTTGCAATATTCTGTACTATATCCATCATATTGAATTATATAGAAATGTTGTTTCCTATTTATTTAGGAATCCCTGGCGCAAAACTTGGCTTAGCTAATATTGTGTCTTTGACAATTCTTTTATGCTTTGGATTTAAATATGCATTGGGTGTCGCATTGCTTCGTATCTTTATTATAGGAATCACATTCACAAATCCTTATATGATGCTTTATAGCTTAGCTGGAGGATTTCTTTCTATTAGTATTATGGCATTGATGGCAAAGACGCATTTCTTCTCAAATATCGTTGTCTCTATAGTAGGAGGCGTATCTCATAATATAGGGCAGTTACTTGTTGCCTTTGTCTTCTTTTCTACCTCTGCCTTTGTCTATTATCTTCCATATTTGATATTACTTGGGATTGTATCAGGTACGGTGGTAGGAATAATCGCACAAATTATATATATTAAAATAAAAAGGTATATTATTGGGTAAAATATGGGAGTGAAATATTTCCATATTTTTTTGTATATGTTATTATAAGGCGGTATGTTTAAAAGAAGGTGAAATTATGAAAGAACGTGAACAATTTAAATCAAGGATAGGCTTCCTGCTTCTTTCTGCAGGATGTGCTATTGGTATTGGAAATGTATGGAGATTCCCTTATGTTGTAGGACAAAATGGTGGAGGAATCTTTGTCTTCTTCTATTTGATTTTCTTGCTTCTTATTGGTGTTCCAATTCTAAGCATGGAATTCTCTGTGGGACGTGCAAGTGCAAAAAGTCCAGTTAAAGCTTATCAGGCTTTAGAAAAACCAGGGCAGAAGTGGCATTTACATGGTTATGTAGGATTATTAGGTAACTTCTGTTTAATGATCTACTATACTACAGTATCAGGATGGATGTTGAACTATTTCTATAAGTTCTTGACTGGTGGATTTACAGGAGTCAAAACATCTCAGGTTGCATCCGTTTTCCAGAATGTATTATCTAGTTCATCTCAGAATGTATTCTGGATGGTATTAGTTGTTGTTATTGGTATGTTAATATGTTCAATGGGATTACAGAACGGTGTAGAAAGAATTACAAAAGTCATGATGATTGGCTTACTTGGACTCATTGTAGTTCTTGCAGTACATGGTTTGACACTTGATAATGCGATGGCAGGTGTTAAATTCTATTTATATCCAGACTTTAATAAGATCAAACATATTGGCTTATTAAATGTGATTGTAGCGGCAATGAACCAGTCTTTCTTTACTTTAAGTATCGGTATTGGTTCAATGGCGATATTCGGTAGCTATTTAAAGAAAGATAAAACTCTTTTAGGGGAAGCAGTGAATGTTGCGGTGTTAGATACATTTGTTGCTATTGTGGCAGGTCTTATCATCTTTCCAGCATGTTTCTCATTTGGAGTAAATCCTGACAGCGGTCCTAGTCTGATTTTTATTACTTTACCTAATGTCTTTTTATCAATGACAGGAGGTAGAATCTGGGGTGCTCTATTCTTCATATTTATGGCTTTCGCATCATTATCTACAGTCATTGCAGTATTTGAAAATATTATTGCCTGCACAATGGAACTATGGAACATCACAAGAAAGAAATCAGTAATCATTAATTTGATTCTTATTACTGTGTTCTCATTACCTTGTGCTTTAGGATTTAATGTCCTTGACTTCTTGCAGCCTCTTGGCAGTGGTTCAACAATATTAGATCTAGAAGACTTTATCGTAAGTAATCTTCTCTTACCACTTGGTTCTCTTGTTTATTTATTATTCTGTACATCTCGCCTAGGGTGGGGATTCAAGAATTATCAAACAGAAGCCAATATGGGGGATGGTCCTAAGATTCAGAACTGGATGCAGGGTTATCTTACAATTATATTACCTATTGCGGTCATATTCGTATTTATCAGCAGTTTGATGTAAACAGTGGATATTCCACTGTTTTTTTGTGATTTCTCCTAAATTATATGGAATATATTATATAGAGGAGGATCACTTAATGAAAAAAAGTCGTATAGAACATGTGAAGAAATATAGTATGCTTTCTCTTATAGAAGATTTAGGCTTTACTCTTGTTTATGAGAGTTCTAATTACTATCATCTTGAGGAACATGATTCATTAAAAATCAGAGTAAATATCAATAGATTCTATTGGTATTCAAAAGGATTTGGGGGAGACACGATTACGTTATGCCAGACATTGGGGTTAGAAAAGAGTCCAAAATTTCATTCTTTTATCTATACGATTCTTTATCTGGAAATGAGAATGTATAAGAATCCTCATCATGAATTTAAAAAGATTAAAAGACAAGAGAGAAAACTTGTTTTACCACGTAAAGACATTAATAATAAGAAGGTCTATTACTATTTATATGAAAGAGGCATTAGTCTCGATATTATTGATTACTTTATTAATCATGATTATCTCTATCAGGAATCAGTGCATCATAATCTTGTCTTTGTATCTTATAAAGGAAGTCAACCAGTATTCATAAGTAAAAGGGGAAGTGTGATAAATAATCGTTATATGCGTGAACAGGCAGGGAATGATTATAACCATTGTTTTTATATATCACACAACACGTCGCAGTTAATTGTGACTGAATCTATTATTGATATGATGTCTCTAATGACTTTAACTAACGATTTTAATAATTATGATTATCTATCATTGAATTCTGTCTCTCATTATCGTGCACTCTTTTATCATCTAGAACATCAACCAATAGAAAGAGTCCTATTAAGATTAGACAATGATCAAGCAGGAAGACATGCAGTTCACACAATCATTGATGTTTTAAATAAGAACTATCCCTATATTAAAATAGATGTAGCCTATCCTTATAGGCATAAAGATTGGAATGATTATCTAGTTTATGGTATTAAGCAAAAAGAAAATGATATAATTATATTCTAGAGAGGATGAGATATATGAAACTTATATTAAAACAAAAGATCTTTAGTTTGATGGATAGTTATGATATCTATGATGAATATGATCAGGTTGTCTATACAGTAAGCAGTCGTCTTTCATGGGGTCATAAATTAGACGTATATGACCCATCAGGTCATTGTCTAGCAACCATTAAAGAAGAAATATTGACATTCATGCCAAGATTTAGTATCTACATAGGTGATCATTATATCGGTTCATTCCAGAAGAAACTCAGTTTCTTATTTCCTAAATATGTCCTAGAATTTAACGACTGGTCTATTGATGGAGATTTTATGAACTGGAATTACACTATAAGCGATTCTTATCATGAAATTGCGACTATATCAAAAGAACTATTTCATTTTACAGATGTCTATGTCATTGATGTTCATAATAGCCAGGATGCACTATATGCATTACTTGTTGTACTTGCAATAGATGCTGAAAAGTGTTCAGCCTCAAATAACTAAAAAAAGAAGCCGAGGCTTCTTTTCTTATGCATCAGAACGGGCAAATTTATTCTTCATAGTAAAGCTTAATTCATCTAAGACAAGATGTAATGTTTTTGAAGTTTCCTTCTTCAACATATCAGCTGCCTTTTGATTGGCTTCATGTCTTAATTCTGTTTTTCTTGCTTCATCTGTTTCTTTTTCAATTAGTTCATCATATGTATGAATAATATGATGTGAATGAGATTGTACCACTCTTTGATAACGTTCAATATGGATGGCTGACTGTTTATCACATGCATCAGCCATAGCACCTATAAGTCTATTGGCCCAATAGAAGTTATCAGTAGATACTTCAGCAGTTGTATTGCTGTAATATTCAGGTACAGTATCAATATGAATATATAATGGAACAAGTGTATTAAATACATTTGAACCAAATGTAAACCATTCAATAGGTTCCTGTCCCTGTCTTACCTGTAATACAGATAAGAAGTCATTTCTATTGATTCCTACAGGACGTAATGCACCTTTATTAGACAAATCTCCACGCGTAATATATGGATCATAAGGCGTATTCTGGAAATGCGTTGATAATGCATATTTTACATCTTCTACAGTAATCTTTCTTTCAGGTACCATAGTCCAAGGAATATCATCAGAAAATGGTGTAAAGTCTGCATTTTCTCCATCCCATCTATAAGTACGTGGATTTAAATAACGTCTAATAAACCAATCACGTGGTGTGTTATAGACATGATCTGAATCATCATGTGAACCAAATGCATAACGTGCATTAAATGAATCATCTAGATTTAAACATAAATGATTCTTTTCAATAAATTCCTTTAAATCATCACTACATAAATGATTTTCTTGAGTAGTAAAAGCATCCTTTAAATCAAATGTATCAATACCTAACTGGTTAGGCATTACAACATAAGCATCATCTGGTACTCTTCTTGCAATCCAATGATGACCACCAATAGTTTCTAACCACCAGATTTCATTATGATCAGAGAAGGCAATTCCGTTCATTTCATATGTTCCATACTTTTCTAGCAGTGAACCAAGTCTTAATACACCTTCTCTTGCACTATGTATATAAGGTAATACAAGATAGACAATATCTTCTTCACCAATACCGCCTGGTGTATTTGTTTCTTCATCATATTCTACAAGTGGATCAGCCCCTAATACACGAGGGTTAGAAGTAATTGTTTCCGTCGCTGTCATTGCGATTTCTGCTTCATTAATTCCACTTGCTGCCCAGATACCTTCACCTTTTAAGGCATTTGGCATCGCAGTATATCTCATTGGATTATCAGGTAATTGAATCTTTAAATGAGATAATACTGTTTCATAAACTCTATTTTGTTGTTCTGGATGAATCACTGCAAGTTTCTTTGGTGTAAATCTTGTAGATTGTGAATCATCATTTCTTGCGATTAAGGTAGAACCATCATAAGATGCATTCTTACCTACTAGTAATGTCGTACATGGCATACATTCATTCCTCCTTGTAGACTCTATTATAGACCTTAAAGTAAAATAATTCAGCACATATGTGCAACCAAATGGAGGGAATCATCGTATTAATAGTGAAGGGAGGGAAATATCATGACAATAGAAGATGTAATTGATACCTATGGGGATATGGTGACTCGCATTTGTATCATGAATTTGAGAAATAGTGATGATGCGAAAGACTGTTTTCAAGAAGTTTTCATTAAACTCTATAAGCACGGCATGATAGGAGACCAAGATTATCTAAAACACTGGCTGATTCGTGTCACAATCAATACATGTAAGGATTATCGTCGTATTTTCTATAAGAAGACAATTAATATAGAAGATGTGCTTATTCAAGATGAGAAGAAGGATTATGTATTACTTCCTGTGATATTAGATATGCCAACGCGTTATAAGAATGTACTTTATCTATATTACTATGAAGGATATAAAACAGATGAAATTTCAGAAATATTAAAGATGAACGCTAAGTTTATGAAAAATGTTGCTACTAGATCATTAA
>ULWW01072376.1_pt1 | contig 11694 bp, 8 predicted proteins | sample 1960741 | NCBI WGS metagenome assembly ULWW01 (sample SAMEA4835823, study PRJEB28245) | human gut metagenome | biome: gut microbiome; material: fecal sample | place: Denmark | collected 2008
CCTTAAAAAATAATCATGTCTTGATTCCCATCGTCTCCCACTTGCCGCTGCGGTAGCGCAGGAAGAAGATGACACTGCGCACCGACCAGTCCACGATCGCGTGCGCGAACCACACGCCGATGACGCCGTAGCCCATGTACTCGCCCAGCACATACGCAAGCATCACGCGCACGATCCACATTGTCAGCATGCTGGCAAGCATCGTGAATCTGGCGTCGCCCGCCGCGCGCAGGAAGCCCGGCACCATAAACGCCGGCACCCAGATGAAAATAGACGAGATGCCGTGGATCATCGCGACCGTGACGGCGAGCTTTTCCGCCTCGGGAGAAACGTTGTAGACGCGCATGATGAGCGGCAGCAGCGCGATGATCGTCAGGTTGACGGCCGCCATGATGCCGTACGTCCACTTGGCGATCTTTTTGAGGTATGCGCGCGCCTGATCGAATTCACCCGCGCCGACGCACTGGCTCACGACTGCGGCAAGGCCCAGGTTGAGCGCCTGGCCCGCAAAGCAGTTGAAGTTTCCAAGGGTGTTGCCAATGGCGTTCGCCACCATCGATGCCGTACCGAACGTCGAAATCAGGCTGAAAAGCACGAGACGCCCCAGCTGGAACATGCCGTTTTCGACGCCGCTTGGCACGCCGATGTAGAAGATGTTCTTCATTAGGCGCATATCGACACGAAAGCCGCGGATATCAGAAAGGTGCAGCATCAGATTGCGGTTGAAGAGCAGCGAGAGGATGACGACTGCCGCGACCGTGCGGGACACGAGCGTCGGGATCGCGACGCCCGCGACGTCCATACCGAAGCCAAAGATCAAAACGGCGTTGCCGATCACGTTGATACTGTTCATCAGGAGCGAAACTTTGAGCGACACGTCGCTGTGGCCCATCGTGCGGAACAGCGCCGCGCCGCCGTTGTAGAGCGCGATGCCGGGGATGGACGCCATCACATATAAATAATAGGTGTTCGTCGCCGCCATGACGTCTGGCTCGATATGGCCGAACATCACGGTCAATATCTGCGTGCGGAACAGGTACAGCAGCGCCACGAAGAAGACCGACACCGCGCCGAGCAGCGCGATGAGCTGCTGGCCCGCGTTGCAGGCATCCTCCTTCTGCCTCTGTCCGATATACTGGCCCGCGACAGCTGCGCCGCCGGTCGCCATCGCCGAGAAAATGTAGATCATCAGATTGCTGATCGAGTCGACGAGCGACACCGCGCTGATCGCCGCGTCGCCGACGGTCGCGACCATCAGCGAGTCAGCAAGTCCCACCGTGATGGCCAAAAACTGCTCGAGCAGCAGCGGCCACATCAGCGCGACGAGCTGGTGGTTCGTAAACATCATATCCTTGTCAGCGCGCACCGGCGCTGCCAGCTTGCCCATGCTTTCACTCTCCTTGTATCGTTTGAGCCTGTATCATAAGCCATTTGCCGTTGTTTGTCAACGCCGCGTCAAAGAAGATACGGTTTCAGTGCCGTGCCCCAGACCTCGACGAGCTTTTCCTTCGTCCATCTGGCGTTAGCCGGCGAGGTGGACGGCAGTTGGACGGCCTCGCGCCCGAGCTTCGCACGGCAGTATTTTTTGTAGCAGGCGTAGGACGTGCCGCCGTTGCAGAAGATGGCCCGAATGTCCGCCGCATCCAAAATGACAGACAGATCGTTCGGCACAACGTTCGTGATGCTCGCATCCGACGATCCCACGATCTCGCATGAGCCGATGGTGTCCCACATGGCGACGCCGCGGCGCAGGACCATCGCTTTCTTCTCTTCGACCGTCTTCGGCGTTTCCTCGCCCAGAACAGCGGCAAGCGTCGGCCAGAAGCGGTTCTGCGGGTGCGCGTAGAAGAACGCCGCCTCCCTTGACTTGACCGACGGGAACGAGCCCAAGATCAGCACGCGCGACTTTTCGTCATACAGCGGTGGAATATTGTGCAGCTGCGCTTGCCATTCCATCCTCTCGCCCACCTTTCTGTCTTTTTCGCCATTTTAACACAAGAAAATCAAATCGCCAAGTCCCGTTTCCTCCGTCTGCGTACGCTTCGCTGCGGAAATGGGTTGGCTTTTCGGCAAAGTCATGTTATGATAAAGTAGATATATGTTAAATGTAGGTGCCTTGCCCCGCGTGGGCACGGTCATCTTTGAGAAAGGATATCTATGAAAGACGACGACAATCACATTCTCCTTTTAGAAAAGGGCAAACGAGGCCTTCTGCAGATCATCTTCGGCCGCACGGGCATCATCATCGTTTCGCTGATCATGCAGATCTTGTTTCTCTTTGCCGCCTTTTACAAACTTGAGGGTTTTCTGCCCTACTTCTGGGGCGGCAACACGCTGCTGTCGGCGGCAGTCGTGCTGTTTCTGTTCGGCAACGACGACAACCCGACCATCAAGCTCACGTGGTTTTTCATCCTCGCGGTGCTGCCGGTGTTCGGCTTGATCCTGTATGTTTACATCAAGACCGACCTCGGCCACCGGCTGATGATCCGCCGCTACAACGACATCCTGTCGCAGACGGAGCACTTCGCCCCCTCGGAAAGCGCGTGTTCCAAGGAGGAATTACCGGAGGAGCTCCAAAGCCTTGCCTCCTACCTGAATTCCTGCGGCTTCCCCTGCTATCAAAACACACAGGCGCAATACTTCCCCCTCGGCGACGATGCGTTCGAGGTCATGTGCGACGAGCTCCAAAAGGCCGAGCACTTCATCTTCCTCGAGTATTTCATCGTCAGGGAGGGCTACATGTGGGGCCGCATCCTTGAAATTCTCAAGGAAAAGGTCAACGCGGGCGTCGAGGTGCGCGTGCTGTACGACGGCACCTGCGCGGTCGCACTCCTCCCCTATTCCTACCCGCAGAAGCTCGAAAAGCTCGGCATTGCCTGCAAGATGTTCGCGCCGCTGCGCCCGTTCGTCTCCACGCACTACAACTACCGCGACCACCGCAAGATCATGGTCATCGACGGCAAGATCGGCTTCACAGGCGGCATCAACCTCTCCGACGAGTACATCAACCGCACCTCGCGCCTCGGCCACTGGAAGGATACAGCCATTGCCCTGCGCGGCGACGCCGTGCGCAGCCTGACGCTGATGTTTTTGCAGATGTGGGACGTCAGCTCCGTGCACTTTACGCCCGAAGTCTACAGCAAGTATCTCGACGTGCCGCAGCCGGTGCGCGAAAAGGAAGCGGGCTATGTCATCCCCTACGGCGACAGCCCGCTCGACCGCGACCTCGTCGGCGAGATGGTCTATATGGACATCATCAACCGCGCCAACCGCTATGTGCACATCATGACGCCGTACCTCATCATCGACAACGAGATGATCACGGCGCTGACCTACGCCGCGCGCCGCGGCGTGGAGGTGCAGCTCATTCTGCCGCACGTGCCCGACAAGGAGATCGCCTTCTCGCTCGCGCATACGTATTACCGCAGGCTGCTTGAAAACGGTGTACAAATTTATGAGTACGAGCCGGGCTTCGTTCACGCGAAGGTCTTCGTCAGCGATGACTGCAAGGCGACCGTCGGCACGATCAATCTGGACTACCGCAGCCTGTACCACCACTTTGAATGCGGCACGTACCTTTATGCATCGCCCGAAGTCGCAAAAATTGAGCAGGATTTCCAGCAAACGCTCGCCAAGTGCGTCCGCGCGGACGCAGAGCTTCTCAAAAACGACCCGTTTATGCGAAAGCTCATCGGCCCCGGCGCGCGCATCATCGCCCCGCTGCTGTAAGAAGTAAAAAAGTCGAAACCGAAAGGTTTCGACTTTTTTTATTCTCAATTACTTTTCGAGCTGCTCGAGCGCGCTGCACACGGCAGTGTGCTCCTTCTGCACCGCCACATAGAGCGGCTGTACGCTTTCAGGCATCGAATCCTGACCGCGCAGCGCTTCCGTCATCTGAGAGCTGGCGTGGGCGAGCGAGCCGAGGCCAAGGTTCAGCGCCACGCCCTTGAGCGTGTGCACCGCGCGGAACGCCGTAGTCGTGTCGCTCGCGTTCATCGCGTTTCTCAGGTTCTGCATGCTGTCGTCGCCCGGGAACATATTAAGGAAGCGCACGATGCGCTCGTCGTTCTAAAAACGCGCCTTGGCTTCGCCGTAGTCGCCGCCGACGCAGCGGAAAAATTCGTCAAGTTTCACGTTCTTTCGCCTCTCGATAAATTGCTACGCAATCCTTTTTCAATTTGGCCTGATACATCGCAAGGTCCGCCCTGCGGATCGTTCTTGAGATGCGTCCCGCCGCGAACGCGCCGCCGATGCTCGCGCTGATATGCAATTCAGGATACTCCTCAATGACGATCTCGTTAAGCGCTGCGCGAATGGACTGCAATTTCTTCTCCAGAATTTGCTGCGGCAGGTCGCGGAACAGCAGGAAGAATTCATCGCCCCCGTAGCGCACGAGCTCGTCGTCGCTGCGGATCTGCGATTTGATGGCCTGCGCCGCGCGATAGAGCGCCGCGTCGCCCGCCTGATGGCCGAAGCGGTCATTGATGTGCTTGAAGTTGTCCATGTCGATCATGGCGAACGAGAACCGGCCCTCCAGATTATTGAGCCGCTCGTCGTAATAGCGGCGGTTGTAGACCTGGGTGACCGAGTCCATATACACCTGCCGGTTGCGCACGAGCAGCTGGTTGAGTACATTTTCGCGCTCGAACATGTCGTCGCTCTTGATGCGCTTGACCAGCTCGAGCGAATACGGCCTGCCGTCCACCTCGATGAACGACGCGAGCACATAATAGATATCGCTCTCGCGCGTTTCGATCTTCGTCTGTGGCTTGTGCGTGCGCAGCACCTCCTGCGAAATGCAGTTTTCGCAGCGGCGCTTCTTTTTCCACACCGCGTAGCAGTGCTCGCTCTTTTTAAGCGTGTAGCCCTCGTCCCTTTTCGTCAGCTCCACGCAGATGCCCGGGTCGACCAGCCGCGCGATGTCAAAGATGCGGCGATAGGTCATTGTATTGATGACCTTGGTCTTGATCTTGGCGCTTTTGTCGTAATATCTGTGCAGGCGCTTGAAGCACTCCTCAAGAGCGCCCGACTGCTCACCCGCGCGCACGGTCTCGATAAAGGTCTTCGGGAGACCGGGCATGTTGTTTTCAAAGCTCTGCGCCATCGAATAGCCCGCACCGATATCCTCGGCCACCTTTTCGAGCATCCAACGCGTGTGCTTGCTGCGGCTCTGCGAGGCGACCATCTCCACACAGCGCATCACGGGAAGGCCTGTGGCCAGGATGCAGGGTCGAACGCACCAGGTGTCCCGTGATGGCCGAGCGCATCGCGATGCTCGCGGTCTCGCCGTCGCGAATTTCGCCGACGGAAATGATATCGGGGTCCTGACGCAAAATCGCGCGCAGGCCGTTTGCAAACGTCATGCCGGTCTTTTCGTTGATCTGGCACTGGTTCACGCCGGGGATGTGGTACTCGACAGGGTCCTCGAGCGTGACGATATTGATTTCCTCGCGCGCGAGGTCCTGGAGCATCGCGCATATCGTGGTCGATTTGCCGCTGCCCGTCGGGCCGACAAGCAGGATGACGCCGCTCGTATTCTTGAGCAGCGCGTGATAGCGCGCCAAGTCCTCTCCCTCGAGGCCGATGGTCTCCTTGCTCATGCCCTGCGCGGACTTGTCGAGAAGTCGCAGCACGATCTTTTCGCCGTACACCGTCGATATCGACGAAATACGAAGGTCGAGCGTGTAGCCCTTGATCTGCACGAGGGACTGGCCGTCCTGCGGAATCTTATGCTCGGCAATGTTCATGCCGCCCATGATCTTGAGGCGCGAGATGACGGTGCTCTGCAATTCGGAGGGAACCGTAAGCACGCGGCGCAAAAGACCGTCGATACGCATACGCACGACCATTTCGCCGTCCTGCGGCTCCAAGTGGATATCGCTCGCGCGCTCGGAAAACGCGCGTTCAATGAGGCTGTTGACAAAGCGGATCGTCGGCGCGCTGTCGCTGGAGTCCATCGCCTCCTGTGAAAGCTGCACGGGGACGATGTCCAGCGTCGAAGAGCCCGCCTCGCGCTTCATCTCCTCGATGACGCGGGCCGTGCCCTCGCTGCCGTAGAGCAGGCTGATGGCGTGCTCGGTCGTGCGGCGGGTCGCGATCATCGGGATCACACGCTTGCGCGAGGCAACTTTGACCTCCTCCTGCGCGACGAAGTCGAGCGGGTCGCTCATAGCGAGGTACAGCGTATCCTTGACGAGCTTGACCGGCACGACGCAGAACTTCTTGGCGATATTCTTCGGCACATAGCTTGCAAGCTCCACCGGTATGGACACCGCCGTCAGGTCGACGAACTCGACGCCGAGCTGCATCTCCAGCGCCTCGATGAGTTGCTGCTCCGTGATAAAGCCGGCGCGGATGAGCACATCGCCCAGGCGCTCCTTTGTCTCCTTCTGCATTCCAAGCGCTTTTTCCATCTGCTCGTTCGTGATGACGCTCGACGAGACCAGAAGATCGCCCAAACGCATGTACGCCATATTCATCCGCCTCCGTCTGCTATCTGCCGATGTATGTTAAGAAGTTGTATATCAGGAAAAATATGCTATTGCTATAAACTTTTTCTAAAAATTGTCAATAATGTTCAATATTTCTCCCCATTTCGCACATATTTTACAATCCATATTTCTTTTTTCCTCAAATTTATCGTGCATTTTTTACCGTCCGCTGACGGCTCTCCCGTTTTTTTACGGAAACGCTTCGCCCTTTCCGCTCTTTTTTCAATCATTTCTGGCAAAACAGCAGGAAAAACCGGGAAAATTTCCCTTGAATGTTCCGTGGTTCTGTGCTAAGTTTACACTAAGTATCAAATGTTTCTTAAAAACACGCATAAACAGTTTTTGTTTGGCACTGGCTTTTCCGGTGCCTATTTTCTTGTCCGCCCGCCCCGCGGCGGCATTTCTACAAAAGCGCGCCCTAAAATGCGTATGAGGTCTACACTATGGTCGAAGCCGGAATCCTGATCGCGGACGATTCGAAAATGAACCAGCAGATCCTTTCCGAAATCCTCGGCGTCCGCTACGAATACCTCTATGCCGACGACGGCATGCAGGCGCTCGATCTGCTGCACTCCGAGTTCGACATCGACCTGCTGCTGCTCGACATCAACATGCTCCGCCTCGACGGCTTCGGCGTGCTCGAGGTGATGAAGCAGCGCAACTGGCTGCAGGAGATCCCCGTCATCATCACCTCGTCCGAAGATGACGAGTCGTTCATCCAGAAGGCCTACGAGCTCGGCGTAACGGATTACATCCGCCGCCCGTTCAACCTGACGGTCACGCAGCGGCGCGTGAGCAACGCACTCACGCTCTACGCGCGCCAGAAGCACCTTGTCCACCTGGCCGAAGAGCAGGTTTACGAGCGCGAGAAGACGAACAGCGCCATCATCAACATTCTGAGCCACGTCGTCGAGTCGCGCAATTTCGAATCCGGCACGCACATTCTCCATGTGCGTGCCATCACCAACATTCTGCTGCGCCAGCTCGTCTGCACATCTCGGAACGGCGCGCAAAACAGAAAGGAAGCATCATGGCTCACAACAAATTTCTCCCCCGCGTGCTCGCCGCAGCGGCGGCGATGATGCTGCTCGCAGGCTGCAGCAGCAAGGCAGACCCCGGATTTTCCCCGGCGAACCCTGTCAATATCACGATTTGGACGTACTACAACGGCGAACAGCTCGAAGCGTTCAACGCGCTCGTCGACGAGTTCAACTCGACCGTCGGCAAGGAACAGGGCATCACGGTTGAGAGCTCCAGCCACGGCAGCGTGACCGATCTTGAGAACAACGTGCTCGCTTCTGCCGAGGGCAAGGTTGGTGCCGAGGCGATGCCCAACATCTTCTCCGCCTACGCCGACACTGCCTACGCGCTCGATGAGATGGGTCAAATTGCCGATCTGAGCGATTATCTAAGCGAAGAGGACCGTGCCGCCTTTATTGAGGACTATCTGAGCGAAGGCGACTTCTCCGGCTCGGGCAGTATCAAGATCTTCCCCGTCGCCAAGTCGGCGGAGCTGCTGTTTCTCAATGAAACGGACTGGGAGCCGTTCGCCGCCGCCACAGGCGCAACCTATGACGACTTGGCCACGATCGAAGGCCTCGTCTCCGTCGCCGAACGCTACTACGAGTGGACCGACGCGCAGACGCCCGACATCCCGAACGATGGACGCGCGTTCTTCGGCCGCGACGCGATGGCGAACTACATGCTCATCGGCGCCAAGCAGCTCGGCTGCACGATCTTCGACGCACAGGACGGCAGCATGACGCTGAACTTTGACCATGATACCGTGCGCACCCTCTGGGATAACTACTATGTACCCTTCATCAAGGGCTACTTTTCCGCAAGCGGCCGCTTCCGCAGCGATGATGTGAAGACCGGCAATATCATCGCCTACGTCGGCTCGTCTTCGAGCGCAACGTTCTTCCCCACGCAGGTCATCGCCGACGACATGGACAGCCACGACATCACGCGCAAGGCGCTTGAAAGCCCGAAGTTCGCGGACGGCGAGAACTACGCCGTGCAGCAGGGCGCGGGCATGGTCGTGACGAAGGCGAGCGACGCTGAGATTCAGGCAAGCCTCGTGTTCCTCAAGTGGTTCACCTCGCCCGAGCACAACATCACGTTCTCTGTCGACTCAGGCTACCTCCCCGTCACGCACGAGGGCAACTCCATCGACGCGATCCGCGCAAGCGGTCTTGCCCTCAGCGACGAAATGGACGAAGTCCTCTCCGCCGCAGTCGACACGGTCAACGAAAACCATCTCTACACGCCCCGCGCCTTCTCCGGCGGCACGAACGCCCGCGCCATTCTTGAATATTCCATGAGCGATAAGGCAAGCGCTGACCGCGCTGCGGTCAAAGAGGCAATGGCGCAGGGACAGAACTTTGAAGAGGCCTCGGCGCAGTTTCTCTCCGACGAATGCTTTGAAGCCTGGTATCAGGATACGCTTGCATCGCTTGAGGCCTTTCAGGGCTGAGTGACTGTTCAATGACAAAAAAGGGGCCGTTTTATGTTCTTTCGCAAACCATCGGATCATGTGCCGCATGTCACCATCTTCCATACGATCCTGCGCTCCATGCTCTGGATCCTGTTCATCGAGATCGCGCTGCTTGTCGGCATTCTCTATCTCTGCCGCATCAACACGAGCCTTGAGCAGAATGCTGTCGACATCTTGCAGATACAGACGGAAAACCGCCAAAACTATCTGCAAGGCCAGATGCTCGACGCGCAGGACCTCTCGTCGCTTGCGGGCAAGATCAACGCCGTGACGCAGGCCATGCTCGACGACGGCGAGATCAGCCTCGACACGCTCGACAGCAGCAGCGACGCCGCATCCCCCCTGCTGCTCTCGATCGGCGACAGCCTGATCTCCTCGATGCGCCATCGCCCCGTCACCGGCATTTTTGTCGTGCTCAACACGCACGATCTCGACACACGCGAAAAGGGCGAGCCGCTGCCCTGCCTTTACCTGCGCGACCTTGACCCGAATTCCTCCCCCTCGCAGCGCAATTCTGATCTTATGCTCGTGCGCGCACCCGCACAGGTCGTACAGTCACTCTACATTGCGACCGACACGAGCTGGACGCCCTCGATCAACTATGGGGCCAACGGCAGCAGTGGCTTTCTCTATCCCGTCTTTCAGGCGGCCTACCACGGAAACGGCGAGCTGGATGCCGCGGACTACGGCCACTGGACGTCCTCGCCCTACACGCTCTCCGGCGACGATCACTCCGCCATTGCCTACACCATCCCGCTTATTTTAGATGACGGCACGGTCTACGGCGTGCTCGGCGTCGAAATTCTTGAAAGCTACCTGCAAGCCCTGCTGCCGGGCACCGAGCTGCAGAACGACAGCTCGGGCACCTATCTTCTCGGCGTCGCATCGAATTCCGCCATCGGAAAAGACGACCTTACCGTCAGCGTCATCTCCGCCTCCCCCGCTGCAAATGCGCCACAGCAATCCTATGACCAGGCGCTGCTACTCAAGCCGTCAAAGCGCGGTGGCTACCAGAGTGACTCCCCCCTCGGCCTTTGTCACGCCGCCGTGGCACCGCTGACGCTCTACAACCGCAACGCGCTGTTTTCCAATGAGCAGATGCTGCTTATCGGCTCGGTGCCGGTATCGGCGCTTTACGCCTTTTCAGGCTATGTGGTGCGGCTTTTGATCATCGCGGTCCTCGTCGTGCTCACTGCAGGACTTTTCAGCAGCCTTGTGCTGGCGCGCAAGCTCTCGCGCCCGATTTCGCGCCTTTCCGACGAGGTCGCGCACGCGCGTGAAAGCCGCAGCTCCATCCCCATGCTCTCCGCCACCGGCATCATCGAGCTCGACCGGTTCTCCTCCGCGTTCACGCAGCTCGGACGCGAGGTACTCGATACTTCGACCAAGTTTCTGCGCATCATGGACATGGCAAGCGTGGAGCTCGGCGGCTATGAGCTGCGCTCCGCTCCCGACAGCATCTATGTCACCGACAATTTCTTCGACCTTCTCGGCATGCCCGGCGTTGACGCAGACGACTTAACAGCGCAGAGTTTCCGCGAGCTTTTGCAGCGCTTTGAGCGCTCGTGCCCCCACTCCCCCGCGCCCGACGGCGCGACGCTCTACCACATCCGTCTGCCAAGCGGCAAAGAGCGCTACCTTCGCATCGAGACGACGCATGAGGACGGCACACAGGTCGGCCTTGCCGAGAATGTGACCGCCAACACGCTTGAAAAGCTGCGCATTGAGCACGAGCGCGACTATGACACGCTCACAGACCTCTACAACCGCCGTGCCTTCCGCCGCATCTGCGCCGAGTTCTTCTGCTCACCCGAAAAGCTCGGCCACGCGGCGCTTTTGATGTTCGACCTCGACAACCTCAAGCAGATAAACGACACATTCGGCCACGACTGGGGCGACGAGTACATCCGCCTCACAGGCGAATGCTTTGCCAAGAACGCTCCCGCGCGTACCGTCTGCGCGCGCATCAGCGGCGATGAGTTCAATGCACTCTTCTACGGCTACAACGATCAGGATACGCTGCGCGCAGACATCTGCGCGCTGAAAGCCGCCCTTGAGCAGTCTGTCGTCCAGCTTCCCAGCGGACGTGAGCTGCGCGTGAGCGTCTCCGGCGGTATCGCGTGGTATCCCGAGAGCAGCACAAATCTCATCACACTGCGCAAATACGCGGACTTTGCCATGTATCAGGTCAAGCACTCGCGCAAGGGCGAGCTGCTGGAATTCGACCCCGAGGTCTACCGCACCGACCTGCAGGAAAGACGCTGCCATGAGGAGTTCCGCCGTCTCATCAACGAGGAGCTTGTCACCTATCACTTCCAGCCGATTATCGACGCGAAGGACGGCAGCGTTTTTGCCTATGAAGCGCTCATGCGCGTGGATCTTCCCACGCTGCACTCCCCTGCTGACGTGCTGCGCCTCGCGCGCGAGGAAAACTGCCTGCACGAGGTCGAGCGCATCACGTTCTTCCGCGCGTCAAGTGCATATCAGACGCTTGAAAACGCCGGTAAGGTCGTGCCCAGCGCGCTGCTGTTCGTCAATTCGATTGCAAGCCAGTATCTAACGCCCGATGAGCTTTCGGAATACTCCGCGCGCTACGCCTCGATCCTGCCGCGCATCGTCATTGAGATCACGGAGGAAGAGGTGCTCGACCCCAAGGCGCTGTGCATCAAGCAGACGATCCGTGGCAGCTCTGGTGCGTTCGCGCTC
>ULWW01007169.1_pt1 | contig 11679 bp, 4 predicted proteins | sample 1960741 | NCBI WGS metagenome assembly ULWW01 (sample SAMEA4835823, study PRJEB28245) | human gut metagenome | biome: gut microbiome; material: fecal sample | place: Denmark | collected 2008
TTCATCTTCAAAGTCGTGTACATCTACTAAAGAACCTGCAAACATAGATGTGTCTCCATTGTCTTCTACTCTTACTTTCTTAAGCATTTGTCTTGCAATAACTTCAATATGCTTATCATTAATGTCAACACCTTGGTTTCTATATACTTTTTGAACTTCTTGTACTAAGTATTCATATACTCCTTCTGTTCCATTTATTGCTAATATTTCGTTTGGATTTATAGAACCTTCTGTAATTGGTTGACCTGCTGAAATTTTGTCTCCATCTTTTACTTTTAACTTAGCTCCAAATGGTATTGTATATGTCTTTGCATCATCCTTAGATTGTACTGTAACTTCTTTCTTCTTTTTGTCGTCTGATACAGAAATTTTACCATCTATTTCAGAAATTATAGCTAATCCCTTTGGTTTTCTAGCTTCAAATAGCTCCTCAACCCTTGGAAGACCTTGTGTAATATCTGCAACACCTGCAACACCACCAGAGTGGATAGTTCTCATTGTAAGCTGTGTACCAGGTTCCCCAATTGATTGGGCTGCAATTATACCAACTGCTTCTCCTATATTTACTTCTTGTCTTGTTGCTAATCCCATACCATAGCATTTGCTACATACACCATGTTTTGTTCTACATCCTATTACAGAACGTACTTGAACTTTATCTAATCCTGCTGCAACAATCTTCTCTGCTATAGCATCTGTAATCATTGTGTCTTTATCTACTATAATCTCTTTTGTTGTAGGGTCTTTAATATCTTTTAATGGATATCTACCTACTAATCTTTCATGTAAACCTTCTATTATTTGGTTTCCATCTTTTATATCAAATATTTCTATTCCTTCTTTTGTTCCACAATCTTCTTCTCTAACAATGATATCTTGAGAAACATCTACTAGTCTTCTTGTTAGATATCCAGAGTCTGCTGTTCTTAATGCTGTATCTGCTAAACCTTTTCTGGCACCATGCGCAGAAATAAAGTACTCTAGTGCATCTAGCCCTTCTCTAAATGATGATGTAATAGGAATTTCTACTGTTTTACCTGTTGTACTTGCCATAAGACCACGCATACCTGCAATTTGTCTTAATTGGTTTATGTTACCTCTGGCTCCAGATTGTGACATCATATAAACTGGGTTTAAGTCATCAAAGTTATCTTTCATTGCACCTGTAACTTTGTCTGTAGCTTTTTCCCATATATTAATTACAGATTGATATCTTTCTTCTTCTGTAATTAAACCACGTTTATATTGTTTTAATACGTTGTTTACTTCTTCATTAGCTGCTGCTAATATATCTTTCTTAGCAGGTGGAACTTTAACATCATCAACTGAAACTGTAATAGCTCCTGTTGTAGAATATTTAAATCCTGTTGCTTTGATATAATCTAGTAAAACTGCTGCTTCACTTAATCCATGTTTATTAATACATTTTTCAATTATTTTACCTAAGTTTTTCTTAGATACTGTAAAGTTTAATTCTGGTTCAAATGCTGTTTCTGGGTTTTCTCTATCTACAAAACCTAAGTCTTGGGGAATTCCCTCATTGTAAATAAGTCTTCCAACAGTTGTTTCAACTGTTTTGCTTCTCATTTCTCCATCTATTTCTCTATACATTCTTACATGTATTTTAGCATGCATTCCTAGTTCTTTGTTTTCATATGCAATAACCGCTTCTTCTTTTGAAGAATAGTAGTTACCTTCTCCTTTTTCACCTTCAATTATCATTGTTAAGTAGTAAGCACCTAAAATCATATCTTGTGTAGGTACTGTAACTGGTTTACCATCTTGAGGTTTTAAAAGGTTGTTAACAGAAAGCATTAAATATCTTGCTTCTGATTGTGCCTCTGGTGATAATGGTAAATGTATAGCCATTTGGTCTCCGTCGAAGTCAGCATTAAAAGCTGTACAAACTAATGGGTGTAATTTTATTGCTCTACCTTCTACTAAAACTGGTTCAAATGCTTGAATTCCTAATCTATGTAGTGTTGGAGCACGGTTTAGTAATACTGGATGATCTTTTATAACATCTTCTAATATATCCCATACTTCTGGTTTTAATCTTTCAACCATTCTTTTTGCATTTTTAATATTATGAGCTATACCACGTCCAACTAGTTCTTTCATAACAAATGGTTTAAATAGCTCAACTGCCATTTCTTTTGGAACACCACATTGATAAATTTTAAGTTCTGGTCCAACAACGATAACAGAACGTCCAGAATAGTCAACACGTTTTCCAAGTAAGTTTTGACGGAATCTACCTTGTTTTCCTTTTAATAAATCTGATAAAGATTTTAATGCTCTATTACCAGCTCCTGTAACAGGTCTTCCACGTCTTCCATTGTCTATTAATGCATCTACAGATTCTTGTAACATTCTTTTTTCATTTCTTACAATTATTTCTGGTGCACCTAATTCTAGTAATCTTTTTAAACGGTTATTTCTATTTATTACTCTTCTATATAAATCATTTAAGTCTGATGTAGCAAATCTACCACCATCTAATTGAACCATTGGTCTCAAATCTGGTGGAATTACTGGAACTACATTCATAACCATCCATTCTGGCCTATTACCAGATAATCTAAAAGATTCTACTGTATCTAGTCTTTTTACTAGCTTTGCTCTCTTTTGCTCACTAGCCTTTTCTAATTCTTTCTTTAATTTAGCAGATAATTTATCTAAGTCTATTTCTTCTAATAATTTTCCTACTGCTTCTGCTCCCATTTGAGCTTTAAAAGAGCCTTTACCATATTTTTCTTCTGCTTCATGGTATTCTTTTTCTGATAAAACTTGACCTTTCATTAATCCTGTTGAACCTTTATCTAATACTAAATATGAAGCAAAATATATAACTTTTTCTAAGCTTCTTGGCGAAACATCTAGCATTAATCCAATTCTACTTGGAATTCCTTTAAAATACCAAATATGTGCAACTGGTGCTGCAAGTTCAATATGTCCCATTCTTTCTCTTCTTACTTTTGCTTTAGTTACCTCAACACCACATCTATCACAAACTATTCCTTTATATCTTACCCTTTTATATTTTCCACAATGACATTCCCAATCTTTGGTTGGTCCAAATATTCTTTCGCAGAATAAACCATCTTTTTCTGGTTTTAGTGTTCTATAGTTAATAGTCTCTGGTTTTTTTACTTCTCCATGTGACCATTCTCTTATTTTTTCATCTGATGCTAATCCTATTTTTAATTTATTAAAATTTTGTAGCTCTTCCACTATTTAGCCCCCTATTAATCTTATTTTTGTAAAGACTACCTCTTTTCTTTACTTTTAAGTTTTTTTACTATGACTAGCTATATAATTAGCACTGCTGTACAATTCCTTATTGTTATTATATAGCTATCATAATAAAGGCTATTTAATTTTATTATATATTTGTTTTATTTATAAATTATTTTCAATTATTCGTCTATATCATCATATAAGTCTTGCTCATCTAACAAATTATCCTCTGCTAAATCACTATCGTCTTCCATTAATAAGTCATCCGCATCTTCATCTAAGTCTTCAAATAGTGCATCACTATCATCTTCATCTGGCATAACGGCATCATCTTCTGTATATCCATCTAGTTCGCTTTCATCAACTACTCCATCATTTTTATGTTCATCTATATTAAAGTCAATTCCATCTTCAATATTTTCTTTTAATTCTAGTTCTTGGTTATCTTCTGAATATAAACGTACATCTAATCCAAGTGATTGAAGTTCTTTTACTAAAACTTTAAATCCTTCTGGAACTCCTGGTTCTGGAACATTTTCTCCTTTTACAATTGACTCATATGTTTTTACTCTTCCAACAACATCATCCGATTTTACAGTTAACATTTCTTGTAAAGTATAAGCTGCACCATATGCCTCTAATGCCCAAACTTCCATCTCTCCAAAACGTTGTCCACCAAATTGTGCTTTACCACCTAAAGGTTGTTGTGTAACTAATGAGTATGGTCCTGTTGAACGAGCATGTATCTTATCATCTACTAAGTGGTGTAGTTTTAACATGTACATTACACCAACTGTAATTGGATGGTCAAATGGTTGCCCTGTTCTACCATCATATACTACTGTTTTTCCATCTCTGCTAAGACCTGCTTCTTCTAGTAAATCTTCTATTTCTGTGTCTGCTGCACCATCAAATACTGGTGTTGCAACTTTCCATCCAAGCGCTTTAGCCGCCATACCTAAGTGTACCTCTAAAACTTGACCTAAGTTCATACGAGAAGGAACACCTAATGGGTTTAGTACTATATCTACTGGTGTACCATCTGGTAAAAATGGCATATCTTCTTCTGGTAATATTCTTGAAATAACACCCTTGTTACCATGACGTCCAGACATTTTATCACCAACAGAGATTTTTCTCTTTTGGGCAATATAACATCTAATTACTTGATTTACACCAGGTCCTAGTTCATCTGAATTTTCTCTTGTAAATACTTTTACATCTACTATTGTTCCTGATTCACCATGTGGTACACGAAGTGATGTATCTCTAACTTCTCTAGCCTTTTCACCAAATATTGCACGAAGTAATCTCTCTTCTGCTGTAAGTTCTGTTTCTCCTTTTGGAGTAACTTTACCAACTAAAATATCTCCTGGTCTTACTTCTGCACCTATACGTATAATTCCATTTTCGTCTAAATCTTTTAGTCCATCATCTGAGATATTTGGAATATCTCTTGTAATTTCTTCTGGTCCTAATTTTGTATCACGACATTCACAGTCATATTCTTCTATATGTATTGATGTGTAAACATCTTCTTTTACTAATCTTTCGCTAATTAATACAGCGTCTTCATAGTTATAACCTTCCCATGTTGTAAATGCTATTAAAACATTTCTTCCAAGAGCCATTTCTCCTTTATCTGTAGAAGGTCCATCTGCAATTAAGTCTCCTTCTTTTACTTTTTCTCCTGTAGTAACTACTGGCTTTTGGTTAATACATGTTCCACCATTTGTTCTTTTGAACTTTCTTAATTTATAGGTTGTAACATCACCTTTTTTATTTCTAATTTTTATTTCGTCTGCTGTAACTTTTTCTACAGTTCCGTCTTCTTTAGCTACAACCGTAATTCCAGAGTCTTTCGCAGCTCTATATTCCATTCCTGTTCCTACTATAGGTGATTCTGGTTTTAATAAAGGAACTGCTTGACGTTGCATGTTTGTACCCATTAAAGAACGTTTTGCATCATCATGCTCTAAGAATGGTATCATAGCTGCACCAACAGAAACTAATTGTTTTGGAGATACGTCCATATAGTCTACTTTATCTCTGTCTACAACTGTTATATCTGCTTGGTGTCTTACTCTTATTCTTTCATTAACAAATTTTCCATCTTCTCCAACTGGCTCTGATGCTTGTGCTATTATGTATTTATCTTCTTCGTCTGCTGACATATAGTCTATAATATCTGTTATTTTTCCTGTTTCATGATCTATTTTTCTGTATGGTGTTTCAATAAATCCATATTCGTTAATAATAGCAAATGAAGAAAGTGCTGAAATAAGTCCTACGTTTGGTCCTTCTGGAGACTCTATTGGACATAATCTACCATAATGTGTATAGTGAATATCTCTTACTTCGAAACCTGCTCTTTCTCTAGAAAGTCCTCCAGGTCCTAATGCAGAAATTCTTCTTTTATGTGTTAACTCTGAAAGAGGGTTTGTTTGGTCCATGAATTGTGATAATTGTGAACTTCCAAAAAACTCTCTTATTGATGAGCTAATTGGTTTTGTATTAATTAATGATTGTGGTGTTACAATGTCTAAATCTTGAAGTGTCATTCTTTCGCGAACTACTCTTTCTAATCTTGTTAAACCAATTCTAAATTGATTTTGCAATAGTTCTCCAACACAACGAATACGACGATTTCCTAAATGATCTATATCGTCAATATATCCTATTCCATGGTCTATATTTAATAAATAACTAATAGAGCCAATAATGTCTTCTGTTGTAACGTGTTTTGGTATTAATTCATCTATTCTTTCTTTTATTGTGTCATGTAGTTTGTCTTTTTCTGTTGTATCTATTATAGACTTTAATACTTCGTAATTTACCATTTCTTTAATGTGTAAGTCACTTAAGTCTACATCTGGTAATATGCTGTGAATATTAACTGTACCATTTCCTATAACAACAACTTTTTTACCATCTACATTTACATTAACTACATTAATTCCAGTATCTTGAATAGCTATAGCAACATCTTCTGTTATCATATTGTCTTTTTCTACTAAAACTTCTCCTGTTTCTGGGTCTGCTATATCTTCATATGCAATTTTTCCTGTAATTCTTGTAGCTAAGCTTAATTTTTTATTAAATTTATATCTACCAACTTTGGCTAAGTCGTATCTTCTAGGGTCGAATAATAAACCATTGAATAAATTTCTAGCAGCATCTGCTGTAGGTAATTCACCTGGTCTTAATTTTTTATATATTTCAATTAATGCTTCGTCTTGTGTCTTTATTGGGTCTTTTTGAAGTGTTGCTTTTATTTTTTCTTCATCACCAAAAAGCTCTGAAATTTGCTCGTCTGTTACAATTCCAAGAGCCATTAATAGTGTAGTAACAGGTATTTTTCTTGTTCTATCTACTCTTGCATAGAATATATCATTACCATCTGTTTCATATTCTAACCATGCTCCCCTTATAGGCATAACTGTAGATGTATAAATTCTTTTACCTGATTTGTCAAATTCTGTTGCATAATAACAACCTGGTGAACGAACTAATTGGCTTACTACAACTCTTTCCGCACCATTTATAATAAAAGTACCACTATCTGTCATAACAGGGAAGTCTCCAAGATATATTTCTTGCTCTTTAATCTCGCCTGTTTCACGATTTATAAGTCTTACTTTTACATGTAATCTTGTTGCATATGTAGCATCTCTTTCCTTTGCTTCTTCTTCAGTATATTTTGTTTTTTCTTCCATGTAATAGTCCAAAAATTCTAAAACTAAATTTCCAGAATAGTCTACTATAGGTGAAATATCTTTTAATACTTCTCCAAGACCTTCTTGTATAAACCAGTCATATGAATCCTTCTGAACTTTAATAAGATTTGGTATATCGATTGAGTCACCGATTTTTGAGAAAGTTTTACGTGAGCACTTTTCATGCTTAATTTCTTTTACCAAAAAAATCACCCCTACAAAATATTAAAGCAGATTTGAAATATATATGGATTTAAAAGAAGTCCCTCTTACCTTTATAATTAGTTTACCAAATTATTAGTTTACTGCTCCCCAAACATATAATTCCGTAAGTAATAATAAAGAAATTCCTCTTCTTTATAAATTTACATAATCGACATAAAGTGGCAATAAAAAGGTTGCTGGTATGTTAACATAAATACCAACTACCTTTTTATTATTAATTTATATTACAATTTTTTATACAAAAACATGTTTTTACGTTCCCCTTATGCGTAATTTGGATAAAACTCGCACATTATAAAACATACTTATAATATAATACATTATTTCCTGTAGCTTGTCAATGTTTTTTATAATATTTGTTTCGGGAATTTTTCAAATATTATAATTCTGTGTATCATATAGATAGAAAATAAGAACGTACAGAAATGTGCGTTACCAAATACACCAATGAAAAATGTGGTGTATTTTTATTATATAAAAAGAACATTTATTTGTAACAAACGTTGAAAAGCATTATTTTATATGATAAAATAACTATTATAAAATTATGATAAATTTGATGAGGTATAAAATGATAAAAAAAAATTAAATAATAAAAAAGGAAGGTAAATTATATGCAAGATTTAGCAAAAGGTGATTTAATTATATATGAAGATGAAAACGGAAAAATCGAAATTGAAGCTTTTTTATATGGCGAAACTCTTTGGCTACCACTTAATAAAATAGCTGAATTATTTGAAAAAGATAAATCAGTTATTTCAAGACATATTTCAAATATTTTTGAAGAACAAGAATTAACTAAAGATTCAACTGTTGCAAGTTTTGCAACAGTTCAAATCGAAGGTAATCGTAAGGTTAATAGAAATATTGATTATTATAATCTAGATATGATAATAGCTGTTCGGATATAGGACAAATTCAAAAAAAGCAACAAAATTTAGACAATGGGCAACAAAAGTTTTAAAATCATATATAATAAAAGGATATAGTATAAACAAAGAAAAATTAAAAAATCCTAATAAATACGGAAAAGACTATTTTGACGAATTACTTGAAATTATCAAAGAGATTAGGACGAGTGAAAGAAGATTTTATCAAAAAGTAACTGATATTTTTGCAGAATGTAGTATCGATTATAATAAAAATTCTGAAGTTGCTAAAGATTTTTATGCTACTATTCAAAATAAATTCCATTATGCAATAACAAATGAAACAGCAGCAGAAATAATTTATAATAGAGCAAACAGTAAAAAAGAACATATGGGATTGACTTCTTGGAAACACTCTCCAGAAGGAAGAATACTAAAAAGTGATGTTAGTATTGCAAAAAATTATTTAACATCTAAAGAATTAGAATTTTTGCAAGATATTGTTAATATGTATTTAGATATAGCAGAAAATAGAGCCAAGAGACAAATACCTATGAAAATGAAAGATTGGGTAGAAGAATTAAATACTATGCTAAAAACAAATAGATATGAAGTTTTAGATAATAAAGGAACTATATCATCCGAACAGGCAAAAGAATTTGCAGAAAAAGAATTTGAGAAATTTAGAGTTGAGCAAGATAAAAAATATATTTCTGATTTTGATAAAATAATTGATGAGTGCAAAAAAAATAACTAAAATCTTTGCCACATTTTTGTCACATATAAAATCATTTTTTAATTTTTCAACTTCTGAAAATATTGAAAATACTGCATTCTTGTTTTTGACATAAAAACATATAAGAAACCGAGAAAACTATTGACATATCAACGTTTTCTCGGTTTTTCTATGGAGGCGACACCCGGATTTGAACCGGGGATCAGAGTTTTGCAGACTCGTGCCTTACCACTTGGCTATGTCGCCATATTTAATAATTTAATTTGTAATTTCTTAAATATCTCTTTGTAAATTATATGCTCCATATATTAATTTGATACATATTTTTTATATAATCTTTTATTGGAGCGGAAGATGAGAATCGAACTCACACTTAAGCCTTGGGAAGGTTTCGTTCTACCACTAAACTACTCCCGCAAGTTTTAATATAATAAAAAAATGGAGCAGGTAACGAGAATCGAACTCGTAACTAATCCTTGGCAAGGATTCATTTTACCACTAAACTATACCTGCACTTCAAAATATAATTAAAATAACAATTAATATAATAGCAAAAATCTAAAAAAAAGTCAATACTTAATATTAGATATGCAGGAGTAAATCATGAATTTTTTTAAAAAAGTCAACTAATCGTTGATATTAAATAGTTATCTGACTTAAATTTGTTAAAATTTTCATGATTTATTCCTGTTAGATATGTTTAAAATTTACTAAAATTTTAAACATATCTAACATTATATAAAAATTCTTTTATATAATCATCAAGCTGTTTTTTTTCTACTTCTTTTTCATTGTATATATCTAAAATTTCAATTTCTTTTCCATCTATTATAACTTTTAGATTTCCTACTGTGCTTTTTTCTTTTACTGGTGCTTCAAAGTAAAAAATTGCATTTATTTCTACATTTATGATATCTTTATTTTGTTTTTTAACAGCCATCTTTTCAAAACTTAAATTTTCTATACTAAGTTTCATTTCGTTTGTTATTCCTTTATTTACATATACTCTGTTTTCATTTATTTTTAACCAATCATTAAATTTATCTCCTATTATTTTTTTTACATTTACTATTTCATAATTTTTATAAATATAATCTATTAATTTTATACTATCAGATGTTCTTATTTTTTTTGTATCTGCTCCTAAAACTACTGTTATTATATCTAACTCTCCCCTTTTACAGCTTGTAACTAAGCATCTTCCTGCTCCATTTGTAAATCCTGTTTTTATTCCATAAACGCCATTTAAGTATTCTAGTAACTCATTTGTATTACTAATATTTTTAGATGCTCCATTAATAGTTATATTACAATTTTTTGTTCCAACAATTTTCCTAAATTTTTCATTTTTCAATGCATAATCTGCCATTTTTGCAAGTTCATATGCTGTTGTATAATGTTTTTCACTATCTAGCCCATGTGGTGTTACAAAATTTGTATTCTTTAGTCCTAATTCTGCTGCTTTTTGGTTCATTAATTTAGCAAACCCTTCTATACTTCCTCCAACATATACTGCAAGTGCTACAGCTGCATCATTTCCAGACCTTAACATTAACCCATATAATAAATCATTAACTGTTAATTTATCTCCTGTTTTAAGCCCTAGCCTAGATCCGCCTGTCGCAGCCGCTTTTTTATCTACTACAACTATGTCTTTTAAATTTGTCTTTTCTAAAACAACTATTGATGTCATTATTTTAGTTGTGCTTGCCATAGGGGTTGTTTTATGTCCATTTTTCTCATATAAAACATTTCCTGAATTTCTATCATACACAAGTGCTATTCTTGAATCTAGCTTTGGCTCATTACTAGAGCTATCTTTATTTAAATTGGCTGAAGTTTCAATTGTTTTTTGTATTTCATCTAAATTTACCTTTTCATTATCTTCTAAATTAGCATTGCTAAAATTTTTGAAACTTAATGTATAGAAAAATATAATAAGCATCAAAGAAATAGCTATAATTTTATTAAATAAATTTCTTTTTTCTTGAAAATTTATATGTTTATTAGCTATTTTTGTTTGATTATTAAATATTTTTATTATCTTTTTAAATATAAATTTTGTTACTTTTTTACATTTTAATCCCATAAAAAAATCACCTTTTAAATTATATTTTAAAAAGTGATTTTTATGAGTTGTATTTTTATTATCTATTATTCCAGTTCATTTCTTTCTCTTGATGGAAATGCTCTCGCTTCATCTTCAACCCTAATTTTAATTTCATATATTACATTTTTTTCTTCCTCAACATTCATAACTAAGTTATAACTTTCAAGTTGTAATTTTATATATTGCATTAATTCACTTGGCGACATATCTTCATAATTATCTAAAGCATTTTCGATTATTTGTTCTTTTATTTGTTCTAAGTCTGCATCTGTTCCATCTATAGTTCTTTCTTCTGCATCTCCTCTTTCTTCACTTTCTTTTACTTCCTCTGTCCTCTGTTCTATCTCTCTGTCTTTTTCTTGAGTTCCAAGTCCTTCATTTCTGTTTGCTTCTTCTCTTACTCTATGATACACATAGTTATCATATCTTGATTTTACCCCTATTGGGATTGCTTGTCTATTTTCTCTATCATTCATATTTTGAATATATTGTACCTCTGGAATATTGTAACTTCCTATAGAAATGCTAATTCCTTCTTCAGGTCTTCCTGCTATTTGAAATAATCCTTTTACTTCCTTTTCTTCAACTTTAGTTCCATCTCTATTTATTGATGTTACCGTTCTTCCAGTATTTATTCCTTCAACTTGTCCTACTGATTCTACAAATTCTTTTGTACCATCTGCTTTTACACCTATCATTGTAAACCTGCCATCATTTTGGTTATCACTCTTTTCACAACATATTTGTACTTCACTATACTGATTTAATTCTGGTATAATTTGC
>ULWW01062393.1_pt1 | contig 11644 bp, 7 predicted proteins | sample 1960741 | NCBI WGS metagenome assembly ULWW01 (sample SAMEA4835823, study PRJEB28245) | human gut metagenome | biome: gut microbiome; material: fecal sample | place: Denmark | collected 2008
CAAGCGCATCAGCCCGCAGCTCGAGCAGATCATGGAGGACCGCGGTATCTACCGCGCCGTGCCGAGCGAGCGCAGCGTGTTCGTCACCGAGTCGCTCGACCGCTACTGCGCCACCATCGCCGCGCCCATCATCTCCGAGGGCGACGCACTCGGACTCGTGGTCTTCATCGGCACCGAGGGCGAGTCGGCCGCCGGCGAGACGGAGTACAAGCTCGCGCAGGCCGTCGCAGGCTTTCTCGGCAAGCACATGGAGAGCTGAAAAAAGAGGACGGCTTTAGCCGTCCTCTTTTCCTATATTATATAGTATCGTTCACTTTTCGCCCAGCGCGCGGTAGAGCATCGTCACGATCTGGGCACGGGTGCAGTTGTCCTGCGGCAGGAGGCGGTTGTTGTCGCCCTTGAGCACACCCGCGTTGACGGCCCAGTCCATCGCCTCGAGCGCGTAGGCGGGAACGGCGTCGAAGTCGTCGAACTCGCGGATCGCCATGCCGCCCTGCGTCGTGTCCATTCCCTGCGCCTTGGCAAAGCGGTAGAGCATCGTGACCACCTGCGCGCGGGTAGCGGCGGCGTCGGGGGCAAAGGTCTCGGCGGTCGTTCCCTCGACGACCTTTTCGCTCGCCGCCCAGCGGACGGCCTCGGCGTAGTACGCGCCGCCGTCTACATCATTAAAGTTCATCACGTAATTCACCGCGGGAGAACCCGCCGCGCGCCACAGGAACGTGACGAGCTGCGCGCGGGTGCAGGAGGCGTCCGGCGAGAAGTGCACCGCGTCCGTGCCGGTGACGATGCCGCCCTCCGCCGCCCAGAGGACTGCATCATAGTAGTACGCGCCCGCGGGGACGTCGACGAAGAAGTTGAGCATCGTATTGTCGTCCATGAACGTCGCCGCGACGGTCACGGGGCTGGACGGCATGGTGAAGGTGTATTTGCCGTTGCCTCTGTCGGTCAGGTCGAGCGCGCTGCTGTTCTTGTCGGTGACCGTCAGCGTTTCGAGCGCATAGCCCTTGTCAGGCGTGACGGTGACGGTCACAGTGCTGCCCTTGGAGGCAGACTTCGGGCTGACAGTCACACTGCCGTGCGCGCCGTCAGAGACCGCAACGTCATAGCGCGGTGCGGAGGGGGCTGATGTGTGGATTTTCTCCCATTTCGCCGTCAGGGTCAAATTTTCTGTCACAGGCGTGTCAAAGTCCCATTTTGCATTGCCGTTATACCAGCCCACAAAACGGTAGCCAGACTTGACGGGTGTATCTGGCGCACTGGCCTTGCCGTTCACCACCTGCATAGCATAGACATCCTCGCCGCCCATATAGGTCACCTCGCGGCCCTGAATGGAATAGTCCGTTTCTGCGTACGCTCCCTTCAATTTGTCGTAGAACGTGCCGCCGGAAATATAAGCGGGAGTCCTGCCCTCGCTGCTGCCCTGATATCTGACCGTGACCGGCCCGTAGAAGCTGCCGCCTTCGATTTCACCGTTTTCATCTCCGGCATAGACCGGGCAGTAATAGCTTCCGCCGGAGATCGTGACACCGGTGGCAACCACCCGGCTGGCGTTTTTCACAGTTAGGTTCGCATTCTTTGAGAAGTCACGGGAATCGCAAATGGTCAACAGATTCCCCTGCATATCCAAGGTATAATCCTTATCAACGGTGACACCGTTCAAGATCAGGTCGCCGCCGATGCTCGCCGCCTTTTTCAGGTTTTCCATGTCGGAGGCGGAAAGCCTGCCGTTGTTGGCCAGTGTGCCGTCCACCGTCAGCGCGACGTTTTTCTCCAGCGACAACAGGCCGGACTCTGCCGCTTCTGCATTCGTAGTCCGGACAGTCGTCACGGTACCGCCCTCATTGATCACTAGGGAAGATTTTTGGGCTTTGAAGATCACCTCGCAACCCGCGCCCACGGTCAGACGGCCATTGACCTCCACGCTGTTGTAGGGGTAGAGGTACACGCTACCTTCTACCCCCTCTAGCGTCAGCGCCCCGTCTTTAGCAATGGCCAGAGGAAGATTGAGATGTAGGGGAGCGCGGCTACTATTTACCAGCGTGATTGCCCGGTCAATTGTCAGCTCTTTGACGGTTTCCGTCTCGTTGACCCAGATTCCCCCCATCAGCTTGATCGTCGTGATGGTCGGGTCCGCCAAGGCTCCAACCAACTCGTCCGATGTTTTGACCTCCGTTGCCGTCCCGGCGGTCCCCTCCGCCGCCGCCATCGTCGGCAACAGCGTCAGGCACAGGCACAGGGCCGCCAAAAAGTTGAAAATACGTTTTTTCATATCATTCCTCCATCAAAGCGATTGGTGCATCCACCGGATGCACCAAGGGGATATCCCCTTGCGGTTTTTCTTAAAATGCCGGTTCGGCCTTCACGGCCTCGAAGCCCTTTTCGGCCTGCTGGACGGTCGTTCGGATGATGCCCGCCGCCATGGCGTGCAGGTCGAGCTGCAAAACGGCTGCGGTGACCTCCCGCCGCCGCTCGGCCGGCACATTGTAGAGCTTGAGCGCGCACTCCAAAAAGCGCGCGATCTTGCGCTCCACGGTAAAGTACACGTCGCACGGCACAGCCATGAACGAGCGCATCATGCCTGCCGAGGCGATCTCCATCTCGTAAAAATCCTTGGCCTCCGCGTCCGGAAGATAGTCCCCGAAGATGCCCTCCAGCCGCTTCGCCGTGCTGCGGTACAGGTATGCCGAGGTCGACGGCAACGTGTAGGCCGTCACGTACAGCTCGCGCAGCGGCTCGGTCAGCTCGGCGATGTGGAGCTGGATGGCCGTCTCCACCGCGTAGAGCAGGACGGGGTCCTGTGCCGTGCTGTGCTGCTCGGCCAGCGCGAACTGCCCGCTGAACATCCGCTTGTCAAGCTCGAGCAGCAGCGCCTCCTTGCTGGGAAAGGCCCGAAAAAACGAGCTCGGCGTCATGCCCGCGGCGCGGGCGATCTCCGCGGTCGTCGTGCCCTCATATCCCTTTTCCAAAAACAGCTTTACGGCGGCGCGCAGCATCTTCTGCTGCGTCAAAAGTCCGCTCGCCTGCTTGCCGCGCAGCGGCATATCGATCACGCTCCTCAAAGTCTACTTGTGAGTATAGTCACATAATAGCATAGTCCGCCGCTTTCCGCAAGAACGAAACGTGTAAAATTTTCCCCCTGCCTATATAATAAAGAGTGCAGCGGTCATTCGACCGCCGCACTCTCTCATTTTATTTTCCTTTACAGCATCGCAAAGCGCTGTGCGCCTTTCGTTTTGAGCCAGCGAAGAAGCAGCGCTGTCACCGCGAGCGTCACCGCCGCCGCGATGGCGAGATACGCAGCCGCGCCGAGCTTCCACCCCTGCCAGAGGTAGAGCCCCGCGAACACGATGGCGTAGAGCCAGCCGCCGAACAGCGCGATTGTCACGGCCAGACTTTGCTTGATGGGCATGAGCTCGCTCGTCCACGTCAGGTTTGCCCGCGCGACGCCGAGCGTCAGCCCCAGGCACGCGGAAAACGCGATGTACGCAAGTGCCTCGGCAAAAACGAGCGGCAGCGCCGCCGTCACAGGCAGGATAAACGTCATGCAGACAAGCGGCACGAGCGCTGGAAGGGCCGTGAGCGCAAGCTGCACCTTGAGCTTTGCGCGAAGCACCTGCCAGGGCTTGACGGGCAGCGATTGCGCGAGCCAGAGGGACTTTCCCTCGAGCGAGACCGACGGCGTCGCCATGTCGTTCATCGACGCAATGGCGCACACGCCAGTGCAGAGCAGCACTTCCGCGCAGCCGCTCTGCGAGGCGAAGACCTCGTTCAGCAGCGACACGACCGTTCCGCCCTTCCACAAAAGCAGGATGCCCGAGATCGGCAGCAGCAGGATACCGAGGCCGCTGTTGAGCATGTAGTTCGGGCTCGCGGTGAAGCGCGCGAGCTCCTTGCCGAAAAGTGCCCCATCGATGCTCCGGCGCTTGACGGCCTTTTCGCGGTACACAGCCTTGCCCGATGCGCCCGACGCGGTCGTGATCTGCAAAAAGCTGCGCGAGAGCAGCGTCCATGTCAGCGCAAACAGCGCGATGATGACCGCCGCGCTCAGCAGCATCGCTGTCACATCGCCCGTACCGGTCAGACCAAAGACGTAGAGCGGGTGCGCCGCACCCTTGATCTTCTCACCGTAGACCGCGGCGTTGGCGACGAGCTGCTCGATGGCCGTCTGCGCCTTGAAGACGAAGAAATAGTAGATGGCAAGCCCCGCGAGCGAGACGATGACCGTGATGAAGCTCTTGTGCTTGAGCTTACGGCTCACCTTCGCCACGACCCAGCCCAGCGCGCACGAGAGCGTGAGCACGAAGATTGAGATGAGTGCCGTCAGCAGCACGCCGCCAAGGAGCGCCATCGGCGCCGCCGAGACCGTGACCCAGTAGACGATGACCGCGGGCAGGATGACGACCGCGGAGTACATGAGGCCCATGAGATAGACCGTCAGCAGCCGCGAGGCCATCAGCGTCCGCACCGGGATGGGTAGAGACAGCAGCAGGTCGTTGTCCTTAGCGAAGTACAGGCCCGAATACGTGTTGAACACGCTGCCGAACGCGCCGAGAAAGATGGCGAGCAGCGACATGAGCGCAAAATAGAGCCAGCCCATCCCCGCCCGCGTAAGCGGCGCACAGAGCGAAACGGAAAGCCCCGTGAACATCCCGCCGATCAGGCCGATCATCAACGCGGCAAAGAGCAGGATATAAGCGATAATCCCCGCCGTCGAACGTTTTTTATTGGTTTTGGCATTATAAAAGTAGCTGCGGAAAATTTCCATCAGCTGCTTCTTGACGAGCGTTTTCAGCATGATTCGCCCTCCAGCTCAAGGAAGACCTCCTCGAGCGAGTCGTCGCCCTTGACCTCCTCCATCGTGCCGGAGCGGATGAGCTTGCCGCCCTTGATGATGGCGACCTTGTCGCAGAGTTTTTCGGCCACCTCGAGCACGTGGGTCGAGAAGAAGATCGCGCCGCCCGCGTCGCACACCTCGCGCATCATACCCTTTAAGATATGTGAAGCCTTCGGGTCGAGGCCGACGAACGGCTCATCCATCAAAATGAGCTTCGGCTCGTGCAGCCACGCCGAAATGATGGCAAGCTTCTGCTTCATGCCGTGAGAGTACGCCGCGACGGGCTGGGCCAGGCCGGTCGTCAGCTCGAAGAGGTCTGCATACTTGCGGATGCGCTCCTGCCGCGCGCTTTCCTCCACACCGAAGATGTCGGCGATAAAATTGAGGTACTGGATGCCCGTCATAAACTCGTAGAGGTCGGGGTTATCCGGGATGTAGGCGAGCATCTTCTTGCAGGCGATGGGATCGTCCTGAATGGAGTGCCCGCCGATCGTGATCCTGCCGGAATCGAACTGCTGGATGCCGACGACGGATTTGAGCGTCGTGGTCTTGCCCGCGCCGTTGTGGCCGATGAAGCCGTAGATCTCCCCCGGCGCGATGTGGAGCGACAGATCATCCACGGCTTTCTTTTCGCCGAAGGTCTTGGTCAGGTGTTCAATATAGAGCATAAGGTTCTCCCTCTTTTCTTCTTGCAGCCGTTTCGAATATCTTTGTGATATCAAAATAATATCATGTGATTTTCAACTGTCAAGAGCCATTTTGCAAATGTCAAGTTTGCTTTACTTGTAGGATATCACTGTCGTTCCCATTTGTCAAGTCTGCTTTACATTTTATCTTTGTGATACAGCACGAGCGACACAATACCCATCACCGCCGCATACAGTACGCCGCCAACGGCCCAGATAAACCAGCTATACTGCGGCTGGCCGTTTCCCCTGGGGCCGAAGGTGTAGAAGAGAAAAATTGCCGTCACGCTCAGCCAGTAGATGAGCGACACCGTGCTCATTACGCCGCTGCGCGCCTTCTTTTTGCGCGTGTAGTCGCCCTCCTCGAGCAGCTGGTCCATTGCGCCGGTGTACGTTCCGCTCCAGACGAGCACGCCCACGCCGCAGGCGACCAGAAGCAGCAGCGCATCCACCGCCGCCGCGGCGTAAACATCCGCCGGAGCGACGCGCACGAGCAGCGCGGCGACATCGGACGACGCGAGACCGACCCCGAGCATCAGCGGCACGACAGCAAGGATGCACAGCACCACGCCGAGGATCGTACAGCGCGAGGCGGTCGGCTCATAGGCCTTGCGCCGCTCGCGCACCATGCCGCTCACGCCGTACTCGGTCTCAAACGGCTCTTTCTCAAGAAAGTCGAATTCCTTCGTCTTCGCCCCGCACGAGAGGAACATCCCCACCGCAATGGCGACCAGCACCAAAATGACGCTCACGCCGAGACCTGCGGCCAGATCCTCCGAAATACCGCCCAGGCCCGCGTCCGCCATGGCGGAGAGAAAAATGATCACGACCGGCGAGACGATGCACATCGCCACCGCCAGTGCGATCTTCGGCGCGCAGGCCTTGCGCAGCGCAAGGTATCGCGCCGCCTGCTCCATCGTCACTCTCCGCAGCGGCGTTTCGTCCGCCTCGGATTCGACGAACTCCTCTTCTTCGAGTTCGTCCTTCAATAAATAGTCGGTGCTCACGCCAAACAGCCGGCTCATCTGCACTACCTTGTCAAGGTCCGGCACGGACTGCGCGCCCTCCCACTTGGATACCGACTGGCGCGTCACCCCGAGCTGACTTGCCAGCTCCTCCTGCGACCAGCCCGCCTTTTTGCGCAGCGTGATGATTTTATCCGCTAAGATCATATCGTCTTCCTCCTGAATTCTAAGGCGCGGTCCCGCGCCGTCTGGATGGCGTTATCATAGCCTATTTCGCGGTTGCGGGAAAGAAAGCGCACTGTCAAATTTGTCAACTGCCAGTTGCAAAGCCTGGTTTTTCAAGGTTTTTTCGCCGTGCGCTCCTATTACCCTATGTATCTTCGTCATGATATCATACCGCGGCGCAGAAAAAAAGAGCGTCCCGTACGGGACGCTCTTTTTAAGGGTTTTCACACACTTACACAACGGCGAAGAACTTGACAAGGAACAGAGCGGAGATCACGTAGGTCAGAACGCTGACGTCCTTAGCCTTGCCGGAGAGCACCTTGACGAAGGTGTAGGAGATGAGGCCGAGGCCGATGGCGTGGCCGATGGAGCCGGAGATCGGCATGCCGATGAGCATGACCGCCACGGGCAGCATCTGGTCCATGTCGCCGAAGTCTACATTCTTGAGACCCTGGAGCATCAGAACGCCGACATAGATGAGCGCGGCAGAGGTCGCCGCGCCGGGGATGATGGCGGCGATGGGCGCAAGGAACATACAGGCGAGGAACAGCACCGCCGCGGTGAGCGAGGTAAGTCCCGTGCGGCCGCCCGCTTCCACGCCGGAGGCGGACTCGATGAAGGTCGTGACGGTGGAGGTGCCGGTGCAGGCGCCCGCGACCGTGCCGATGGCATCGGAGAGCAGCGCTTCCTTCATGTTGGGCATGTTGCCCTCTTCATCGACCATGCCGGCGCGGGAGGCCGTGCCGACGAGGGTGCCGATGGTGTCGAACATATCGATCATGCAGAAGGTGATGACAAGCGTGATGGCGGTGAACCAGCCGATGTTCACAAAGCCCGCAAAGTCAAACTTGAAGAGCGTGGTGGAGACCATGTCGGCAAAGGGCGGAGCAAAGCTTGCCGTTGCAAGGCTTGCAAAGGGGTTCACATGCAGGAAGATGGCGCTGCCCGCCCAGTAGATGACGGAGGAGAACAGCATGCCGAGCAGCACTGCCGCCTTCACGCCCTTCTTGGCGAGGACGACCATGACGAAAACGCCGAGGAACGCGGTCACGACGGTCAGGACCATCGCATCGTATCCCGAGCCCATGTTGCCCTTGATGATGCTGGGCGTCAGCGCGCCGAAGAAGTCACGCATCATGTAGAACGGGCCGCCGTTTTCAGAGTAGATACCGACGTTGGAGCCAAGGCCCACGTTCATCAGCATCAGGCCGATGGCGGGAGCGATGCCGTAGCGCACGCCGAGAGGAATGGCCTCCACGATCTTCTCACGCACCTTTAAGAGCGTGAGGATGAGGAACACGATACCCTCGACAAGGATGATGACGAGCGCCGCCTGGAACGCGGACTCGTACTCGCACTCGTTGATGACCGCGATGTTGGCGACGACCACCGCGAAGAAGCTGTTGAGTCCCATGCCGGGCGCCATGACGAACGGCTTGTTGGCGAAAAACGCCATGCAAATCGTGCCGATTGCCGAGGCGATGCAGGTGGCAAGGAACACACCGTTCCACAGCGGCGTACCCACTGCAAAGTTGGTCAGCAGGTTCGGGTTGAGCGCGATGATGTAGGCCATGGTCATAAATGTGGTAAGACCGGCAAGGATCTCGGTGCGTACCGTAGTACCGTTGGCTTTCAGCTTAAATAGCTTTTCCATGATTTTCTCCCTTTCTTTTTTGTTTTTCCGCCCGCTTCCTAACAAAAAATTAGGAAGCAAAACAGATTTTCAGTCAATATTATAAACATCCCGACAAGAAATTGCAAGTGTTCTGTTTATTTTTACCACACTTTCTCACTCCGCGCCGAGAGTTCCGCCGGTTTCTGTTGTGTTTTTGTTTGCTTTGCGCTATACTATATTTAGTAAAAATTTGCATTTTGGGAGGTGCATGCCGTGAAGCTGATGGTTTTAGACGGCAACTCCATCATCAACCGCGCCTATTACGGTGTCCGTCCGCTCACCACGCGCGACGGTTTTTTCACCCACGCGATCTTCGGCTTTCTGACGATGCTCGGCCGCTTACTCGACGAGGAAAAGCCCGAGGCGCTGTGCGTTGCCTTCGACCGCCGCGAGCCGACGTTCCGCCACCTCGAGTACGAGGGCTACAAGGCCACGCGCCACGCCATGCCCGAAGAGCTCGCCATGCAGATGCCGGTGCTCAAGGACGTGCTCGACGCGATGAACATCCCCCGCTACGAGCTCGCGGGCTTTGAAGCGGACGATCTGATCGGTACGATCTCACGCAAGTGCGAAAGCGCAGGCTGGGACTGTGTCGTCGCCACGGGAGACAAGGACTCTTTGCAGCTCGTGACCGAGCACACGACCGTCAAGCTTATTTCCACGCGCATGGGCCAGACCACGACGAAGGACATGACGCCCGAGAGCTTTCGTGAGGTCTACGGCTTTGCGCCCATCCACATTGTCGACCTCAAAGCCCTGATGGGCGACGCGAGCGACAATATCCCCGGCGTGCCGGGCGTTGGCGAAAAGACGGCGATGGCGCTCATCCAGAAATACCAGAGCATCGACGAAATTTACCGGCTGCTCCCCGATATCGAGGCCAAGCCGAACGTCATCAAAAAGCTCACCGAGGGCGAGGAGAGCGCACGCCAGAGCTTCCACCTCGCGACCATCGTGACGGACGCACCACTCGAATTTTCTCCGCAGGACAATCTGCGCAAGGCGCCGTCAGACGCGCTCTATCCGCTCTTTATGAAGCTGGAATTTACCAAGCTCATCGACAAATACGGTCTCAAGCCGCCCGCCGACATCCCCGCCGCCGAGGAGCCGCTCGACCTCACCGTGACCGCCGAGGCCGTGACCACGGTGGAAAAGGCCAAGGAATATCTCTCGCTCTTCCGCAAGGCGGAGCACGTGACGCTGCTGGCGCTGCCGGACCTTTCCGGCGTGATCGTCGACTTCGTTGCAGGCGAATCGACCGCCGTCTCTGCCGAGTTCTACTTCAGCCGCTACGAGGGCGACTGGAACGCGCTGCTGCGCGCCCTGTTCTCGGATGATATCAAGAAAGTCAGCCACAACGTCAAGGACCTCCAGCGCACGCTGCTCGAAAACGACCTTCCCATCGAAGGGTTCATTTTTGACACCGCGCTCGCAGGGTACCTGCTCGACGCGACGGCGGGCAAGTACGATATCGCGTCGCTCTTCGCCGCTTACTTCCACCAGACGCTTGCCGAGCCGAAGCACTTAGATCCAGACGCTTTCTCGATGCTCGGCGACACGGCCGAGGCCGAGACGGCGTTCCACGTCTATACCAGCGCCGTCGATGCGCTGTATGAGGCCTTTGCCCCCGAACTTGAGAAGTGCGAGCTGCACGAGCTTTATTATAAAGTGGAGCTGCCCCTCTGCGCCGTGCTCGCGCGCATGGAGCACGCGGGCATGCGCGTGGACGCCAACGCTCTCGCGGCCTTCGGCAGCGAGATGGAAGTGCAGCTCAAGACGCTCGAGCAGCACATCTATGAAGAGGCGGGCGGGCCGTTCAACATCAACTCCCCCAAGCAGCTCGGCGAGGTGCTCTTTGAGAGATTGCAGCTCCCGCACGGCAAAAAGACGAAGACCGGCTGGTCGACGAACGCGGACGTGCTCGAAAAGCTCCGGTGGGAGAATCCCATCGTCGAAGAGGTTTTGCAGTACCGCCAGTATGCAAAGTTCCGCTCGACCTACTGCGACGGGCTTTTGAAGGTCATCGCGCCCGACGGGCGCATCCACACGAGCTTCCAGATGACCGTCACGGCGACGGGCCGTTTGAGCTCGACCGAGCCAAACTTACAGAACATCCCCACGCGCACGCAGCTTGGCAGCGAATTTCGCCGCATGTTCGTGCCCGCGGACGGCTGCGTGCTCGTCGACGCGGACTATAGCCAGATCGAGCTGCGGCTGCTCGCGCACATCGCGGATGACGAGGCGATGAAGCAGGCGTTTCTGACCGGTGAGGACATCCACACCGTCACGGCCGCGCAGGTTTTCGGCGTGCCAAGCGATCAGGTCACCAAGCAGATGCGCTCGCACGCGAAGGCCGTCAACTTCGGCATCGTGTACGGCATTTCCGCCTTCTCGCTCGCGCAGGACATCGGCGTGCCGGTGTACGAGGCGAAGGAATATATCGAGACGTACTTTGAGCGCTTCCCCGGCATCCGCCGCTATATGGACGAGGTCGTCGCGCAGGCGAAAGAGCGCGGCTATGTCGAAACACTGATGCACCGCCGCCGCGCGCTGCCCGAGCTGGCGGCGAGCAACTTCAATACCCGTTCGTTCGGCGAGCGTGTCGCGCGCAACATGCCCATCCAGGGCACAGCCGCGGACGTCATCAAGCTCGCAATGGTGCGCGTCGACGAGCGGCTGCACAAGGAAAACTTAAAGGCAAAGCTCATTTTGCAGGTGCACGACGAACTCATTGTCGAGTGCCCGGAGGAGGAAAAGGAGACGGTCGCACGGCTCCTCACCGAGGAGATGGAGGGCGCAGTGCACCTCTCCGTTCCCCTGACCGCCGAGGCCCACTGGGGCAAAAACTGGCTGGAAGCCAAATGACCGGAGGAAACCAATGGAACAGTTAAAGAAAAAAGTCCGCATCGTGCCGATGACGAACGAATATTTGAATGACGTTGCCGAGCTTGAGCGCACATGCTTCTCGAACCCCTGGTCGCGCAACATGCTCGCAGAGGAGCTTGAAAACGCGTGCTCGGCCTTCTTAGTCGCGCTGGATGCAGAAAACGGCAGCGTCGTCGGCTACGCGGGGCTGCTCGCCGTCGCGGACGAGGGCTGCATCACCAAGATGGCTGTCCGCCCCGACTGCCGCCGCGGCGGCGTGGCGGGGCAGCTTCTCGACGTGTTCATCCGCTTCGCCGAGGGCAGCGGCCTTGCGTTTTTGACGCTGGAGGTGCGTGAGAGCAACTATGCCGCCATCGCGCTGTACGGCAGCCGC
>ULWW01021861.1_pt1 | contig 11581 bp, 9 predicted proteins | sample 1960741 | NCBI WGS metagenome assembly ULWW01 (sample SAMEA4835823, study PRJEB28245) | human gut metagenome | biome: gut microbiome; material: fecal sample | place: Denmark | collected 2008
AATGCGGAGCTCCTTGCGCCGCGGGGTTAATTCGTGTTTCATGTAAATTCCTCCAGAATTTCAATATCGTCAATGTTTTCAATGGGGAACGAAAGATCGTCTGCCGCGAATGCGCGCAGCGGCGTGTGGAGATACGGCGGCGCGCCGCCGTCCTCCGTGCGGTGGATATTCGGGTGCTTCAGAATGTCGTACTTTTCATCAATGACCGGCTTTTCGCCGCGGATCAGAACGATTGCGTTTTTATTATCCAAGCGCCGCACCTCGTCCGGCGTCATAAGCTCGCGCCCAGTCTGTTGGAAATTCTGACTGAACGAACCGTTCCTGCCCTTACTCTGGCTGGATGTCCGGGTATCAATCGTTTCTTTCCCGAGCAGCTCCGAAATATATTTGTGCGTCGATTGTTCGTTGCCGCCTAAGTACACAAAGCTATCCGCGTTGCCGATGATGCCCTCCCAGTCGTCCTTAAATAGCGCCTTGAGCTGCGAAATATTTTGCAGAACGATAGTTGACATAATGTTCCGAGAGCGCATAGTTGCCTGCAACCGGGCATAGCCATCCGGCAGGGCCACGTTCGCAAATTCATCGAACATCAGCCGCACGGGAACCGGCAGCGCCCCTTGATGCACCTTATCCGCCTGATAGTAAGGCTCCTGAAAAGCCTGTGTATATAGCATCCCTACCAGAAAATTCAAAGACGCATCGTTGCTGTCGGGGATGATGCAGAAGATGGCCTGTTTCCGTTCGCCCAGCTTGCCAAGCTCCATATCGTCGGTGGCGGTGATGCGCTGAATCTCCGGCAGCGTGAACGATGCAAGGCGGACAGCGGCGCTCACCAGGATCGATTTTGCTGTTTTGCCCGCGGCTTGCTTAAAAATATGGTATTGCCGCACGGCAATGTGGTCAGGCTGTTCTTCCTCCAAGGCTTCAAAGAGCAGGTCAAGCGGCGATTGATAATCGTCATCTTCTTCCTTTGCGCCGCCGTTTTCGATCATGTAGAGAATGGTTTCCATGTTCTGATCTTCAACCGGTGCTTCATGCAGCAAATAAAGCATGAGCGCAGAATCCAAAGCCGTTTCAGACTTCTCCCAGAACGGATCATTCGACTTCGCGTTTTTCGGTGTGGTGTTTTTGATGAAATTGTCAATCAACTTGAACACGTCCGCATCCTTTCGGATGTAACAAAACGGGTTATAGCAGTCGGATTTGGATGGGTCGATCAGATCAAAAACGCGCAGAACGTAGCCTTTCTCCAGAAACAGATTTCCGACGGCACGGAGCATTTCGCCCTTTGGGTCAGTGACGATAAAACTCGCATTGGCAAGCATGAGGTTTGGTTTTGCGAGGAATCGCGTCTTGCCCGAACCAGAACCGCCGACAATGATCTGCAAGAGATTTCGCCGGTGCAGCTTGCCGTTCATGTTCATTTGCAGGTGTTGGGTCAGTATGACGTTTTTGCCTGCATCCTTGTCGCGGTATTTCTTGTCCAATTCACGGACACTGCCCCACGACGCGGAGCCATGTTCCTCGCCGGGTCTGGTGTTCTTCTGCCCAGTGTAATAGAACAAGATTGCGCCGCCGTAGAGCAGCAGGAAAATACCGATAAACTTCATCGTGTATGGCGTCCAATGCAGAGAAAACGGCGTTTGGGTCACTTCGGAGAATTGTGCGACCAAGTCAAAGATGGTCATTCCGGGTGCATAACATCCAGCCATCAGCACGGCCAGCCAGACGATCGGTATGACAAACGCCGCCCACACAGGAGCGGCGCTGCGAAATGATTTTTTCTTATGTGTCACAGGTCAATATCCATGCAGGCAAGACCACTTCGCTCGGCATGGTGCTTGCAGAAAACAAGCGTACCAGCTGCCAACAGCAGCAAAACCGACGGAATGATAAAAAGCAGTTTTTTCATAGATGTTTTAATCCCTCCATTTTCAATAGAATACCATGCCCTGCATGGAAGGGGGGAGCCTTTTGGTATGCGGTATCCGGTGCATTTACGCCAGTTTGTATTTTTCTTCAAACGTATTGTACTGCATCAAAAACTCGTTGCTGCCGGATTTGACGTCGCCGAGGTACTTGTGCAAGTCGATGCGCTCGTTTTTCATGTCGAGCAGGCAGCCTGCGATGTTCGAGCAGTGGTCAGCCACACGTTCCAGATTTGTCAGCAGGTCGGACAGCACAAAGCCTGCGGCCAGCGAACATTCGCCGCGCTGGAGCCGGGCAATGTGATTTGTGCGCAGTTCATCCTTCAGCTTGTCAATGACCTGCTCCAGCGGCTCGACCTGCCGCGCAAGTGTCAGATCGTCCTGCAAAAATGCCCGGCTTGTGAGATCAACGATCTCGCTCACGGCGTTCAGCATCGTCTGAAGTTCTTTTTTTGCAGAGTCCGTGAACGAAACGCCCTTTTCCTTTAACTCCTCTGCCGATTCGATAATATTGACGGCGTGGTCTGCAATGCGCTCAAAATCGCCGATCAGATGCAGCAGCTTGGACGATTCCACGCTGTCCTGTTCGCTCATCGGCTGTGTGGCCAGATGCACAAGGAAGGTTCCCAGCGTGTCCTCATAGCGGTCGGTGTCGTCTTCGCGCTGCCGGACAGAGGCGGCCAGTTCCGGCGTAAAGCCGAGCACGGCCTGCAGGCTTTCGTGCAGCGCAAGTTCGGAGTCCGCCGCCATGCGCTTGGCCAGTTCCTCGCTCTTGACGAGCGCAATAGCAGGTGTTGCAAATAGACGCTCGTCCAGTTCCGTCGTCGCGTCTGCGTGCTGTCCCTCCGGGATGACCTTATACGACAGCTTTTCCAGCAGCCCGCAGCACGGCAGCAGCATCAGCGTGCAGGCCAGATTGAAGATCGAGTGGATCAGTGCGATATGGAAGGTGTCAATGGCGGTGGAGACGAAGGCAAAGCGGAAGATCGCGTTCGCCGATTCAAACAGCGTCAGCCAGACAACTGTGCCGATGATGTTGAAACTCAGGTGCACAACGGCCGCGCGCCGCGCATTCTTGTTCGTGCCGACGGAGGACAGCATAGCCGTCACACAGGTGCCGATGTTCTGACCCATAATAATGGGGATTGCCGCGCCGTAGCTGACAGCCCCGGTCGAGGACAGCGCCTGCAGAATACCGACCGATGCGGACGAGGACTGTACAATGCCCGTCAAAATCGCGCCTGCCAGAACGCCCAGAATGGGGTTCGAGAACATCAGGAAGAATTTTGTAAAGTTCGGCTCGTTCCGCAGCCCGGAAACAGAGCCGGACAGCGATTCCATGCCGAACATCAGCGTCGCAAAGCCCAGCAGAATCAGGCCCGTGTCCTTTTTCTTGCCCTTTGCGGTCAGATACAGAATAATGCCGATCACAGCCAGCACTGGCGTAAACGACGAGGGTTTCAGAAGCTGCACGAACAGGCTGTCGCCGTTGATGCCGGACAGCGACAGCAGCCACGCCGTCACGGTCGTGCCGATGTTCGCGCCCATAATCACGGGGATAGACTGCTTAAGGCTCAGAAGCCCCGAGTTGACAAAGCCCACAACCATGACTGTCGTAGCCGAAGAAGACTGAATGACTGCCGTGACGGCAAGACCCGTCAGAAGTCCGGAAAATTTACCGTTTGTCAGCTTCGCCAGAATGGCCTTCAAGGACCCGCCCGCACGCTTTTCCAGCGCTGTTCCCATCACGCTCATGCCGAACAGGAACAAGCTCAGCGAGCCGAGCAATGTTAAAAAGTTAAAAATCGTCATATCCGCACAGACCTCTTTCTAAATTCGTTTTATCTGATATAAATATAGAAAGAGAATGTCAAATGCGCGTCCAGAATTACGTTAAATCTTCGTGATATTTCGCTGAGAACCTTAAATCCAGATCAATTCCCGGTTAAACAACGCACCAAAGGCTCCCCTGAAAGGGGAGCTGTCAGCGAAGCTGACTGAGAGGTCGCAGCACGCAAACGCGAAGAGCATACACCCGATGCAAATCCGTATACACTGTCAAATTTCATTGTAGGGGCCGATGCCCATCTTCGGCGCTAAGAGCCGCGCAAAGCGCGGTTGCGCCTCGAAACTAGCCTGCGGGCATCGCATCGGCCCGGCAGATTGCAACAGTTTTTCGGTAATCTTCGGCAAATTCGCAATTTCCCAACGGGCCGACGTAGGCATCGGCCCCTACGAACAAGCAGGAACCTGCCTACCCCCCTCAACAGAATAACATTCTCTTTCAGGAGGCCTTGCCGCGGTTGATTTTCCAAACCCGGCACGATATAATAAAATAAGAAACAAAAAACGGGGGTCTTGAAATGAAAAAACACATCACACGGCTGCTCTTTGCGGCGCTTTTGCTGCTTGCGCTGTGCATCGGCGCGTCGGCGGCGGGGACGAGCGGGAAGTGCGGCCCGTCTGCCTACTGGTCATTTGACAGCAGCACCGGCACGCTGACTATCTCCGGCAGCGGCGCGATGAACGATTATGAGTACGGAGACTATCCGTGGATGGATTACCGTAATTCGATTCAGACGATCGTGATCGGCGACCAGATCACGCAGATCGGCTGGAACGCTTTTCCGTGGACGGCCTGCAGCACGATCAAATTCGGGAAAAACGTGCGGAGTATCGGCGAGAGGGCCTTTAACGGCTGCAGAAACCTGAACGGAGATCTGACGCTCCCGGACAGCGTGCAGACCATCGGCGCGGGGGCCTTTCAGGGTTGTGAAAAACTGAGCGGCGACCTGACGATTCCGGATAGCGTGCAGACCATTGGCGACAGCGCGTTTGAATTCTGTACCGGTCTGAACGGCACCCTGACGCTCGGAAAGAACCTGCGGACGATCGGCAAGGCGGCATTTTCCGGATGTGCGTTTACCGGCAGCCTGACCATCCCGGAGGGCGTTACGGAAATTGCAAACGGTACATTCTCTTCTTCTCGGTCTAATGGAATGTTTACCGGAACGCTGACGCTGCCGTCAACGCTGAAAACCATTGGCGCAGAAGCGTTCGCGTACACAGACTTTTCCGGAGAACTGCTGATTCCAGACGGCGTGACGAGCATCGGCGCGAATGCGTTTAAGGAATGCGACGGCTTCGGCGGGCTCCTGTCCCTGCCGGACAACGTCAAAACGGTAGGGGAATCCGCATTTTACCTGTGCAAGGGCTTTACCGGCCTGAAGCTTTCCGCCAGCCTGACCAAAATTGAAGAGCGGTCGTTTGCGCATATGTACGGCCTGAAAACAGAGGTCGTGATCCCGGAGGGGGTGACAGAGATCGGCGAGAGTGCGTTCTCCTGTTCTCACATGCCGTCCGTCCGCTTCCCGTCCACGCTGAAAAAAATCGGGAAGCAAGCATTTTATTTGACATTTGGACTTACAAATTATAGCACGATCACATTCCCGAATGGGCTGGAAGTGATTGAAGACGAAGCGTTCGACAGCTGCTATTTTAAAAATGCAGTGGTTCTTCCTGCGAGTATAAAATCGATTGGAAAAAAAGTGTTCGACGGCTATCAGTATTCCGGAAAGCGTAACGATATCCCCATCGGCGTGTACTTCCTCGGCGCTGCGCCCCAGCTTGTCGGGACGGGGAACGCCAACTGCTCGTTCCCGTCGGATTGGACGCTCTTTTACCTGCCCGGCACGTCCGGCTGGACGGGCGATACCTACGAGGGCTACAAAATCGTCCCATGGGACGGCGAAACACGCTGGGACAACCTGTACACGCGTGAGTTTGGATACCGGGACAACAATCGGAACGAGATCGAAACGTCGTGGAGCGTCAACACGGACACCGGAAAGATCACCCTGACCGACGATCTGAATGAAGGCTGCGCCGTCGCAGTCTCCTATGACGCGGATGGCCGCGTCACAAGCATCGGCGTCCTGCGTACCAAAACGGATTCCGTCAGGCTCAATCTGCAGGACACCTGCCGCCTGTTCCTCCTGAACGCATCCTCCGCCCCGCGCCTGAACACGCCGGTCACCATCAATGACTACCTCCCAACCTGAGGCGCACCTAAGGCTCCCCCTGAAAAGGGCTGATTCCCCCCTATCAGGGGGAAATGGCCCGAAGGGCCAATAGGGGGTAGGGACGCTGGCCTGCAGGGCCTGAGGGGATGCGAACGTCACAAATTTAGGAGTATGCAGAAACGCGTGCCCCATCCCCTCCGTCATTTTCTTTGAAAATGCCACCTCCCCTTATCATGCAGGGCATGACAAGGGGAGGCATTTTTACGCTATTCCGCGTACCAATCTGCTTGCGGAACAATGGGCTGCGTGATGTCGTAATAGGTCAGGCCGGACTCGCCGATGATGGACAGCTGCACGGCGGTGATGCCGTCCAGCGCGCAGAGCGTGGCGGCAATGGAGCGCACAGCGTTTGCTGCCTGCTGCGCCGAGGTATCGCAGCCCATGAAATCGTCGGACAGCACGACGCTTGCCGAGCCGTTCGTAACGGAAAGGTCGAGCACCTGCGTCCGGTAGGGGATGGCCCGCGTCAGATTCACGGGAACCTCGCGGCTGACAAGCGCCTGAAGCGCAAGCAGCGGAAGCTGCTCCATGTCAGCGGTACGGACAACAGCATCGCGCGCGGCGAGCAGGCCATCTTTGTCGGGATAATACAGCCGCACGATATATTCCGGCTGGTCGGCAGATGTGTCGTACAGTAAAAACTGCTCTGCCGTATAAGTGACTTCCGTCTGCCGCTGCGTGCGCACAAGGCGCACGCGGTCTACGCCGTCCAGCTGGGTCAGCGTCAGCGTCAGACAGGCTGCCGCCAAAGACGCCTGAAGTCCTTCTGGCGCATTTTCATCTAAAAGCAGCGTCAGCGTACCGTCCTCGCAGGAATCGAAGGAGCAGCTGCCCCTGAGTCCGTCCGGAAGCGCGAGTCCTTCCTCCGCAGGAGCAATCAGATACTGCTGCAAAACGGCTGCGGGGCTGCTGTCCGGTACGGAGGCCGGGGTGGCTGTGAGCGCGCCGGTTTTTGCATCCGCGCTTTCGCGGACGCAGTAATAAAACTGAATCTGCGGTTCCTCCGGACTTCGGAGATAGACCGATGCGGAGCATCCGCACAGAAAGCACACTGCCAGCAGCACGGCAAGCAGGCAGTCCTTTTTTTTACGCATCCGGGTCGTCCTCCTCTCCGGAACCGAAGCTTGGGAACGTGACGGTAAAGCACGAGCCCTCGCCGACTGTGGAACGAACCGAGATCGTGCCGAAATTCCGCCCGACCATCTCATGTACGATGGAAAGGCCGAGTCCCGCGCCGCCTGCCTGACGGCTGCGGGCCTTGTCAACGCGGTAAAAGCGGTTGAAAATAGAGTCCAGTGCGTTTTCGGGAATGCCGCTGCCGGTATCCTCTACATCAATGACAACAGTATCTTCCTCATGCCGCACCCGAACATGGACGCTGCCGTTTTCCCGGTTATATTTGATGCCGTTTTCCACGAGATTGAACAGGATTTGATACGCATCGTCCTCAAAGGACAAAATCGTGCAGCCCTTTTCTACGCTGGCCGTCAGCTTGACCGCCTGCCGGTCGGCCAGCGGCACGAGCATGCGGAACACGCGCGAGAGCGTCTGTCCGACATCAACGACCTCATGCTCTCCGCCCTCTGTTTCATCGGCTGAGGCCCGGCTGAGTGTGAGCAGCTTCTGCGCCATGCGCGTCAGCCGGTCGGACTCCGCGCCAATGTCGGCGACAAATTCCCGCATCGTGTCCGTATCCATCTCGTTTTGCAGGATGGAGTCGGACAACAGCTTGATAGATGCCAGCGGCGTTTTGAGTTCGTGCGACGCGTCGGAGACGAACTGCCGCTCGGTGATCTCCGTCTGCTGCAGCTTGTCGGTCAGCTTGTTGAACTCCGCTGCCAGCGTTGCGTATTCGTCCGAGCCGCGCATCTGAATTTTGTGGCTGTATTCGCCCTCGCGCACAAGGCGCATGGAGGTCATGATCCGCCGCATGCGGCTTGAACCGGTCATGGTAAAGATGACCGCGCACAAAAAGATGATCCCGATCAGAACCAGCGACCCGCGGAAGATCGTTCGCTCAAGGCTTGCGATAATGCCGCCCTGCGAGGCATCGTATTCCATCAGATATACGCACCCAACGACCGTATCGTGCATCAGGATCGGCGACGCAGCGTAGCTTTTGAGCGTGTTGTTTTCATAGACGCAGGAAAAGACGTCATTACAATCCAGCGCCTGCACGATCGGCTCGAGCAGGACGAATTTTCCCTCCGCGTTCTGGCTGGGCACAGAATCGTAGAGCGCGCGGCCCGATGCGTCGGTCACGATGAGGCGCGTGACGTTCATATCGCCAATGACAGAGATGATCTGCTCCGCCGTCTCCTGCGTCAGCGCATCTACACCGGAAAATGAGGACGTGACGACCTTCAGCTTATCCTGCGCGGACGAGCATTTTGCCTTGAACATCAGATCGCGGGAGGCAGAGGCAGAGTAAATATTCAGAAATACAAGGACAAGAACCGTAACGGCCATATACGCCAGCGCGTTGCGGATCTGCGAACTTGACGGCATGAGCCGCCTGCGCCGTTCAGTACTTGAAATAGTAGCCAACTCCCCACTTGGTCAGAATATGCTCCGGCTGGGCAGGATTTTTTTCGAGCTTTTCGCGCAGCCGTCGGATGTGCACATCCACCGTGCGGATCTCACTGCTGACGTCGTAGCCCCAGATTGCGTCGAGCAGTGTCTCGCGCGAATATACGCGGTTGGGGTTGCGCATCAGAAGTTCCATGAGATCAAATTCCTTCGCCGTCAAATCAACCGGCACGTCCTCGCGGAACGCGCTGCGGCTGTCTCGGTCGAGCGTGATGTGCTCGCAGACGAGCGTCTGCTCCGGCGTCTGCTTTTTTGCTGTTCCGGCCCGGCGCAGAAGCGCGCGGATGCGTGCCTTGAGTTCGAGAATGTTGAACGGCTTTGTGAGATAGTCGTCCGCGCCGTGCTCAAAGCCCAGCAGCTTGTCCATATCCTCGGATTTGGCGGTCAGCATGATAATGGGAACCTGCGAAAACTCCCGGATTTTCGTGCAGGCCTCCAGACCGTCAAGCCGGGGCATCATCAGATCGAGCACGATCAGATCCGGCGTTTCGCTCGCCGCCAATTCCACGGCTTCCATGCCGTCACAGCCGGTTACGACCTCGTAGCCGTCGTTTTCCAAGTTGAACTTAATGCCCTTGACCAGCAGCTTTTCGTCATCTACAACCAGAATTTTCATTCGATTTCCTCCACATAGACATACGGCCGCAGCTTTTCCAGCAGCCCTTCTCCAATCCCCTCGACGTCCAGCAGCTGCTGGGTCGTGACAAATTTTCCGTATGTGTACCGGTATGCAAGAATCCGCTCCGCCGTCTTTTCTCCCACGCCCGGAAGTTCCAGAAGTTCTTCCATCGTTGCCGTGTTCAAACAGACGCGGCCGCTTCCTTCAGCGGCGGAAGCCGTCTTTTTCTCGACTTGGCTGATCCAGGCGTCCTGTGCCGCGCCGCCGGGCGCAGCGTGCTGCGTTTCGAGAACTGGCCCGCGCACCGTTGCGCGGCCAAGAAAGAATGCGCAGGCGCACAGGAGAATTGCAGCGCTCCACAAGACAAGCGCCGGATCGACACGCTTTTTCCGCATACAGCTGCCTCCATTTGACATACCGGGCCAACCTGTTATATAATACGTTAAGTGTCAACTGACGCAATCAGTATACCATATTTTTTTGATTCTGTACAATCCGAACAGAATAAAATGGAGATAAAAATGAAAAAAACGAAGGTTCTTTCCCTGCTGCTTGCCGTGTTCCTGCTGCTGTCTTCCCTGACGTTGCCGCTTCTCGCGGTGGACGCTGAGACGGCGGAAGACCCGGAGCAGACGCAGAGCGACGGCGCGGATGCCGCAGCGGCAGACGACAGCGTGCCGGAGGATCAGCTGCTGTCCTCGCGGACAAGCTTTTCTGTCGCGGCCAAGGCCGCGCTCCTCGTCGATCTCAACACGGGCCGTACCGTCTATGAACAGGACGCGGACGAGCGCATCTATCCGGCCAGCCTGACGAAGATCATGACCTGTCTGCTGGCACTGGAAAACGGCAATTTGTCCGACGTTGTGACCGTTTCGGCATCCGCGCTCGAGGATCTGGACATTGATTCGAGCGTCGCAGGGCTTCAGGTCGGTGAGCAGATGACGCTGGAAAATCTGCTGTACTGCATGATGGTCGTCTCCGGCAACGACGCCTGCAACGTCATCGCCGAGCATATTGCCGGTTCCATTACGGATTTTGTCCGCATGATGAACCAGCGCGCCTACGAACTTGGCTGCCTCAACACGCATTTCAGCAATCCCCACGGTCTGCACGATGAGAATCACTATACCACCGCGCGCGATTTGTCCATCATTACGCAGGCCGCGCTCAAAAGCGAAAATTTCCGCCAAATCGTTGATACCTATGAATATCAGCTGCCCGATGATAATGTACGGCAGAACATCCCGAAGCTTAAAACGACAAACATGCTGATTTACCGCTCGATGTCCAACTCACTCTATTATTCGCGTGCGCATGGCATCAAGACCGGCTATACCAGTCAGGCGGGCCGCTGCGTCATTTCCGAGGCGACGGGAGACGGTCTTGACCTTTTGGGCATTGTCTGCGGCGCGGCCACAACCATCCTTGACAGCGGCGATCTGCTTATGGAGAACTTTACGGAGTGCGCACGGCTGTTTGACTATGGCTTTGATAATTACTCATACTTACCGATCATGTCGCCGCTGTATCCGGTCGATCAGGTGAAGATCAACAACTCTGCCGGTGCGGAGGCGGTCGCCGTTGCGCCGCAGGACGAGATCAAGGTTCTGCTGCCGAACGACTATGACCCCGACAAGCTGGTCACAGATATCCAGCTTAACAGCGACAGCGTTGACGCGCCTGTCCGCGAGGGCGACGTGCTCGGCTCGGCCACCGTTACCTATGCCGGTGAGATCCTCGGTCAGACGAAGCTGCTTGCCATCACCGATGTGGCGCGTTCCGAGATTTCCTCCGCCGCTGCTGGAACGGGAGCCTATATCCAGAAAAACTGGTGGAAGTGGGTCGTGATTGCAATCTTTGTTGCCGTTGGTGTGATACTGGCCCTTATCGTGCTCTATCAGCTGCGCAAGCGCCGCTACCGCCGCATGCGCATGGAGCAGCGCCGCCGTGCGCTGGAAGATCGCCGCCGCCGTTTCCGCGAAGGCTACGACCTGCCGTTTGACGAACTGGAACGAAAGTAAAGGAGGGCAATCGCATGCTGAACTGGGAATCGCTTCAGGCTGCCTGCCTGTCCTGCACCAACTGTCCGTTGTCGCAAACGCGGCACAACGTCGTTTTCGGCGTCGGCCCGCGGGACGCGGAGGTCATGTTCGTCGGCGAGGGACCGGGAGAAAACGAGGACTTGCAGGGCGAGCCGTTTGTCGGCGCGGCTGGAAAGTTTCTTGACGAAATGCTCTCCATCATCGACCTTGGCCGGGAAAACTGCTATATCACGAACATCGTCAAGTGCCGCCCGCCCAAAAACCGCGACCCGATGCAGACCGAGCAGGATGCGTGTATCGGCTTCCTGCGCGCGCAGACGA
>ULWW01021219.1_pt1 | contig 11552 bp, 6 predicted proteins | sample 1960741 | NCBI WGS metagenome assembly ULWW01 (sample SAMEA4835823, study PRJEB28245) | human gut metagenome | biome: gut microbiome; material: fecal sample | place: Denmark | collected 2008
CTACCGTGTAAACGAAAGACTTTATGGACTTGACCTTGTTATATACGGTGAAAATGTAAGAATACCAAGAATTATCCAATCGTTCTTTATGCTTTCCGATATGCCTGCAAGAATAAATATCCTTAACTCAGACAAGGCAAGATGGGCTTCAATGGCAGGCTATCTGCCTATGTTCTCAATGGCAGGCGTTATAGCGTTTATGAGAACGAGAAAGAAAGGCAAAGACAGTTGGCTTACAAAGGCTATTATCGTGTTCGGCATAATGGCTTGCGTGCCTATATTGAACTCCTCTTTCGTCCTTTTCAATGCGTCATATTATGCAAGATGGTATTATATGCCTATACTGCTTATGTGCCTTATGACAGCAAAGGTCATCGCAGAAAACAAGGACGATCTGAAAAAGGGATTTGTGCCTGTTTGTGTAGTATGTGCGATATTTATTGGCATCGGTCTGCTTCCGACAAGCGAAAACGGCGTTGTATCCTATGGCAAAGTCCCTGAATATATTGAACTTTACTACATTCAGGCTATCGTTACCATAGTAATGATAATAATGCTTGGCACGCTTATATATGTGGTCGCAGAGAAGAAGCTCGACTACATGAAGATCGCTTCTGCAATGACGGCGGTTGCGGTGGTCATCTGCATGACTTCTTCTATCGTATACGGCGTAAGCCAGGGTACTGACAACACCGACTACATCAACAGAGCAATAAACGGTGGCGACAACATCAACATGGATAAGCTGGAGTCTGGATCAGAGAACTACAATGCTGACAATAATTTCTACAGAATAGATACCTCAGAAAATGTTGACAACTGGTGTATGTTCTGGAAGCTTTCATCAATGAGATGCTTCCACAGCGTTGTTTCAACATCTATCATGGATTTCTACAGCTCTATCGGACAAACGAGAGATGTTGCATCAAGAATGGAAACTAAGGTCTATCCGCTAAGAAGCCTGTTTTCCGTAAAATACTATTTCAATGAACTTACTGAAAGTGAGAGAAAAGGTATCACAGAGGTATCGAAGCCTGAAACTCTTGCAAATCTCTACGGCTTTGAATATGTTGATACTCAGAACGGTTTCAACATTTACGAAAACAAATATTATGTACCAATGGGCTTCACATATGATTACTACTGCCTTGACAGCGACATTCAGAAGGCTTCAGAGGTAGACAAGACATCAATGCTCATGAAAGCCCTTGTGCTTACCCCTGAGCAGGCTGCAAAATACAATAATATTCTCAGCTACTACAGCTTTAAGGGTACTGACTACTCAACAGATCAGTATTATCAGAACTGCCTTGACAGACGTGCAAACAGTTGTTCATCATTCAGTTATGATTCTTACGGCTTCAACGCCAAGATCGACCTTGACAAGGATAACCTTGTGTTCTTCTCAGTTCCATATGATGACGGCTGGAGCGCAAAGGTGAATGGTCAGGACGTGGAAATAGAAAAGGTGGATTACGGCTTTATGGCTGTGCTTTGTCCTGCGGGTTCAAACGACATCCAGTTCACATATGAAACAAAGGGACTTTTCTGGGGCAAGGTAATAACAGCCGTTGGCTTCGGCTCGCTTATCGTTTACCTTGGCGCAGTGAGATTTACAGGCAGAAAGAAAAAAGAAGAAGCTCAGCCTGTTGAAAAGAACGCATAAACCTGAAAGGGAGGATATAAAATGTATCAGAACGAAAAAACTATCAGTGAAAAAGAGATATACAAGGGCAGGGTCGTTCACCTGACTTGTGATGAAGTGGAGCTTGAAAACGGCTACAAGACGCTTAGAGAGGTCATTCATCACCCCGGCGGAGTTTGCATCGTTGCTCTTGACGAGGACGAGAATGTTTATTTTGTGAAGCAGTTCCGCTATCCTTTTAAGACCGCACTTATGGAGATACCTGCAGGAAAGCTTGAATACGGTGAAGATCATTTGGAGTGCGGAAGGCGTGAGCTTAAAGAGGAGATAGGTGCAACGGCAGAAAAAATGACTTATCTTGGCTGTATTTATCCTACAGTGGCTTATGATACCGAGATAATCCATATGTATATGGCAGAGGGACTTGATTTCGGTGAGCAGCACCTTGACGAGGGCGAGTTCCTTGACGTAACAAAAATGCCTCTTGAAGAAGCTTACAAAATGATCATGGAAAACAAGCTCCCTGACGCAAAGACAACTGCGGCTATACTGAAAACTTATCTTATCAAAAAGGATATGTAGTCCATAATATTTTAACCATGCGATAAAAGAAACGGTCGAACGTTATTCGCCACTGCATATATAAAGGGTACTGTCAACGTGGCAGTACCCTTTTTTTTGTGGTGAAAAAAAGAGCGCCCACGCACCGAAGTGCATGAGCGTCTTTTTTATAGTAACTTAGATTACTTTTCCTCAGTATTGTAAAGCTTAGCGTATCTGAGCAGATAATCATATCTGTCCTTAGCGTTCTGAACAGCCTTACCAAAGAGCTTCTCAGCTCTCTCAGGATTCTGTCTAGCAAGTGCGTTGTAACGTACCTCGCCCATGATGAAGTCCTTATAGTCAGCTGTTGGAGCCTTAGAATCAAGGATAAATGGATTCTTGCCCTCTGCCTTAAGACGTGGGTCGAATCTGTACAGATGCCAGTAACCAGCCTGAACAGCCTTCTTCTCCTCTGTCTGAGCAATTGACATACCACCCTTGATACCATGGTTGATACATGGAGCATAACCGATGATGATTGAAGGGCCGTGATAAGACTCTGCCTCGTGGATAGCCTTGATGCACTGATTGTAATCAGCACCCATTGCAACGTGAGCTACATATACATAGCCGTAAGACATTGCGATACCTGCGAGATCCTTCTTCTTAACTTCCTTACCAGCTGCTGCGAACTGAGCGATAGCACCTGTTGGAGTTGACTTAGATGACTGTCCGCCTGTATTTGAGTAAACCTCAGTATCGAATACGAAGATGTTTACGTCCTGACCCTGAGCGATAACGTGGTCAACGCCTGAGAATCCGATATCGTAAGCCCAGCCGTCGCCGCCGAAGATCCACATTGACTTCTTTCTCAGATAGTCAGCGTCCTTAAGGATCTCCTCAGTAGCCTTATTCTTTGTCTTCTTGAGAGCTGCGATAAGATTATCTGTAGCTGGTGAGTTCTTCTCGCCGTCGTCTACTGTTTCAAGATACTCTTCGCAAGCCTTCTTGAGAGCTGCAGCCTTAGTTGTCTTAGACAGCTCAAGAACCTTAGCGATAGTTCTGTTTCTGATAGTTGACTGTGCAAGGAACATACCGTAACCATACTCAGCGTTATCCTCGAACAGTGAGTTAGCCCAAGCTGGACCCTTGCCGTCCTTGTTTACTGTGTATGGAGTTGAAGGAGCTGAACCACCCCAGATCGATGAACAGCCTGTTGCGTTAGCAATGTACATTCTGTCACCAAAGAGCTGTGTAATGAGCTTAGCATAAGGTGTTTCACCGCAGCCTGCGCAAGCGCCTGAGAATTCAAGCAGTGGCTGCTTGAACTGTGAGCCCTTAACTGTTGTTGCCTTGAACTTCTCGAATACTTCTGGCTTTTCAGCAAGTGTAAGACCATAGTTGAATACTTCCTGCTCAGCGAGCTGAGTTTCAAGTGGCATCATGCTGAGAGCCTTGTTGCCCTTCTTACCAGGACAAACATTTACGCAAGAACCGCAGCCTGTGCAGTCCAGAGCAGACATTGTCATTACGAAGTTGTAACCAGGCATACCTGTCATAGCTACTGCCTTCTCCTGAGCAAGCTTAGGAGCCTTCTTCAGCTCAGCGTCTGTCATTACAACAGGTCTGATAACTGCGTGTGGACATACATATGAACAGAAGTTACACTGGATACAGTTGTCACCATTCCATGCAGGAACGTCAACAGCGATACCTCTCTTCTCAAATGCAGCAGAACCCTGTGGGAATGTGCCGTCTGCCATACCTGTGAATGTTGAAACAGGGAGCTTGTCGCCCTCCTGAGCGTTGCAAGGGATCTGAATGTTGTTTACGAAGTCCTGAAGTGTCTTATCTGCGCACTTAGCGGCAGGCATACCCATTGGAGTATCCTTGCACTTCTTCCAAGATGCAGGAACCTTAACTTCGTGAACCTGCTGACATCCAGCGTCGATAGCGTCATGGTTCATCTTAACGATAGCGTCGCCCTTCTTAGAATAAGAAGCTGTAGCAGCGTCCTTCATGTACTTGATAGCGTCGTCGATAGGAATGATGTTAGCAAGCTTGAAGAATGCAGACTGAAGAACAGTGTTTATTCTGTTGCCCAGACCGATCTCCTTACCGATCTTAACGCCGTTGATAGTATAGAACTTGATGTTGTTCTCAGCGATATATCTCTTTACCTGACCTGGGAGGTGCTTATCCAGCTCTTCATGCTCCCACTGGCAGTTCAGAAGGAATGTTCCGCCTGGCTTGATATCCTGTACCATGTTGTACTTAGTGATATAAGACTCGTTATGACAAGCAACAAAGTCAGCCTGATTGATAAGGTATGTTGACTTGATAGGTGTCTTACCGAATCTCAGGTGAGAAACTGTTACACCGCCTGACTTCTTTGAGTCATATGCAAAGTATGCCTGAGCATACAGATCTGTATGGTCACCAATGATCTTGATAGAGTTCTTGTTTGCACCAACAGTACCGTCAGCACCAAGACCCCAGAACTTACAAGCAGTTGTGCCTGCTGGAGCAGAGTCAAGCTTGCCCTCAGTTTCGAGAGAGAGGTTTGTAACATCGTCTTCGATACCGATAGTAAATCTTGGCTTATATGTATCCTTCCAGCTTGCATTCCAGTAAACAGCCTTGATCTGTGCAGGAGTTGTATCCTTAGAACCAAGACCATATCTGCCTGAAGCGATAGCTACATCGTGGAACTGTGTACCCTTAAGAGCAGCAACAACGTCAAGATAAAGAGGCTCGCCCTCAGAACCTGGCTCCTTAGGTCTGTCAAGAACTGAGATCTGCTCACAAGTTGAAGGGATAGCTTCAACGAGCTTGTCAGCACGGAAAGGTCTGTAAAGTCTAACCTTAACAAGACCGAGCTTTGTGCCTTCCTTCTCGTTGAGGTAATCAATTGTTTCTTCGATAGTGTCACAAACAGAACCCATAGCTACGATAACGTGTGTAGCGTCTGGTGCGCCGTAGTAGTTGAACAACTTGTAGTTTGTGCCGATCTTTTCGTTTACCTTGTTCATGTAATCCTCTACGATGCCAGGGATAGCGTCATAGTATGGGTTACAAGCTTCTCTTGCCTGGAAGAAGATATCAGGGTTCTGAGCTGTACCTCTAAGTACAGGATGCTCAGGGTTAAGAGCTCTCTTTCTGAACTCCTCCACCTTCTCAAAGTCAACCATATCTCTTACGTCTTCCATATCCCATGTCTCGATCTTCTGGATCTCGTGAGATGTTCTGAATCCGTCAAAGAAGTGGATGAATGGTACTCTGCCCTCGATAGTTGAGAGGTGAGCAACTGTACCAAGGTCCATTACCTCCTGTACATTTGAAGAACAAAGCATAGCAAAACCTGTCTGACGGCAAGCATAGATGTCAGAATGGTCGCCGAAAATATTAAGTGCGTGTGAAGCTACACATCTTGCAGATACATGGATAACGCAAGGGAGAAGCTCACCTGCGATCTTATACAGGTTAGGGATCATAAGAAGAAGTCCCTGTGATGCTGTATATGTTGTTGTGAGCGCACCGGCTGCAAGTGAGCCGTGTACTGTACCTGAAGCACCTGCCTCAGACTGCATTTCTGCAAGCTTTACAGGAGTGCCAAACAGGTTTTCCTTACCCTTGGCAGCCCACTGGTCTGTTACTTCTGCCATAACAGATGATGGTGTGATTGGATAGATAGCAGCAACTTCTGTAAATGGGTATGACGCCCAAGCAGCAGCGTTGTTTCCGTCCATGGTTTTCATTTTTCTTGCCATTTTAGAATCATTCCTTTCTCGATATTTCAAGCAAAAGCTCAAAACTCAAATTTCCTTTTTAGCGTACTTTTTCAAGCACGTCTGTTTAAGGACAGCAGATATTTTCTTCAAAAGTAAGCTGTAACAAACTTTCTCAGGATACATCTGTTTTAACTCTTATAGTATACCACTTATTTTTCAATTTGTAAAGACCTTTTACCACATTTTTTCTTGATTTATACGCTGTAAACCCCCTATTTTCGGTTAGTTATGACTTCCTCATATTTCAGACGTGCTGTATTACATAGATAAAAAAAATGCCTGCCGAAACAGACATTTTTCATATATATAAAGTATAAAACTAGCAGTTCATAAGAAGTTCGGCGAGGGCATTGAGTATCTTATCCACATCAACATCAGAGCTGAATTTTACATCAAGCTTTGAGCCGCCTTTTTTATCCTCGCTTAAACTTACACGAAGCTTATCGGTAGCTTGATTTACTCTTATCTCAAACTCAGTATACATAGGATTTGTAATAGTACGCTTTATTTTCTTTTCAGCTTTTTTATTTGTTTCCAAAACGGCGATAGCTTTTTCAAGCTCTCTTACCGTCCAGCCATTTTCTATACACTCTGCGGCAAGCTTCTCCTGAGTATCCTTATCCGCAACGCCTGCAAGCACCTTTGCGTGACCCTCGGTGAGCTTTTTGTCACGGAGCATTTCCTGCACATTTTCGCTAAGGGAAAGAAGTCTGATAGAGTTTGCCACAGCGGAACGTGAACGTCCAACAGCTTCTGCCACCTGTTGCTGAGTAAGACCATAGGTTTCCATAAGAGTCTGATAAGCTGCAGCCTCCTCAAGAGGTGTAAGGTCTTTACGCTGGATATTTTCAATAAGGGATATCTCAGCGGCTTCAAGATCTGTAAGCTCCTTTATATAAACAGGTATCTCATCAAGTCCAGCCAGACGTGCCGCACGCCACCTGCGCTCGCCTGCAACTATCTTATATCCTCCATTGTCAAGAGGTCTTACAAGTATAGGCTGCAAAACACCATGCTGTCTGATATTTTCCGCAAGCTCATTAAGAGCGTCCTCATCGAACTCAGAACGTGGCTGATTTTTGTCAGGCTCAATAAGAGATATCCTTACTGTTGAAATGCCATTTTCGCCATCATCATTTTTTACCGATCCACTATCAGATCGTGTGACCTCATCTATAGAATTATCAAAGAACAGGCTATCCAAGCCTCTGTCCATTTTGCTTTTTTTAGCCATTGTATTTTCCTTTCACATTATAAGATACAATGTTCCATGTGGAACATTTTTTCTTTATTTTTCTTTATTCTTTGCCGCTTTTTTCTTTTCTCTTTTAGTTATTTCTTTTGCAAGATTTTCATATGCCTTTGAGCCTTTTGCCTTCTTATCATAATAAATAGCCGGTTCACCAAAGCTTGGGGCTTCCGACAAGGCAACGTTTCTCGGAATGGTAGTTTCAAAGACTTCCTTTGCAAAGTGTTTTTTGACCTCGCTTATTATCTGACCTGTTATCTTGTATCTTTCAACGCACATTGTAAACAAAATGCCCTCAATATCAAGATCAGGATTGAAAGAAACCTTTACTCTGTTGATAGTATTGTGAAGCTCAACAAGACCCTCCAAAGAAAGAAACTCGCATTGGAGAGGGATAAGTACAGAATCAGCCGCCGCAAGTGCATTTATTGTGAGCATATCGAGAGTTGGGGGACAATCTATAAATATGTAGTCATAAAATTCTTTTGCAGGTATGAGAGCGTTGCGAAGCTTCATTGCTCTGTCCTTTTCGTTCACAAGTGACACAGAAGCACCTGAAAGGTCCTGAGTTGTCGGCACAACTGAAACTCCACGGCAGGAAGTTGGCACGACAGCTTCAAATATCGAACATTCTTCAAATATTACATCAAACACTGTATTTCTGATACTTTTTTTCTTTATACCAAAGCTTGTGGTAGTATTACCCTGTGGGTCAAAGTCAACGATCAGGACTTTTTTGCCCTTTAATCCAAAAACCGCTGCAAGATTTACAACAGTAGTAGATTTTCCAACGCCGCCTTTCTGATTTGAAACGGCAATTATTTTCCCCATATTCTTGACCTCTTTTCTTAGTAGAATTATATCATATTTATTATACTACAATTTTTCACTTTTGAAAAGACCCTTTTACAAATTTTCTTGAAAATGTTCCGCATGGAACAAATCAGATTTTTACTTTATCCGACAAAGCCCATGACAATTTAGAAAATAATACAAAGAATAAAGTACCAATATCAAAATCAAGGTCATAAAGAGCAGAAAAGTTTTCTGAATAAAATATAGAATTGAGGATCGTGAAGTGTTATGATTATTTTAAAACGAAACGGAGGTATAAAAATGAGCATTTTCCCAAAAACATTAACAAAAGCTTTCAGCGAAGAAACTGACGAATCACAAAGGGCTTCTCCCTATCAGACATTAGGCAAAATAATCGACATTTCCATAGGAGAGATAAGGCCGAACCCTGTTCAGCCAAGACGATATTTCTCACCTGCCGAGCTGACAAGCCTTGCGAAAAGCATTTCTCAGGACGGTATCATTCAGCCTCTCACAGTACGGAGAGTGAATGGTACTTTTGAGCTTGTGTCAGGCGAACGGCGTCTGCGTGCGGCAAAGCTTGCAGGACTAAGGTCAGTGCCATGCATACTTATCAACGCTACAGAGGAACGTTCGCAGGTCATTGCACTTATAGAGAATATCCAACGTTGTGACCTGAACTTTTTTGAAGAAGCCGAAGCAATTTCTCAGCTCATCACAAAATATGGCATGACTCAGGAATCTGCGGCTATTCGTCTGGGACTTGCTCAATCCACAGTTGCAAACAAGCTTCGTATTCTGAAACTTAACGCTGAGGAACGCAAAATAATTCTCGATAACAATATGTCAGAACGTCACGCAAGGGCTTTGCTAAAGATCACAGATAATGACCGCAGGCTTGCTGTGTTGAACAAAGCAGCGGAAAGTGGGTGGACAGTTGACACATTGGAAAAATATATAGCCAAGCTTCTGAAAGATGATGAAAAGCGTGCAAGCTATCACAAAAGAGCGGCTATGTTAAAAGATGTAAGATTGTTTTTCAACAGTGTCAATAAGGCGATAGATGTTATGAGAATGGCAGGAGTGAATGCTGACGCAAAACGTATCGACCATGAGGATTATATCGAATATATTATAAAGATACCATCGGAAAAGCAGGCAGAATAAAATGTTCCACATGGAACAAAAAAAATTGGACAGGCTCAAAAGTCTGTCCGAATTTTTTTATATATCGCTATAAAAAAGCTGTTCCCAATAGGTGTATTCCCCGTTTTCTGACTTTGTAGCTTTTGCGCACGCCATGTAACGCACATCAGGGTTGAGGATATTTTCTCTATGAGGCGGTGAATTCATCCATGCGTCAAAGGCTTCTTTTACTGTGGTCATGCTGTTCATACCATATGCGATATTTTCAGCCGCCGCACGCCATTCAGGAAGGTCAGTTTCTTCTATAGCTGTGATGTATGAATTGCCGTCAGGTCTGTCATGAGAATAATTTTCCAAAAGCTCGTTTGCTCGCACATCTGCCGCAGAGTCGAGAAGCTCAAGTCCCTCAAGCTCTCTTAAACCATACTGTTTTCTGACCTCATTTACATAGCCAAGCATTTCAGATGTTTCAGCAGAAAGATTTCTATTTGACACATTCGTGCTTGAATCAGGTTCAGTAGGCTCGGCAGGCTGAGGAGTAGAAGGCTGTTCTTCCTGCATAGGCTCGGTAACAGTTGTAGTCACAGCTTTTATATCTGCACTGTGAGGTGGTCGCATGGTCTTTCCGTTTATGACCACCTTATCCCCTGACACGCTTATGTAGTTATTGCCTACCACTATGGATTCCATAAGCTCATTATCAGTGTTTGTTATCTCCATGCCCTTATCCATGGCTTCAAGCACATACTTTGAGCCGTTCACATCTTTTACAGTGGCTTTCTTTACTGTCTTGCCGTCTTTTACAATCTCAAACTTGTTCTCTGCGATACACCTTATAGTCACCTTATCAGTGACATCAAAACTGCTGAAGCTTTCATCAACATATGTCACCTTTGTGTTTGCATAGTAGACCTCGTTGGCTGATATTATTATCCTTGTGCCTTTATAACTGAACGAGTTGACCTTTTTTCCGTTCTTAGTGACAGTGACAGTATTTCCGTCACAGGTCAGTACAAGCTTATCACCGTTATCATCAGTTATCTCAAAAGAGTTCACTATCTCATTTGAACTGTTTATAAGAGTATATCCCCCCTGCACATTTGCAAAAAGGGTATAGCCGCCATCAAAAACTATCTTTGTACAAGTCGCTGCTGTTTGTATAGTAGTCACTGAACCTGTGATAGTTTCGGCAGACTTTTTATTTGTGGTCACAGTTGTGGTGACTCCTGTGCTGACGCTTGAAAGCTTTTTGGGCTTTTCTTCCCCTGTGCTTCCGCAAGAGGAAAGACAACAGCCTGCCGCACAGACAACACATATTATTTTAACTAACCTATTGCTTTCCATGATATCTTAGTTCTCCTGTTTTATCAAATGTTCCACATGGAACAATACAAAAAAAGGCAGCCCTAGGACTGCCTTTGTGAGTTTATTTTGTGTTTGAAAGTGTCCATCTGAAAGGTGCTATTCTCTTTGCCCTTGTGTTGTCTATGTTCCAGTTGTTGAATGTGATAGATGGGTCAAAATAGCGATAATCAGTTTTCATCTTACCTTTGTTGATGCTTAGTCCCATTCCAGGTGATTTCTGGATAACTGCACCTATGCGGTGATGTTCCTTTTCATAATCAATTATCTCTTTTGCCGTTATCAGCCTTGAATCAGCAAGATTGTAGATTCCCTCATATCTTCCTGACGGTACATTGATAATACCATTTATAAAGTCGATAAGATTGAATACACAACAGAATGAAAAACCGTATTCTCCATCATTGAATATGTATGCAACATTTTCCTTTGCATCAAATACTCTGTCTCTCAGATTTTGTGTATACTCAGCGTCATAAATAGGAGCTACTCTGGCAATAACAGGTATAGTTTCAGACTTTTTAAATTCCTTCTGCATTATCTTCTCAGATGTCATCTTAAGATCTGCATAGTTTGAATTTCCCTTTTCAGGAGCAGTTTCCCTTATTGGTTCTCTGCCTTTCTGTACACCATATATTGCTGTTGTGCTGAGCAGGATAAAGCTCCTTACCTCAGCCTTGTTTGCAGCCGCATATATGAACTTATCACATATCTTGCTCTTTTTCATCTCAGCGTCTGTTACATATGGATCTATATCGTTATCTACAGAATTTGCCAGATGCACGACAACGTCGATCTTGTTACTATCGATTACATTTGTAATAGCGTCCTTATCTGTAATATCACACTGGATAAAAGTATAGTTTGGATCAGTTCCAATAAACTCATTTTTGCGTGTATCTATACCAAATACACGATGCTTTTTGTGCAGTAAGCTGGATGTAAGGTACAAGCCTATCATTCCGCTTGCTCCTGTAACTAAAATTGAAGCCAACTCTGC
>ULWW01066094.1_pt1 | contig 11541 bp, 10 predicted proteins | sample 1960741 | NCBI WGS metagenome assembly ULWW01 (sample SAMEA4835823, study PRJEB28245) | human gut metagenome | biome: gut microbiome; material: fecal sample | place: Denmark | collected 2008
AAAGTAAGATTGGAATACAGGTCTACAATAAGGCGGTTTCCTTGTTGGTAGATAATAGTGAACAATAATAGTATATTGCCAGCACTCAAACACAGTGTTATACTTAAACCACAATAAAAGGAAAGAGGTTATCACTAGGCCCAGAACGAAAGGCAGTAAAAACCGTCCCAAAACTAATAACGACTACGCATCCCAGATTGTGGAGAAGCAGGAGACTATTGCGTCTCTGAATACGGAAATCGCATCCATCCAGAAAGCGATTGAGGAGCAGAAGAATACACTGAAAGAGAAGAAGACTGCTCTGAAGAAGGCCGAAAAAGAAGTGGCATCCCTGGAAGCGAAGAAGGCAAAGGCAGATGCTAGGGCCGCTGAAGAAGTTGCTGGCAAGCGGGATGAGTGCGGACGAGATCCTCGAAAAACTGAAATAAACAAGAACCTAAGACAAAAAAATGCCGTGTGGACAAAATGAACTCCAGGAGTTCAGTTTGTCCACACGGCATTTTTTGAAGGTTGCTATATAGTTTATAACGAAAATAAGAATTGAATAGAAATAAAAGAAACGGAGCGTAAGCAAAATGAATTTATCAAAAATACACTACATTGCAATCATCGTATCTGACTACGAAGCTTCAAAGGATTTCTATGTGAACAAATTGGGCTTTGCTGTCATCCGGGAAAACTACCGCCCGGAGCGTAAGGACTGGAAGCTAGATATTCGTGTCAATGAACTTATGGAGTTGGAGATTTTCGCTGAGGAAAACCCTCCGAAGCGTGTGAATCGCCCGGAGGCATGTGGTTTGCGTCATCTTGCTTTCTGTGTTGATAGCGTTGAGCAGACTGTGAAAGAGCTGACAGAGGTTGGAATTGAATGTGAGCCAGTTCGTGTAGAACTTGGTTCCGAGTTCCGTTATAGAAATCCATTACTTGATAAGAATAGTCTGGTAGTAGTTATAAGCCAGTCTGGAGAAACAGCGGATAGTTTAGCTGCACTTCGAGAAGCAAAGGAAAAAGGAGTACGAACATTAGGTATTGTAAATGTAGTAGGTTCATCTATTGCTAGAGAAGCTGATTCAGTAGAATAGCTATTTTGAAGAAAATAATATTAGTTACTATATTTGGTGGAGTAATTAAACAATTTGCTCCAATTATTTTAAATGGAGAGATTAGCTACAAATTTAACAGAAGATGAGGTATATCATAAGAATTTATATGAATGAAAATCTGAAATAAAACGATTTTATTAAGAAATTAGAAATAAATCGAGAGGGAGATGCTCGGATGGTAGGGCATCTACTCTCGATTAGATAAAGATGATTAGATTAACATGAAAATACCAAGTGATTTAAAATCCTATTTATGATTACAGATATATTAAATTGTTTAAAAGAATATTCTTTATAAAAAATAGAAAAAATTTATACAAAATATACAAATATAAATAGAAAAAATAGTGTTGAGTGTAAAAATAGACTGAGAATAATTGAAATATAAAAGAAAGGTTGGTATAATAGAACAAAACTTAAATTTAATTATGTTTGTGTGAGGAGATGTATGAGTGATTTTGAACAAATGGTTCAGTATTGGGATAATACTGGTGAATGGAGAAAAAGTTACTATACTCAGTTAAAAAATATTACTTCTGATAAACTTTCTATGGCCGAAAAAATGGAACGAGAGTTAGATTTAGCAGAATATACTGCTATTGATAAAATAATCAAATATAAAAAAAAGATTAGCCTGTTGGATATAGGATGTGGAGTTGGAAGGCAGATATTAGATTTTGGAATTGTATATAAACAGTCTCAATTTGAAGGAGTTGATATATCCCCTTATCAGATTAATTTATTGAATAAAGAAATTAAAAATAGAAACATAAATAATATTAAGGCAAAAGTATTAGATGCTGCAAATGTTGATAAATTGTGCACTTGCTATGATGTGGTTATGTTCTGTAATAATTCATTGGGGTGTTTCGATGAGAAAAGACGTAGTCGTTGTTTAAAAGGGGTTAAAAAAGTACTGAAAGATGATGGTATGTTGCTTATAGGAAATTTTGGAAAAATAAGCATTGCAGATCGTTGTTATGCAGAATGGGGAATTAGTGTATTAGGCATAGATTTTATAAAAGAACAGATAGATTTAGGAGTATATAAATCTATCTGGAAAAATAGTAAAGCCCTTGTTGAGGAAATGAGTTTACATAATTTTAAATGTGTTGAAAATATAGAAGCTGGATTAGGTGGGGTTTATATTTTTCAAAATAAAAAATGAGGAGGTGCTTTAAGGTGAAAAAATTTTCAGAGATTGAATTGTGGAAAGATGTATCGCCAGAAGAATGGAAGAACTGGAAATGGCAGCTTAGCCATTGTATTAATACATTAGAGGAACTGGAAAAAACTATTACAATAAGTGATGCTGAAGCCTATGGTATAAAAGAAGCAACTAAAGAACTAAAAATGCGTATTTCACCACATATTGCATTAATGATGGCAAATGGAAATCATGAGGATACTTTACGAAAACAGTTTATTCCGTCATATAATGAAGTGAAAACTTCAAATGTATATGGATTATATGATGATGTAAATGATGATGATGGGTATTCGCCTGTAAAAGGACTTGTTCATCGCTATCCGACAAAAGTACTTATATTTCCATCGAATTTTTGTGGCTGTTATTGCAGATATTGTTTTAGAAGAAAATTAAAAAGAGATGTTGAAGACTGTTTGAAACAGGCTGATTATGATAATATTTTTAAATATTTGAGAGAACATCCAGCTATTAATGAAGTAATATTTTCAGGAGGTGATCCGTTAGTTGTTGATGATGATATTCTGAAATATGTCTTATCGAAATTATCTGAAATAGACAGTATAAAAATAGTTCGTTTTCATACACGTATGATTATCACTATTCCGTATAGGATAACACAAGATTTTGTAGATATGCTGAATATATACAAAAAAAGATTTGCATTGTATATGGTTATACATATAGATACGTTACGTGAACTTTCAGAAGAATCGAAAGAAGCAGTATGCAGGTTAGTGGACAATGGAATAATGTGTTTTGCGTCGTGTCCACTCCTACATGGAATAAATGATGATGAAGCGGTTTTGCAGTCATTATGGAATGGATTGGTAGAGAATAAGGTTAAACCGTATTATTTATTTCAGTCAGATCCTGTACAGGGGCTGGGACATTTTCTGGTACCTTTGAGCAGAGGACTGGAAATTACAAGAAATTTATATGATAATATGTCGGGACTTGCGATGCCTTTATATTGCTTTAATGTGCCTGATGGAGGAGGACATATTTTAATTTCATATCCATATATTAAAAAAGTAGGGGAACATGATTTTGAACTGACAAATTTTGAAGGCAAAGTAACGGTTTATCATGAGGCAAGATTTGATGAAATGGACAAGTAAAGGAGGATATCAATGAAAATCAGTATTAAGGTAGAAGATTTAAGACTGATGATGCAGGAAGCATTGGAATATAGAAAAGTTGACAAAAGGGTAGCTGATTTTATGGTGGAGGACTATATTGAAGCGGAACTTTCTAATCAATCCAGTCATGGACTATCAAAATTTTTATTATTAGATGCATCACTGAAAGCAAAAGAGGGTCCTATTGTTATTGAAAAGGAAAAGGGAAATTATGCAAAAGTAAATGGACGTAAAAACCTTGGGCATTATGCAGGATTGTATTGTACAGATAAGGCTGTTGAACTTGCAAAACAGTATGGAAATAGTATTGTGACATTAACTAATGCCAGCAGATATTCAAGAGTGAAGCCATTTGCACGTAGAATTGCTGAAAATGGATATATTGGAATTGTTTTAAATAATGGAGGTCCGGCGGCAGTTGCACCTTATGGTAGCAGCACTCCAATTTTTGGAACGAATCCAATATGTTTTTCATTCCCATCCGGACAAAAGGGAGCATATACATTTGATTTTAGCACATCTAAAAAGGTATGGGCAGAAATCAGACAGGCAATGCTAGAAAAAAGACCTTTGCCAGAAGGCTGTTTCTATGATAAAGAAGGAAAAGAGACAACGGATCCAGATATGGCAGAAGCAGTAAAAGCGTTTGGAGGACCTAAAGGATTTGCTTTATGTTATGCGATTGAAATTTTAACAGGTGCCTTTGTCGGATGTAAAATGGGACAAAAAGTGGAAGATGAATATGATTTGGGATTTTTGTTTATTGCTCTTTCGCCTGATATGTTTGGTGATATAGAAACCTTTAAGAATGAAGTTGATGAATTGGCTGATGAAGTTAGAACTGCTAATAGTCTTTCTGACAGGGATAAAGTGTATGTTCCAGGAGAACGTACAGATAGTATATTGGAAAACAATCGTAAACAAAATATTCTTTATGTAGATGAGAAAATCATAAATAGAATAAAAACTATGAGAACATCTCTGGACGGCGGACTGGAAAGTAATAATAAGATTAATTGATGTTAATGAAAATTATTATTAAATTTCACATAAAACAGGAGACTTGAAAATGAAATTGCAGGATGTTTTACAAAAGAGTACATATAGCATTGAACCAGGAAGTTATTGTGTTGCAAAAGTAACAGATTCATTCGACTGTGCAAATTGTTTTATGGTATCTAAAGATGATTTTGAAACTACTGTTATATGTAAAGAAGAGATGATGCAGGAATCGTATTTGGAAATAAAAAAAGATTATCATTTAATTGGAATAAACGTAGCGTGTCCTTTTTATTCCCCTGGTTTTATTGCTGCAATTAGTGGGAAAATGGCATTGAGGGATATTCCGGTATTGGTAGTTTCTACATTTAGTAAAGATTATTTTATAATTCAAGGGAAAGATATGGATAATGCAGTTTTGGTTTTAGCTGATCTTGGTATAAAAAGAAATTGAATCCATAAAGAACTTTTGAAATTTAAGAAATTCGTGAGGGTAAGTAATGGATAAGAAAGTTGTAGAAAACAAAATCAGGAGATCCGTAAAACAAGTACATGACCGAAATCAAAAAAGATTAGATAAAAAGACAACTTCTTTTATTTCATTAAGAATTCAATATAATTTATCTATAAGGAACCAGAAAACAAACGAAGAGTTTCAGATTTCAGATATAGAAAATTATATGGATGAGAGTCCCGTAGCGTTAATTGGTGGCCCTGGTGCCGGAAAAAGTACATTATTATTAAAAATGGCTGTACAATTATCTGAAAAAAATTTAGATAATTGTGCAGCTATGATACCGATTTATGTTCAATGCGGTTTACTTTCATCATATGATAGGTTAGAAGATGAAATACATTTAAGTGGTTATTCAGAAGAAGAAAAAAAGTATTTATGGGAGAACGGTAAACTCTGCTTATTATTTGATGGAATTAATGAAGCTGTTAACGTTGAAATGGGCAAACTGCTGAGGGATGTTGTGAATCTTTCAGAAGAGTACCCAGAATGCAGATATGTGATAAATTGCAGAGCTATAGAATTTCCTATATGGGCATCTTCTTATTTTGAACCGTATAGTATATTGCCAGTAAAGGATGAACAGATAAGGACGCAGTTTTGTAAGGAATTTGGAGATGTCACAGGAGAAAAATATTATACAGAATTAATAAATAGTTCACATAACTATTTATTTGAATTATGTAAAAATCCATTGTTATTATCGTTAGTTATCAGAATAATTTCTCAGTCTATGGATTCAATAGAGGAGTTTTCTTTTTCACAGATAAAAGGAAAGGGAGATATATATCGAGAGTTCTGTCGTAGCTTAATACAGCATGAGTTAAAAAAAATAAAACGGGAAAGGGAATCTTATTTTGAAATTATAAGGGACAGATTATTTACCACATTAGCCTATTATATGCAGGCAAATAATAAAGTTTACATTAGCAGAGAAGAAATGGAAGTAGTTATTAGAAATATGCCATATGGTAAGGGAAGAGAAACGGATTATATTAAATTTATTTCTTCCAGTTCTTCTGGAGAAAAGTCTTTATGGTACAGAGAGATCGCAGAGGATGTAATTAAAAGCAGTTTTTTTAACCTGCATTTATTAGAAACGAAAGAGAGTGTATACATTAGTTTTATTCATCAATCTTTTCAGGAATTTTATGCTGGAAAATATATGGCAGGTAATAATACTGTTCACGATAAAAAGTATGTGGAATATTTATTGACTATGCATAACAGAAGAAACTGGGATAGTATTGAATTCTCATGTAGTCTGGATCCTACGAATACTATTATTAAATATGTAATGATTTATGCAATTATAAATGAAGACACAGATGCACTTATACTGTTTGCAAAATGTATAGATGGTAATGAATCATTGAAAAATAATTGTGCAATTGTTGAGGATTGTTGCATCTGGCTGTTAGATGCATTTAAATACTGGAATGTTGCTTATAAATACGAACTGATATATGCTGCTGAAAAGCTGTTGTCTTATGTTGGTACAGATTTTCCTGAAAGACTCATAGAAGATGTTAAATATTTTTCAGATAAATATGCAGGGGAATATTTATTAACAGAATATCCGGAAAGTATGGATTTTAGTCAGCTGAAACAAGTTATTATAGAGGACAACGATTCTGCAAAAATGAATGCAATTTATACTTTAGGCAAGAGAAAATGGGCAAGGCAGGATGTTGAAGTGGTTAGAGATTATTTGTTTACGCTGATAGCAGAGTGTATTGCCGACCAAAAAGAGCAAGCAGTGAAAGCATTAAAAAACTTAATTGAGAATAATACATCATTAAATATTAATGATAATATGTATCAGACATTAATTAATATTGTAAAAAACAAAAATGAAACAGCAAGAACTCGTACATATACATTAAATATACTTGCTGAAATAGGAAAACCCAATGCTATAAATGTGCTTATGGACTATCTGAAAGATAAGACCAATCCATACAGAGATTCTGCATCGTGGTCGTTGCAAGAATTAGTGTTACATGTCAAAAAGAATGAATCTTCACAAGAATATATTCGTGATTTTTACTATACATGTTTAATTAATGAAAGCGATGATCAGACAGGAATGTATTCGAAAGGAAATTTGGTATATACATTAAGTAAATTGGAATCTGGTAGGCTTATTAACCCAATCAAAGAATGGCTTTCTACACAAAAAGAAGCGTATGTACAAGAAGATGGAATAAATGCTATAGGTTGTTTAGGAGGAATAAACGAAGTAGATTATTTGATTCCTTTTACTAGGTCAGAAGATCCGGTTATACGTGCAAAGGCATATAAAGGACTTGTGGACATCGGATATGAGCTTTCGGAGTCAGAATTAGAGCGTATCAAAAATGATAGATATTCAATAGTGAATATTATTATTATGAAATATATTAAGCGAAATGAAGCTGATGAGAATAAATTAGAATTGAAAGAACTTATGAATTTATCGGAAGATAATAATAAATCAGAAATTTTTTCTCAAAATTATGAAAATGTTAACAACGTGGTAAATTATAATTGTTAAAAGAGGAGAAATCAATGGCATTTAAACAGAATTTTAAAAATGTAGGAGTAGTAAAAAATTTGGATGATACTAATAAGGTGTCATCAGAGTCAAATTCATCAGGTTATGAACAAGATTATGAAAATGTGAAGGAGGTTATAAACTTAGAATATGATAGTAATGCTATAAATGATATTAAAGAGTTTTATGAAACCATTCTACGAATGGACAGTTTCCAACTACAAAAATTTGTAGAGGAAATTGAAAATAGAAGTAAAACTGGGTTAGATTCAGAGAATAAAGAATATAAAAAGTTATTTGGATTTCTTTCTAATAAAAGGAATAAATCAGAGGCACTATTAGAGTATGTAAAAACAGGCGGTGCTACACTCACATTTTTGGCAGCTTTATGTAATTTGGCGAAAACTCTTTTAAGTTAATTAATTAAGTTTTGAAAATTTTGTAGAAAGAGTTGGCAGAAGAAATGCCTAGAATAGAGGTAATGGCATATATAGAGAGACTATGAAGAAAAGTCTGTAAATAATAATCTTCTATGATAATGATTGAGCTGGAAGCGCTAAATTGGAGCTTCCAGCTCTTGTTTTATATATACCCGTCTTCCGTCGTAGTACTATGAAAGTTCCGACGTTTTCAAATTAAAAATTTTGATGTACAAAGTTACAATACGGAGCAAAACGCGGCGAAAGTTATTCTCTAATAAAGAATACCAACCGACAGCAGCAAGAACGTTTCGATAGGCAAGACGATGATTTGTACGACGAACTGTACTTTGACGACAGCCCGTATTGACGCAAAAAGTAAATTTAATACCATATTTTTCAAAAATTGTATTGACAACTCAGAAATTTGTAAGATAATAGTGGTGTGGGGTATAACTACTATGAACAATTATGAATTTTTAGAGAAACTCGGCTTTTCGTCAAACGAAGCAAAAGTATACGGAACACTAATTAAACATAAAGTGTTAAACGGTTACGAAATCGCAAAACTTTCGGGCGTTGCGCGTTCGTTGGTGTACGAGGTTATCAATCGCTTGGTGGCAAAGGGCGCGGTTATTCGTATAGACGGAGAGCCGAATTTTTACAAGCCTATCGAGTATCAAGACCTTATACGTAGCATCAAGGAAGAAAACGAAAAGAATATTGCCTGCGCCGAACGCGAGCTACAACAACTTGCAACGGAAAACGCCGACGTCGATTATGTAATGAATATAGTGGGCGAAGAAAAATACGTTGCTAAGGCAAAGAAACTTATCGACAGCGCGCAAGCGGAAATTTCGCTGTCCGTTTGGCGAGAGCCGTTCGAAGTGCTACGTAGTAATATCGAAAACGCAATATCCCGCGGGGTAAAGGTGTATATTTTTACCTTCGAAAGCATTTTGGTCGAGGGCGCAACGGTGTATTCGTACAATATCAACGACGTTTCAACACTGTTTCCATACCGTAGAACAACAATTATAATCGACGGCGGAGAGTGTTTAGTCGGAGAAGAAGGCGATCGCAACGTTTACGTGCATACGCGCAATCATTCGGTTGTTTCCCTTGCCACCGACGAAATTGTTTTGAATGTTTTTTGGAATAAACTTATCGAAAAAGAAAACTTGTTGTCTAAAGGCTGCTCCGGCGCGGATTTCTTGCAAGCCATACACAATTTGGCGGAGCGCTACGGCATTACCGACGAGATGACCAAGAATTTCCTTGTTTACAATTTTCAAAAGGAGAAAACTCAAAATGGCAAAAAACGTTGAACGATTACAGGCGCGCGAAGCCAAGGAACTTATCCGCCGCGAAAAGCAGTTGGGCGCAAGAAGCAACAAGTTTTATTCGATTTACTTGTTTATGATTTTGTCGCTCATCTACATAACGGACGAAATCGCGTCTACTATATCCATTCAGTTTCAGGCGAATATAGTTACAGAATTCTTCGTAAAAAATATGGGTATGGAATACGGCGCGGGATTATCGCTCTTTTCCGCCATAGGTTTTATTTCCTATCCGGTAACACTGCTTATTATTTTCTATCGTCCCCTTGCGGACAAATTCGGGCGTAAGCCGTTTTTGGTTATTAACACATTATGTATGGGCTTAGGGCTGTTCCTTGTGTATTTATCCAAAGATATCTACGTTTACATGATAGGCGGCACGTTGATGGGTTTTATGGTCTCGCACGATATGCAATGCGTGTACATACTGGAATGCTCCGACAAAAAGTCTCGCGCCCGTAACTACGCAATCGTAAAAGCGGTGGCGATACTGGGCACGTTACTTGTTCCGTTGCTTAGGGCTACACTCATGCAAAACGTAAGCGAGCGTTGGCACGTAGTATATTTGGTACCGGCAATTATCGGTTTTGTAATGTCGTTATTCGCGCTGCTTTTTGCTAGGGAAACAAACGCATTTTTGACTAAAAGAATAGAGTATTTAAAAACGCCTATAGAAGAACGTGAACAACGCAGCAAGGAAGGACGCGAACAAAACGCACAAGGCGGAATTCTGACCGCTGTAAAATTCGCATTCAGACACAGACAATTGCGCTTTTTGATCATTGCTTGTTGCTGCTTTTATCTCGCTTCGTTAGGTACGGCAACGTACAGTACGGTCATGGCAAAGTCGGCGCTGATGACGGAAGAAGAAATAACTCTTGCTTTGTTTCTGTATCCCGTCGGCAATGCGCTGTTTACATTGATTTCCGGTTTTGTGTCGGATAAATTCGGACGTAAAGTAACTATAGTCGCAATGTCTTGTTCGGCGTTGACGTGTTATTTGCTGTTTATCTTTAGCGGTATGTTCAAGTGGACTCCGTATTTGACGGGTTTTGCTATCGGTGGATTTATGGGCAGTTACTGGGGCGCAGGCGATACCATCGGCGGAATTATGTTTTCCGAATCGACTCCTACAAACCTGCGTTCGTCGGTTACGGTAATCAATACGTTGCTTAACGGAGTTATGGGCGGACTTGCAACAGTTATTACTATGATACTGCTGCCTATCATTCCCGAAAGCATGTTCGGTTATATGTATTTGGGCTTGACGGTTCCAGGGCTTGTAGGGGCAATTGTAATAATGTGGCTGTTTGTCGGCGAAACTCGCGGACTTGATCTTAAAACTGTAACCGGTACGGAATGGGATAAGCCTAAAAAGGTTAAAGAAGAACAACAGGATGGTGAATAAAATGAATAACAAACGATTTGAAATCGGCGCAAGCGAGCAGCCGTTAGATATTATTAAGGAAACGTGCGGTTTTGCGGGCGTTTTTAAGCAAATAGGTGTTATAGGGGATTCTTTGGCATCGGGCGAGTTTGAAAGTCACGATGAAAACGGAAATATAGTTTATACCGATATGTACGAGTACTCGTGGCCCGCCGTTTTAGAGCGCATTACTGGAACAAAATACAACAATTATTCCCGCGGCGGAATGACCGCGCGAGAGTATGTTCAAAGTTGGGCTGACACAAACGGATTTTGGCAATGGAATCAAGCGTATATTATTGCGTTAGGCAACAACGATTCGTTTGTGTTCGGGCATCCTCTGGGAAGTGTCAAGGACGTCAACGCAGATTGTCCGCAGGATAATGGCGATACGTTTTTCGGTAATATGGGCAAAATCGTTTCCAAACTTAAAACAATAGAGCCTAACGCGCGTATTTTTGTTGTAACTCCTCAATTGCGCGGTGAAGCGTGTGATAACGATATCCGTTATATCGCAAGCGAACTCGCCAAATTGTGCGATATGTTTGAGTTTACTTACTTGCTGGATATGACTGCGCATGCGCCAGTATACGATGCAGAAATGCGTAAATCGTTCGGGTTGGGCTTTCATCCGAACCCGATGGGCTACTATGCATACGCGTTGATTGTGGGAAATTATATCGATTACATTATCAGAAGTAACCCGCAGGAATTTGCTACGATACCGTTTGTAGGTACGTTGCTCAAAAACAAAGATTACAAATAGAATACGATTACTGCAAGCGCTTACGCCATTACTAAATTTTTTCCAATCCCCTCAAGTTCGTTCATGGAATCCTTGTTTTTTTCAAG
>ULWW01057770.1_pt1 | contig 11445 bp, 7 predicted proteins | sample 1960741 | NCBI WGS metagenome assembly ULWW01 (sample SAMEA4835823, study PRJEB28245) | human gut metagenome | biome: gut microbiome; material: fecal sample | place: Denmark | collected 2008
TGCCTGACCAATTCCCTGTGCGGTAAGACTTCCATCGTATGCAGCCCATGCAAGTCCCCATCCAACAATTGCGGATCCAAGACCAGCTCCGACTTTCATACCAAAGGATGTAACAGAGTTTGTCATACCATCAAGGCGGACACCTGTCTTCCACTCGCCATAATCAATAACATCTGCCACCATTGCGAAAAGTCCTGCATTGTGCGGAATTCCACCGATTCCAAGGCAGACAAGTCCGATGACTGCTGTTGTAAAAGAAGTTCCTGTAAATGCCATGATCAGTACACCAAGAAGTTCAATTGCATATCCGATCATCATGCTCTTCCATTTTCCGAGGAATTTATTGATGTAAGGGTAAATCAGGTTACCGATCAGTTTTGGTAAAATAAAGCATAATGTAAGTGTTCCCATCAGTCCTACATTTCCAAGGACATCTCTTGCATAATAAATACGAAGTCCGTTATTTACACCAAGAACTGTATAGTTGATAACAAATACAACCGTCAGAAGCCAGAAATATCTGTTCTCGAAAAGAAGTTTGAATGATTCTCCAACACTGATTTTGTTTTCCTGTTTCTTAGAAGTATTTTCTTCTGCATGTGTACGCTCTTTTGTTCCTGCAAATGTGATCAAAAGCAATATTGTAGCAATTACCCCAAAGATTACTGCCATTCCGGTCCATCCGAATTTTCCTACCAGGTTATTGCAGTTGTAGTTGATGAAAAGTACCACTGACATTGTAACAAAGAAACGGATAGAACTCATTGTTACACGGTCTTTCGGATCCGGTGCTTCCAGTGAAAGCAGTGTATTATATGCCAGGTTACATGCGGTATAAATAGCAACTGCCATCAGGATATAGGTAATGACCGCATAAGCCATCTTTCCTCCGCTGCTCAGTCCGGACGGTACACTGAACATCAGAACCAGTCCAAGTCCCATTGGGATTGCAGTCCATAAGATCCACGGTCTTGCTTTTCCCCATTTGGTATGTGTACGGTCGATAATGCTTCCCATGATCAGATCTGAAATTCCGTCCAGAAGTCTTGTGAGAAGCATCATCGTACCAATCGCTGCTGCTGCAAGTCCTACACTGTCTGTGTAATATAATGTCAGGTAAGAACCGATTGTTGTCCATACCAGGTTGCATCCACCATCTCCGACAGCAAATGCAAGAATCTCTTTCCATGTTGGTTTACTGTTTTTCATGTTTCTTCCTCCTTAATTCCTTTTTCCTTTTAGATTTAATGTCAAAAGAGAAAGTACACCTTCCCCTTTGTATACCAGATACAGTTCTTTTTCTTCGGTAAATGTTACTTCTGTTTCAGCGGTTTTCCACCATTTACATGGCTTCAAAGAAATAACTGCCTTTCTTTCTCCATTCTCTTCTGTGTAAATTTCCAGTTCACCCGGAACATCTGTCTGATAAACGACTTCAATTTTTCCGGTTTCTTCCAGATTGATATACTTATATCCAATTCTCGTTCCATCTTTAATGTTCGTGATATAACGTTCTTCATTTACACTCGTCATATAAGGAAAATCGATTTCCTGGTTGGTTCTTCCAATGGAAGACAATGCTCCCATGTGTCCATTCGTCAGATTACAACAATAAACTGCCGGATAAGATGCATCTCCGGAAAGAGGTCCTGGATTCATTCCGCTTGTCGTAATCGTTACCTGCGGAATCTGTCCGTTCTCATCAAAATACACCTTTTCTGCACATCCCTGTCGATTATACTGGTTCAGGAAAGTATGGCGGGGATAGAACATATACCATTGTCCGTTTATCTCCACCAGACCACCATGATTATTTCCAACAGACATCAGTTTGTCTTCTTCTTTTCTTCCGTTGTATCCGACATCCCCATTGCTTACAATGACTCCGCCAAATTCAAATCCTTCCATCGGCCTGTCACTAATCGCATAACAGAGCTGATGCGTATTTACGGAAGAATAGATCAGATAATATTTTCCATTTATTTTTCGAATAGATGGTCCTTCAAAGTATTCGTTTCCTTCAAATGAAGTTCCTTTTCCATAATTCAGACTCGGAATGATCACTTGCGGTCCTTCTTTTACGGTGATCATATCGTCTTCCAACTGAAGTACGCTTCCGCCTTTCAGATCCTGGTCTTTATAACGCGGAATATTGATCATACATGGTGCAAATCCAAAATACAGAAAATTTCCTTCCTCTGTACAGATCACAGATGGATCATAGGTCTGATTTTCCATCATCGCCTGACCGTCTTTGTACTGGACACGTCCATAAAATTCATACTGCCCTGCCGGCGTATCACAGACAGCCACATTGATGGAATCCTGGAATTTGATGCAATAATATAAGTAATATCTTCCATCACGCCCCTGTACTACATCCGGCGCATATAAAGGAAGCACATTTACGTTATATGGATCCTGATCTTTTCGGTAGATCACGCCTTCATAACGCCAGTCAGACAGGTCATCCAGCGGTGCCGACCATGATACATAATCCTGCTCACAAAATTCATTCCCATTCTCCAGATCATGACTTCCGAATATATATAATCTGTCTTCAAACACATGCGGTTCCCCATCCGGAATATGTTCCCACAACGGGAGATATGGATTATGACATTGCGTTTTCATACGCTTCTCCTTTCGCTTTTTTATTATTTTTCTTTGTTTTAACGTTTCTTTTTCGTTTGCAATATGATTCTATCTTGAATTTTAAATCTTGTTCTGTCATTTTAGACCTTTCTCACTGTCAAATTTGGACACATTTTGTGCTTGTTGGTTATTTTTGACAATTTTATAGTTTTGTTTTTATGCATTTTCACTAATCACATTTTGGAAAGCAGAGAATATCAGATGATTTTGAAAAAAGTCAAAAAAAGAAAGGGCGTGTGAAAAAACAAGAGTTTTTTCACACGCACTTCACACGGCATAGCCGTGAATAATCTAGGCTAATTATACGCAAGTATTTTCTTTTTATCCCTACGCTCTCATTATTATAAACAAATTTCCAATCATTTAATATCAAAAAAGAATGTACCTTTCCGCACATAGTTTACAAAAAGATACCACCCATAACGTGATATGATATTTTTAATTTTTATAAGAGATCCTTTATTTTTTTATCCGGTTCTTCTTCTCTGAGTTCTTTCATCTTTCTGAAATACGAACTCATCTCATCTGCCATTCCCGAAAGCCTGTTCAGCAGTCCGGAAAACTCCGTCAGCATCTCATCATCCTTGTAATACGGATACACAATATCATGGTCAATCTCGCTCCATCCTTCTTCAAAAAGCGTTCTGCCCTGAATTTCCAGATAGTATCCGTGATACTTGATAATATAATGCAGTGAACGGTAATACCCGCCTGTCCGCACTTCAATCTGCGTACTGTCATAAATCCTCGTATCTCCGGAACGCTTGTATACTTTTGGACGTTCTGCGATATAGCAGTGCTCCGGATCCTCATCAAAATCCCGCAGCCTGTCCTCTACATAATTGTTCGGATCATTTTCAAACATCGAAGTGATGAACTTATGAAAATGGATCCAGTCCTCCCGGTAAAGGAAGAAAACCCTGATACCAATCAAATCTGTGATGTATTTGTGGTAATTCGATTTGTTGATATGTTCAAATTTTGCATAATTTTCTTTCCGCTTCCGGATGATCTTTTCCAGAAGGTGCATTGGATTCTTGGTTCTGTAACGGTAGGAATGGATCCCTGCCCGCTCAATATCATAAATATATTCATCTACAAATTCTTTTCCCAGATGACGGAACAATTTCGTTTTTGACATATAATCTTCATAGATCTCTGTCAGCTCCTCCCAGGAAATCCGGGCAGCCGTAAGGTCATCCTCTGTCAGATTACAGGTTTTCAGAAATTCCTCTTTATTGATCATTTGCTCTCTCACCCAATTCTTTCCGGCCCATGCGGACCTCTTCCATATGACCGGCAAGCTCTCTGTCCATATGATCGAACAGATAATTTTTCGCACTCTCTTTGTGAAGCTCCCATTCTTCCTGAATCTGCCGGTTCACGATCTTCACCTCTTCCAGGAACTCCCGGGAAGATATGATCGTACCTCCCTGTCCCTGTGTGATCACCTGTTCCACACCATCTGATGTAACTACCGTCACATGATACTTTCTTCCGACTTCATGTACTACCTTTTCAATGTACATATCCGCCGTCTCAGCTTCTTTTGTATACACAACATGAATGTTGTGGTATTTGAAGATTTCCATTGCTTCGCCTTCAACCTTGTAGGCATCAAATACCAGAATCAGAGGATAGTTCTTGAACCCCTGATAATTGCAAAGCACATCCATCAGTTTATTTCTTGCTGCTTCAATATTCTCTTTTGCCAGTTCTTTCAGATCATCCCATGCGAAAATAACATTATAACCATCTACCAGCAAATATTCCTGTACGCCTTCTTCATCTTTCTTTGCTTTTGGCGTTTTCCCTGCAGTCACAGTCTTTGGAAGACGATCGGCTTTTCGCTCTACCCGTCCGTAAGTCCGGATAAAAATCTCTTCCAGTTCCCTGTCTTCTCTGGCATTACGTGCATAATGCCTGCCGCCTCTGACTGCTGCTTCTGCTGATCCGCTTTTCTCCTTGCGTAAATTTACCGGTACAGTCTCATCCAGACTTTTTTCTGTCTCTCCTGCCAGCCTTTTCCGCTCTTCCAGGATCTTCGGAAGCTGTGCCTCAATATGCATATGTTCCGGCACTTCCTGCCATGGTACATTATATCCTGCTCCATGAGCACAGAATACAGAGCCCGTCGGATTCTCCACATCCCGCTCCGGATCGTAACCAATCGCCTCTACAACCTCGTCCTGGTTATGGCATGGAAAATATCCCTTCAGCGTACAGAACAGTTTCCCTCTTCCTCTGCTGTATGTGGTTACTTCTCTCTGATAATCCTGCATTTCAGACACCGGTGCACTTCCGGTGACCACAGCCATATCATCTTCCGTCTCCGGTCCGTCAAATTCTCCATTCATCCGCTGAATATCCGTAAGTGCACGGCCTGTCATCTCTGACGGAATTTCCAGACGAAATGCATAATACGGTTCAAGCAGTACATTCTCTGCCTGCATCAGTCCCTGGCGGATCGCACGGTACACAGCCTGGCGGAAATCTCCACCCTCTGTATGCTTCAGATGTGCACGTCCACTGGCAAGTGTGATCTTCACATCAATAAGCACCGATCCCGTCAGAACGCCCCGATGCTCTCTTTCCAGCACATGCGTCAGGATCAATCGCTGCCAGTTCTTGTCCAGCACATCCTCACTGCAGATCGTATCGATCGAGATTCCACTTCCCGGCTCTCCCGGTTCCAGTATCAGATGCACTTCCGCATAATGACGCAGCGGCTCAAAATGCCCTACTCCTTCAACTGTATTTTTAATCGTTTCTTTGTAAACAATATTCCCGCTTCCAAAAGAAATATCCACGTCAAAGCGTTCTTTTACAAGGCTTTGCAGAATCTCCGTCTGCACTTCGCCCATCAGCTGGACCTGAATCTCTCCTGCCTCTTCATTCCAGACTACACGGAGCATCGGATCTTCTTCCTCCAGTTGCCTGAAATTCTGCAGCATCCGGTGTACATCACAGCCTTCCGGCAGCTCCACCCGGTAATTCAGAACCGGCTCCAGTATCGGTGCCGAAGAACCTTGCTGTATCCCAAGCCCCTGTCCCGGATAAGTCCGGGTAAGTCCTGTCACAGCACAGATACAGCCTTTTTCTGCTTCCTGCACCATCTCGTACTTGTCCCCGGAATAAATCCGGATCTGGTTAACTTTCTCCTGCATAGGTTCTTCCTCTGCCATATATTCCAGGATCTCTTTGACCTTCAGTACTCCGTTTGTGATCTTCACATGTGTCAGACGGCTGCCCTGTGAATCTCTGGATATCTTATATACCTTCGCTCCAAATGCTTCTTCAGCATGCGTCCCGCTTACCGGTCCGTCCATGTATTTTCCCAGTCCGTCCAGTAATTCCTGCACACCTTCCAGCTTCAGTGCCGAACCGAAATAGCATGGAAATACCTTTCGTTCCCGGATCAGCGTCTGAATCTGGCTCGCCGTGATCTCTCCATTTTCCAGATAGCTTTCCATTACCGTCTCGTCGCACATAGACAGCTCTTCCAGAAATTCTTCACCCGCTTCTGTAAAATCCACACACTCTCCGCTGAGCTTCCGCTTTAATTCAGTAAGTCTGTCCTGTCTGTCCGTACCGTCCTGATCCATCTTATTTATGAAAATAAAGGTCGGAACCTGATACCTTGCAAGAAGATTCCACAGGGTTCGTGTATGTCCCTGCACACCGTCCGCTCCGCTGACAACCAGGATTGCATAATCAAGAACCTGCAAGGTACGCTCCATTTCTGCTGAAAAGTCCACATGCCCCGGTGTATCAAGAAGAGTCACCTGCTTGTCTCCAAGCACAAAATTCGCCTGCTTGGAAAAAATGGTAATCCCCCGGCTTCTCTCCAGCGTATACATGTCCAGAAACGCATCTCCATGGTCAACTCTTCCAAGCTTTCTGATCTGACCGGTAAGATAAAGGATTCCTTCCGAAAGCGTCGTCTTTCCGGCATCCACATGCGCCAGGATCCCGACAGATATATATTGTTTTGGCTTATTTTCAGATGTTGCTGCCATCGAAAAAATGCCCCTTTCTGCTCATAATAATCTCTTGATTATCATATCACAGAAAGGGGCATAAGTCGACACGCGAATCTTTTTATCTGTCCTGCTTTTCATTTGACATTTTCTGCGGTAAGATACAATCAGAACAAATTTCTAAAAAAGGAGAGTGCCATTTACTCATGAAAAATACTGACTTAACCAATACTTACCGCGAACTTGACAGAGAACTTGCCATTTTGCATGACCAACTCGAAAGCCACCGTTCTTTTGAAAATATCCTTTTTCTCCCGACTCCCGAAAAGATCAGGTCGGTCTGCGAAAAATGGAACGATTTAAAAACACAGGTTGAAAACCTGGATGCACCGGACAATGTCTATCGTCTGGTGAAGCATCATCTGAATGACTTCCTGGATTCTCTTAAATTTACTATCGAAGAAAAAGAACACAGTCCGGAAGCACCTCTCCTGGATTTTGTCTATTATCTTCAGGAAATCGCTCGCTGTGACAGGCGTTCTAATGAAGTACGTCTCGATCTCCTGACCAGAAAATTACAGGCATTCCATGAAAATCAGGATTTGATCCTTAATCTGATCCACACACAATACGGAGAAAATGAAGCTTCCCTTTCTTCTGCCTTTGCCCGCGCAAGGCTGGATATGCAGCGCGACCAGAAATTGTTAAATGAATATTTCCCGGATTTCACAGAAGAACAGATTGCATCTTTATCACAGTCCTTCCGGATTTTTATCGATCAGCTTCAGGAAATGGCAGATTTACTCGTTTCTGACTGCCAGTCTGACTCTGAAGAATTGTTAAAGGATGATCTCTCAAAGACCATCAAGATGGATCCGGAAGCTTACCGCAGCCTTCTGAAAAACCGTCTTGGTGTATCTCTCGACGAACTGCTTGCATGGCATAAAGAAGAAATTGAAAAGACCCGTGCTGAAGTATTCGAAATCGCCTCCAAATTAGAGCTTCCGGAAGGAACTCCGAAGACAATGAAAGAAGTCAGCGATGTGCTTTTCCGCTATGCCGGTCCTTGCGACAGTGCCGAGGAAATGTATACACGTGCCAGAAATTATCTGAAACGTACCCGTGCTGTCGCTCATGAATATGTACGTCTTCCGGAAGATGAAACCTGTCTGTGCGTTCCGCTTCCGCCTTGCTATAAGGATTCTTACCCTTGGGGCGGTTATGAGGGTGGTGATTTCCGTGTCAAACCGCTCCGCGGCCAGATGTTCCTGAATCAGTATAATTATCAGAACATTACCGATGGCTGGATCAAGATGAATACCATGCACGAAACTTATCCGGGACACCATGTCCAGTTTATCCGTGCAGCGATCGATCCAACACCGGAAACTGTAAAAATAGGAGCAAAAAGTGTACCTCTGGAAGAGGGAACCTGTATTCGTACTGAACGCGCATTTACCTTTATCTTTGCGGAAGACCCGTTCTTCCCTCTGTTCGTTGCATTCCGCCGTCATCATGCCTCTGTCCGTATCCTGGTTGATCTGCAGCTGTATTATTTTGGAGCGACACTGGAAGATGCTGTAAAAATCTACGAAGAAGAGCTTGGCTTTGACCGCGTAACTGCCCGCGCCCAGGTACAGGCACACCAGAATGCGCCGGGATATTTCACCTGCTATTATTATGGAATGAAGAAAATCTGCGACTGGGAAAAAAAGTATGGATATACGAAATGGGATTATACGGAACTGCTGTTCTCAGCCGGGCGGATCAGTATGGAAAGCCTGGAGATGCTGATTAAGATGACCAAAGAAGAGCAGGGACGCTTCTTTACGGAATTTCGGAGCTTGCTGATGGATGAATAGGGTTTAGGTTGTTGAAGGGATACGAAAAAACGGATAAATAAATGGATCGGGTCTGCTTCCCACGCACTGGGCATTCCGATGAGCCTCTGAAAACGTATATTGTGTCAGCAATGGCTTCCACAATATACTGAGTCTCATCTCCATAGTGCTCAAGGGAATCTGACCCGATCCATTTATTTATCCGTTTTTTCTGGTACTCCTGCAACTTGAAAATTTTCCCTTGTGGAGCATCAGCTCGCTGCGCATGGCTGATGGTGATTTGTTTGTCTAGGGTTTTAACCATATTCATAAATTTGAGTATAATGATTTGTTTTAGTTTTTAAAAATTTGTATCTTTAAAATAGTTCCAACAACACATTATTATAAAGATATAAGTCTACCAAGTTCTTCACGTTTCTTTTCAGTTATGCCATAGATATTTATATGGTTCAGGTCACCGCTGCGGTCTGTAAAGGCGGGGAAGAGGAAGCCGGATGTTGGAGAACCAGGTTCGTATTCGCCGACAAGGGGACAGATGGCGCAGATGAGATATGGGAACATCTCTTCGGATTCTCCGAGGCGTTCTTTGTCGGTGGCTTTGGCTGGGATATCGTAGTTATCATGGAAAACATAGATCGCGTAAGGGGTGGAGATCCGGATGTTTTCCATGATGATATCATAAAGAGTATCCATCAGGGCATCGTTTTTGAGTTCACAGTCTCTGAGCGCCATCAAAAGCTGCCACATACTTCCGGCTTTCTGATTTTCCGGCTGGATCTCGTATTTTTTCAGTTTTGTGTTTGTCTCTGCAAATGGAATCGTTTTGGCGATTGCGAGATTTTTTGTTTTTTCTGACGCAGAGAGTTTGAGGAAGTTGATGTTAAAGCTTCCGTCAAAATCTCCGTCTGCATCTACATAACAGCCTGCTATTCTTGTGAATGATGTTCTTGCAGGCGTCATCCGCCGCGTCAATTCCAGCATATCTTCTCGGTTGATCATTTGTATTTGTTCCTCTCTTTGAATATCAATTGAGTCTCACTCCGTTGACCTGTTTCTATTTTCTAAGTTCTCATATCATCCATTGCTAAAATTCTTCTATTTCAGCAACACGGTTCCCCTGTTTTTCTTTCCAAATCATCAGGTACACTTTGAAATCTACCGAATCTCTTGCCGCAGCAAATGGCTCCTCACGTACAAGTGTAACTTTCTGTCCGTTTGACTCCAGCTCTGCTTTTCTTTTTTCGGCTTTTTTCAAAATGTTCTGATATTTCTGATTAAATTTCTCCCCAAAATCCCTCCGTGGATAATTTTCCGCTTCTTTGGCAAGTTTTTTATTTAGCAAGTCTACAACCGCCGCATGTTTCTCCCGATGTAATAATCGGGCAATCCATCTGCTCATTCTTTTTCCATGATATCTCCGGTATCTTTGCAGCCACCACAACAGACTTTTATCCCCTGCTTCTTTAACGAGCTCTTCCATCACAACCATTGCCTCTTCGGTCGGATTCCACGGATCTTCCATCGGGACAATATATTTTGCCGGAACTGCCGGATAACAGGTATAGTTCAGCGGAGGAAAATGTACCAGTTTTGCAAGTTTCCGTTCTGTATCACTTGTTGCCTTTTCTCCAAGGTATTCACATTTATCATTCAGAATCGCCAGACGGTATTCCAGAATCCGCAGATACTCATACCCTTTCACCCAGAAATGTCCCACATCTCCGTAATTATAGAGATTCATCTCCAGCAAAAGATCCTGGAAGAAAATGGTCACAACCGTTTCGCCCTGATATACGACAAGTACATATTCTCCATCCTCCTGGCTTAAAGTTGCGTCCAGCTCTCCTTCATAATCTTTCTGATAATGTCCGGTCATTCTTGCACCAGAGAATACCAGAAAGCTTTCCACTGCATCATTCATCAGATACACCAGACGCATTTCATCCTGGTTTTCCACATCTTTGTCTGGAAACAGAAGTTCAAACTGATCCTGACCGAGTAACTGGGCAAGCTTCTGGAAGGCCTCCGGAATTTCTTCATATGCACTTTCTGTATCCATGAACGCTTCCTCTGCTGACATATTTTCCTGTATTTCCAGTTCACTCATCTATTCCTTTTCTCCTTCATTTGCCTCTTCCATATCCACACAGGCAAGTCCTCTGTCCTCCACATAACTGACACTGATCACTGCCTGCGACCAATTGAGGCTGATCCTGGCAGCCTTCTGCTTCTCTTCTCCGGCTTTCCGGAGCAGATCCAAAAGTTTCTCCAAAACTTCTCTTGTCAGATAGCCACCTCTCCACTGAAAGGTCAATGTCCTGCCCTTCTTAGCCGCCTGCAGCGACCGTTTATAGACATCTTCTTCTTTTGTAAAGGAAAGTTTCTTCTCCCGATAATAAAAATGATCCCCATTCGTACAGACCGGTGCCGGTGCGATCAGCGGTTCATGATCCCGGAAAATCTTCTTGTCGTCCAGATTGAAATAATCATAGCGGATCTCCTGTCCTGCCGCACTGTGTTTACCAAGCGTATTGTCAAAAGTTGCATCCAGATGATAATATGTACCACCAATTTTTACGATATTCCAAGTATGACGGTACTTGATCCCTTTTTCCGGATTGTTACCACAGACTGCGATCATGCACCAGATTCCAAGCGCATCACAGAGTACTTTCACAGATTTTGCAATCCCTTCACATACGCCAACTCCATGTCCAAGTGGACCGATGATCTCATGGGAATACGCCTTTTTCAGCTTATCATAAGTCACATTATCACAGATAAAATCATGAATATATTTCTCCTTTTCCCATTCAGACAAATCTTTTGCCGCCCGCGCAAGTTTTTCTACTCTGGAGGACATTGCCCTCTGATGCTCCCGGATTTTATTTTTGTCAAACAGATACTCCGGTACAAAGATCAGATTCGGAGAGTCCTGATAGTATTTATACTTATATCCTGTCATCCAG
>ULWW01032549.1_pt1 | contig 11369 bp, 10 predicted proteins | sample 1960741 | NCBI WGS metagenome assembly ULWW01 (sample SAMEA4835823, study PRJEB28245) | human gut metagenome | biome: gut microbiome; material: fecal sample | place: Denmark | collected 2008
ATTTTATATTTGAACTGTATACTTGACAGGACATAGTACAGGCGTAATTCGACCTCATTTGTTAGACATTTAATTTTTTAGTCTCTTAGTTTCAAATTATTCCCATTCGCAAAGTTTGATGTGATTTTGATTCGTTTTAGATCATTTTCTATACTGTGTAGTTTTGAAAATAGTGGTTTTTCCACACATTATTTTTCGTTTCACACACTTTTAGTACCAATCCAGTACCAGCTATTTTTTGTCACTATTGTGTGTAGTTCCGGTGGCTTGCAGGTCATTTGACTATTCAAAGAATAATCGTCCAGTGGTTTGCAAGTTCACCTATAATATGAAAAAGTGGATTCAGCAACATACAATTTTGTATAAGAAACTGCTTCTGGATCTAAATCTTCGAAAGTAGCACCTTCTACAATTTCTTTGGACCAATCTACTCCAACCTGACTTCTTATTATGTCCACCTTGTCCATTGGCAGAGGACTTATAATTCTCATCTTCCCTCGCATACGCCGCACCATTCCAAGTTCTAGGAATTCCTCTCGTTGCCGGTGGTATCTGAAAAGCTACTATACGATGTCCATCCATATTCACTTCATAAATTTCCATAAAGGTAGCTCTTTCATTTGTACCACCAACAATCTCTTTTTTTAGATTCTGAAGGTTTCCATCCTGACGATAGGCCGTACCCACTATTTCTTTTTTATTTGTCACTCCAAAGATACGCCAAGCCTCTTTAAAACCACGTATATTTGCCTCATTTCCTAATGCTGAAAAATATTTCCCAATATCTTTGAATGAATAATTTGTACGAGCTTCCTTGAATTCGACAACTTCATCTTCAAAGTCAATTATCATTTTTCGTATTTTCTCAATCAGTTGCTGATCTGTATATATCATATTACTTCCTTTCCGCATTGGACTAATCTTGGGCTAATTAAAGTTTGCAATAAGCTAAACCTACTATCATCTCAACGGACAATCTAACATAGTTACCTTATCTGCTAAATCAAGAAATCCGTTTGAAACTCTCTTCGAATGTTCGATTATTCGATGTGTCCATTTAGTTTTTCATTCCACTCTGCTTCCTTAAATCCAACAACAACAGTATTGCTATTTACAACTAATGGTCGTTTTACCAACATACCATTCGTAGCTAATAACTGTAACTGTTCCTCTTCACTCATTGTAGGAATCTTGTCCTTTAGCTGTATTTCTTTATAAAGAAGTCCACTAGTATTAAAGAACTTCTTGAGCGGAAGTTCACTCTTGCCATGCCATTCTTTCAATTCATCATAAATAGGATTAGCATCTACAATATGACGCTCAGTATATTCTATATTATGCTCATCCAACAATTTTTTAGCTTTCTAGCAAGTTGCAGATTTTGGGTAGCATATAACATTGTTCTACATCTCCTCATTTAAACTTAATCTTCTGCGTCGCCATATAATGTTTTGATGTTTAATTCATAATCATCATATGTGTTTGGTCTTATAGGTTTGATTTCTTTTAATTCAATATATTTACATTCTTCTTCATCAAACCAAACCACAAAACTCCTGTCTGTATCATGGCATATTTGATTACCATATAACTCATAGGCTTTATTAGAAGGACTACGATATACCCTAAACACCCAAAACAACTTATAGCTATTTTCTTTTAACGCAGACTCCAGTATAGAAGTGTTGACTTGTAAGCACACTTGTTTATTTTTCCAATTCTTGCCTACATCAGAAAATTTGTATATTACTTCGTTATTCTCATTTACATACTCATACCCATCTCCGTATGTTATTCCTGTTATCTTTCTTGCAATTCCACTTGGTAAGTAAAAACGCATTTCTGTATCTTCATTATGTGCGGATAGACATGTAGTAATAAGTTTATATACTTGAACATTATTTTCCTGTTCACCAATATTTATAATATCATTAGTCTCTTTTGCAGTTTGAACCGCACATATTTCTTGCGGTGTATAGAAGCCACTTGTTTCAATATATGAATGAAAGTCTGATACATTTAATAATTCTGCCCTATCTTCTGCATATACATCTAATGCTTCAATGAATTTTTGAAATCCATCTCTTTTTACAATTCCTGAAGAAATCCATACCGCTTCCTCTATTCCTAATAATTCATTAACAATATTTGTAAATGCATATAATATTTCCGTATCCGTTTTTCTATCAAACCAAGCTGCAAAATCAGGAACATCAGCCTGTTTCATCCATTTCTCAATGTTCTCAATAGAGAATTCTTCGTATGGAGTTACAACCATTTGATCCGTATGAAGCCATTCATCTTCTTTCCCAATATGTCTAGAATTAACATAATCCTGATATGTATTGGTGAAATCATTTATTTCATAATAATCACTTATATATCTAGCACCTTGGCAATAATCGCTATATTTCATTTGACTTGCAAATACAGCTTCCATACGATGTTTTACACACCAAACGTATTTTTCAGCCACCGTCATTACTCGAGACATTGCACCATGCGTAGATGGCGAATGCGTATGACGTATACATATATCAATACCCAAATTATTCTTATCTTCACATTCCCAAAAAGTCTTTTTATCCCAGCCTTGATTCAATAAATACTGATATGCAATTGAGATAATTAACCCTTCCGGCTCAAGCGTATCAACATCATATTCCTTCTTGTATTGCTCGATAAAGTCTGCTGTTTCCTTCAAGTATTCGCGAGTTTTATAGTCACTACAAAAGAACCTGTCCAAATGATCACATAGTACATATCGCGCCAAATCATAATCTATTGCCTCGTATCCCCAAAGTCTTTTTGAAGTAAATGAATCTTTATAGGCAGGCATAAACGAACTTTTTCTGATATATTTTTCTGATATTTTCGTTTCAGATTCTGCATCGCATATTCCTTTTGATATTGCTATCTTAACAATACCTTTACAATAATATCTTACCGCAGAATTCTCATACTTAAGAAGACCTTCGTATGAATAAACATTCTCGACTATCCATAAAGATAGTTTTTCAAGATACTTGTTTTGAACAAACTGGTCAAGCGCAATTCCATATGCTATTGCAAATATGTCTTCTACAATCTGTTCATCGTTGATATCTGCACAATATAGCAATAAATCTAAATACTTTTTTGGATTATTGATTCCCCACTCTGTTAGTTTAAGTCTACAATCATGCCGAATGTCATTATCTACAGAAGATAACCTCCATACCAAAATTAATGGTGCTCCCATGTAATGCTCTTCATCAGATAACACAATCATAGAGGTATCGATCTCTGAATATGTTCTCCAACTAGCATTATAATTATTACGTAAATATGTTGGAATCGACCACCATATATCTCTTTGAGCTGGTTTATCAAAACTTCTTAGGAACTCATCAAGTAAATTTCCACCCAAAGGATGGTTATCAACCTTGCTTACAGGAATAATAATATTGTTAACAATTTTTCTAAACTCAGCCTCAGAATATTGCATTAATTGTTTAACATAATCACGATACTTAGATGCGATTCCAGCAGATGTATTGGCCAATGTATAACATATCAAGTCAAATAATACAGATTCTTCTAATTTAACATTCGAATATTCTGAAATTAATTTTTCATCTTCCTCTATTGCTATTAGTGAAAGCATCTGATATATACCATTCGTATACTCAATATCAATATTATTTCCGGTCTTAATTACATCATATATTTTTCTACCTATAAGGTAGTCGAATGCAGGTTGCATTCCCCATGAATATACAGTCTCTGGCACACTAAACTCATCTTTACAAATTTGATGTGAATATATGAATCCTTCATTTTCAATAAAAAATAACAAATCCTCCAGATGACTTTTTATGGGTTCCTTACTCTCATTAAGAATATCCTCAAAAGTCACTTCTTTTTTATTAGTTAGCAATGTAGCCACAGTAACCAATACTGTTTTTATCATACTTTGTTGTTTTGTTTCTTTTTCTTGCTTTCTATAAGACTCTTCTACAGAGTCAATTTTCTTCTGAAACAACCTAGTAATAACTAATGAGTTTTTATCTAAATTCCCCACTTTACTATTGCCATATAAATCGCAAAACAATTTAAGTGACATAGGTGTACGTAATATTCCTTTTATCCAGTGATTACCAGATAAATTAATCTTATAAAATGATATATAATCATCAAACAATTCATTTACTGACACATCTCCACTACTTGGCAGTGTATAAAAACAATCTCGATAATCCAAATCATAATATCTATGAAAGACATATGGTCTTGATAAAAAAACAAACTTTACATTAGGAAAAGTATTCTTATAAGCATGTGTTTCCTCAATTCGATCCTTCCAAAAATCCCACGAAGCCGCTTCGTCAATTCCGTCCACACATATCAAACATTTAGGTTGAACTATAACATCATGCTCTTCGCTCAAATATCTATTTCTCAGCAAGGCTGCATTTTCTAAGGCACGAAATAACTCTAATTCACTCCACGTCGTTGACAGGCCTATAGTCCTTGTCAAAATAGACAACCAACTATCGCCATTCCCATAATCTTTTGCTTGCACTAATATAGGAAGATATGTTTTGTCCTGAATCATCAAATCAATTTCACTAACAATTCCTGCCGTCTTTCCAGTCCCTTGATTACCGAGAAAAATAATTTTATTAGCACCGGCAGTAACCACACAACACAGATATTGTTCAAAATCGTCTACAATATTTTCCAAAATATTTTCTGCTGCATGAAAATGCGAATAATAACTAAAATATAGCGAACTTTCTCTTAAATCTGACACTTCACAATTTAGTTTGAATTTCTTTTGGATATTGCTCATTTCTATGCCTGTACCCGTTACAACTAATGAACCAAGCTCTTTTATAGTACATAACCAATCTCCGAGGATAGAAATATCTGCTTTTATCTTTTCAATAAGGTCTTTTTCTTTTTCTGGAAATTTCAATCTCAATATATCTTCATAAGCCTTTTTCAGTTTCTGAACTGTAGCATAAATAGTCTGCGTCATATCATATTTTTTCTTTGTCGCTTCGAAACCACCAGTGAAATATGAAAGTTTGTCGTGAATATAACCCGTCGAATACAAATCAGGTATGTACTTTGTTTTTGCCCAACTATTGATTGCCTTTTGATAAGATGTCAAAATCTCTGTTTCAAACACCTCTGAGGTTTCAAACCAATACTTGTAACACCCTTGCGTTTCTGGCATACATAATTTTTCTTGTATCCATGTCTCATCCCATAATTCAATTACAACATCCGGGTATTCTTTATTAATTTTCTCACATAGATTTATCCATTTTGATTCTTCTGTATCCTTAGCAACTTGATTATTTTTTACCATTCTCTTTGATGTCAAATCTCTAGGGACACAAACAATATACCGTTTTAATTCCGGACGAACTTTAATTGCTGTATAAAATGAATTCTCAATTTGTGTAAATTGAGAAGCTTCCATTTTCTGTGGAAACCACTTTGATTGAACACCAATAACATCACCTGATGTTAAAAGTCCATATGCTTCTACACCGCCATCTCCACCGCTTCCATTTACAAAGGCAAAATGAAAAATGTTATCTTTGTATTCTTTCTTCATCCAACATTCAAACAGCATATTGCACATTACTTCAAATGCATGATTGAAGGATTCTCCATGATTATTAAATTTTGTCCAATCCATAATTAACCCTCCAATACTGCACTCTTACTCCATCGCTTTCTGCAACAATACCTGCGCATTATTGTAAACTTGCTAAGTACCGTAGTAGGTATTGTTGCTATTTCAGAAATATTATCCATAGGTACAATTACCATCTTTGCACCATTATCAGCAAGTGAACTTACTTTATCTGCAAACTGAACAACTCTCTCTACAGCGCCACCAATTGTGACATTACCGATAACAGCAAGTCCAGCTTTTAAGTTTTTCTTATACAGTGCGGAAAGTATACCTACATAAATTGCACCACCAATCCCCGCTGTTGTATTATTGCCAAGGACATTAGTAACCTGAATATTAAGGTCTGTTTCCTTCAATGAATATCTTTCATCTAATATTGTTTTCTCGTTAGCCTTAATATAATTAACTGTATTCTTTACATCTTCCTTAATTGCATTACTTGTGGTTCCAGTTATTGTAATCTTTCCGTTTCCAGGTACTACAACAACCTCAATACGGATAATTCCAACATGATCACCATCACCAGTCGCTGAATAACATACTCCTGGTGCTAATGGAACATTTTCTATCAATGCACTACTCTTTTCTTCTGGCAATGACACAAATATTTCTTCCTGTGTCTCTTTATCAATATAAGAGCAATTTGTATCCCAGAACTCCATTCCACCGATACGCTTTAATTGTTCTTTAACTCTACGACGCATCTCCAATGCAATCTTCAGATATTCTTCAACATCTTCCTTGGTAAAGTTACCATCCGGATGAAGAAGTTTAATGTATCCTGACACAATTCTTCTAATAGATTTTGCGTCTCTTTGTTTCAAATGACTTCCTAAAGAAAAGAACTCATCAACTACTTCATAATATGTATCCTTACGCAGACCTTTTAATAATTCAAAAAAGAAATCTGTACTGAATCCAAAATGAGTTGCAAAGTTTGAAGGAGCAAACTTTTTGATTTCCCACTCTGGAAGGTACGCATTTATACGATCTAAGAATGCTGTATCATTGTTTACCTCCGATGACATCGGACTAAACAGATGTGAATTCTGTAGTACAGTTTCTACAGGCTGATTGATATTTCCATTGTAAATTATAGATGCATTACCTGAGATTTCTCCTCCCTTTCCACCTCTAGAAAATGATCCTGATTCCATATAATCCTTCATAAGAGGAACAGCATCACTATCCTTAAACAGATGGTCTGTACTCTCATCAAAGCAGATTGCATCCCACTCTCCAACAGAACCAACTCGTCCAGTTGTATTATTCACAAATAACTTTGCAACTGTTTCCTGTCCACCAGACATAAGCAATGCATATGGCGTAACTTCTTTGTATATATATGATTTACCAGAAGAACGCGGTCCCAACTCAACCATATTAAAGTTAGCCTCAACGAGTGGTATCAAACGCAATAATAACAAATCCTGAATTCTTTCATCCAGGCCTTCACTATCAGGTTCATATCCAGCACTTCTAAGAAGAAGTTTTTTCCACTCTTCCTTAGAGAACCCTTTTCTTTTTTCTGCAATACGCCCCATATTGAAATTGGAAAGCTGTATCGGCTTTATATCATTTACTAAGAAAGGATATACCTTACTGCCTACTGTAATCATTGGATCATATTCCCATTCAATACAATTTCAGTCCTAAAAAACCTATCATATCAACGTTTCTTACTTACTTCCCCTAGTTTGGCAAACATTTGGCAAACAGGCTATTTATTGACTTTAAATACCTGATTACCGTTAAAATTTGCATATATTTCTCTAGAAAATTTGACTTTTATATTACCCGTCATCAACTCAGCTAGGCTATCATCATTTCTATTCCATAAATGACTGTAGTGCTTTAGAGTAATGTCTGGTCCGGAGTGTCCTAAACGTCTCGATATAGTCAACACATCTGCGTTAAACTCATTGATTAAGTATGAAACATGGCTATGTCTTAAACCTTTTGCTTCAATTTCCGGTACATCAGCTAATTTAGCATATCTCTTAACAATCTTGTTAACCGTTGAACGACTAGTCGGCGTATCATCATAGGAAATAACAAAAGTCTTAACACCATGTTCTCTTTGAAATTTCTTCCAATTTCTTAGAAACTTGACCGTATCAGAATCTAACGAAATAATTCGTTTTCCGCTAGCTGTTTTGGTATAAGGCTTAATAGTATAGTCCTGCTTGTTTCTGTATTCCAAAGTATGATGTATCCTTACCTTAGCATTCTTCAAATCAATATCAGACCACTTCAATGCAAGTGCCTCACCTACACGAACACCGGTCATAAAGTAAAAACAAATCATCATAAAGCAGAAGTATTCATGGTAATCACCAATACAGAACTGCGAAACTACTTTTTCAAATTGCTTTTTATTCCAATAAGCAACTACTGCCTTACCTTTTGGAATTGACTTTGTCTTCATTGAAACATTTACGTCTAAAATTCCCACCGATACGGCGTATTCTAGCGATTGGCGAAATGAGATATAAACCATGCTACAGTAACTTTTAGAGAAGCCACTTTCTGTTAGTAACCAAGTACGATACTCTTCACAGTCAAGTACTGTAATATCTTCAAGTAACTTATCACCCAAGCGATTAATTGCATAATCAAAAGCTTTAGAATGTGATAAAAAAGTACTTTCTTCAACATCTCCCTTACACTTAAGAATATACTTCTTCAGCATAAAGGTCTTGTAGGTCATACGATAAATTACCTTACCGCTACTTTCCAAATAGTTATTCTTAATTTTTACTGCTTCAATGTATACTGATCTAGCAGAGGAAAATGGATTACCTTTTGAATCTTTCCTACCTTTTTTAAATTTTTGCTTCCCATGTTCATCACGACCAAGAAACACTTGGTAGAAAAAATTTCCCTTACTATCCTGGTAAACATTAGCATATCTTGTCTTTTTCATCATCAATCTGCCCCTTCATCCATTGAAGGTAAGCCAATTATTTCCGCAACAACTGATGATGGGACAAGCCCTACTCGTTTACCATTATAAAACCCATATCCTCGTGATACAAGTATTCCCTTAGCTTCCCGAATAATATTTCTTGCTTGATTAGTAGGAAATCCCATTTTTAACAAGTCTTCAAAATTTACCATTTGTTTATCCATAGTTGCCATTACCCTTTCTTTGTTAGATAATGAACTTGATAGTTACTTCTCAAATTTTACTATCACTATAGATGTTGTTTTGCTTTGACCGGTTGAACAACGGCTATTTTTCATTATCTCTCATCGCATTTCTTCTTGAATCTAAATATTTTACGAAAAAATAAGCCCTACTGACAATAAGTTTCAATAATTCCATATCTTCTCTTCTTGCGTATGAAACAAGCTCACGAAATTCATAAAAATCATTTTTCTCAATTACATCAATAACTTTAGCTACAAATTCATCTTCGTCTTGTTCACGCATGAATTTCCCTAAATCAAATCCGCAACCTGACTTAATATCTTCTACTTTATATGGGGTTTTATCAGGATTCTCAGCATGGATAAAGTAATCATACATACCTTTAGGAGAGTGAACTACTTCAACATACTTAGGCCCATTCAAATTTGCAAGTAATTCAGAAACTTGTGATTGACTTTTCAACGATTCAAAGAATAAGCACCCGTGCCAATGAGCTTTTTTCAATTTCCCTGTTTCTGAATTAACATCTAAATTGTGTAACGGACTCAAAATATGTGGCACATGCTTACTATCAAGCTTTTCAATAAAGTCTTTTGGCGCACTTTCTTCATATACAAGAAATGCCCATTTTGATGACCTTGCTTCCTTTTGTTTCACTTTCATTTCATTACCTGCTCTACTTGATTATTGATTACTGATGTAATGGGAGGTCGTAGTAACCCCCATTACATCAAAGGCCTACAGCCCGAACCGCAAGCGGTTCTCCTCGTTTGCGCTCTTAAAGGTGAAGACTTATGCTCTTTGCTGACGCAAAGCAGTCTTCACCTTTAGGAGCGCTCAATTATTAGTTCTTCCTTGAGCGGAGATAACTCCACATTTCAAATTGACGTCTAGCTTGACTTAAACTTCCACCGAACAAATATAAAACTCCAGTAATTAAGCTAATACGAGCCATTTTGTGTTCTGTTTTGATATAATTTTCAGTGTATCTAATCCGAGTAACTTCAACTTTTTCAGCCTTCTCAATGAAGTACTTACTCATTTTTGTTTTACGATAATCCATTTTACAAATCCTCCTTTTTTCACCATGATTGGTGACCAGCTTACACCCTTAAAACTACCCGATAGGCAAGCTAATAAGTCTTGGTCACATCTTTGCGTAATTATTTTCATAACCGTCCCATTAGCAACAATCGGCATAATAAACACTAATTTTTTCTTCCATTTAATAACTCTACTTCGCCTAATACACTTATTTGCCTCATTTTCTTCTACCATCACTACATTTAAGTTATCCTGCTTTATATCACGAATAAGAAATTTTATAGTTGGACCCAATTTAATATCCCTTGCTAATTGACCACTAAGCAAATTAATTACAAGCCATATCAGCACTACTACCGCAATTAAAATATCGATATAAAGCACCTTGCTCCCAAAAACTGCTAAATCGTCACTCAAATTTTGCATTTTTGCTATTAAATTGGTAGTGTTTAATGGAAATTTACTATCAGCATTCCATAATAAATCAATACTAGCCTTTATGAAATATGGACCTACATACTTACATATAACCCCTAGAATTAACAAAAACATTTCTGGAAAAAACCATATTTTCCTGTAGTAAATCATTTGTACTACCTCCCTTAGTCTAAAATTGTCGGTGTCAAAACAGGTTCAATTCCTGCATAACGTGAGTCTCCTGCGATTGAAAGTATTCCTGATCCTTTACCGCCGATAGGTACCATTGGCATTTCTGATAATTCAGGAAATAAAAAGCGTGTATTCTCAGAATTTATTCTCCCGAGCTGAACGCGTAAAGAAATCGAATCTCTAACAATAGTCGGTAAATACTCCGCTCTAGCTGACTGCATGGACAAACCCAAGTAAATTACCGCTTCACGCCCCAATACTACCAATCTGGTTAAAGTGTCTTGGAAATCTTGTTTCACTTGCTTACTAGCACCTGTCATTAATGCAGACAACTCATCAATGAACACAAAAATTGGTTTTATACCGAGTTCTCTATAATCCGTTGAAACTCTATTAGTTGTTTGATACAGCTTACTTTGGCGTTCATACATTATGGATTCCACCTTCTTTAAAGCGTTAACTACGTCCTGCAAAAACTTACCACCAATACCATTTTTCCCATCCTCGCCATTAATAAATGGTGGTATAATAATATCTTGAGTCCCTCTCTTTTTAGCTAACCTTGCTAATCACTACCTTTGGGGTCAATCGCAACTGTGTCACCAAGCGTTGAAGCAACCATAAATAAAAATTTTAAGAAGTAGCTTTTACCACTCCCACTAACACCCGTTATTATGGCGTGGGGGCTCTTGACATAATCCCACGTGATAAGATTCATGATTGCTATACCGCCTTTTTCTTTCGATTGGTTTACCAATTCCTTCATAGTACTTTTTAATCGTGATGGCTTACCTTTACGTGCTGGTATTAACAAACCCCTTGACCTTGACGGGTCTCTTCCTTCTAATGTAAACACCTGCATTGTTA
>ULWW01063367.1_pt1 | contig 11314 bp, 10 predicted proteins | sample 1960741 | NCBI WGS metagenome assembly ULWW01 (sample SAMEA4835823, study PRJEB28245) | human gut metagenome | biome: gut microbiome; material: fecal sample | place: Denmark | collected 2008
TCCCCTGCTCCCGGGCGTACTGCGCCGCCAGGATCATGCCCTCGATGCCCCGGTCGCCAAAGCCGCCGGGGACTAAGATACCGGCGCAGTCCGCCAGCTTTTCCGCTGTGTTGTCCACCGTCAGCTCGCTGCTGTCCACCCAGCGGATGTCCACCTGCGCGCCGCAGGCCGTGCCCGCGTGGAACAGCGCCTCCACCACGCTGAGATAGGCGTCGTGCAGCTCGGTGTACTTGCCCACCAGGGCGATGGTCACATGGCGCTGGGCGGCCTGATGGATGCGCTCCACCAGCTCACGCCAATGGCTCATGTCCGGCTGGCCGCTGCCCAGTCCCAGCTTGCGGCATACCACGCGGCACAGGCCCTCCCGCTCCAGCAGCAGAGGCACCTCGTACAGCGTGGAGGCGGTGAGGTTGGAGATGACGCAGTCCTTCTCCACATTGCAGAACAGAGCGATCTTGTCCCGCACATCCTGGGGCAGGGGACTGTCGGTGCGGCACACCAGCACGTCCGGCTGGATGCCCACGCTCAGCAGCTCCTTCACGGAGTGCTGGGTGGGCTTGCTTTTCAGCTCGCCGCTGCCGGGGATGGCCACGATCAGCGGCACGTGGATGAACAGCACGTTCTCCCGGCCCTGCTCCGCCGCCACCTGGCGGATGGCCTCCAGATACGGCTGGCTCTCGATGTCGCCCACTGTGCCGCCGATCTCCGCGATGACCACGTCGGTATGACCGTCGTCCATGGCGTAGAGCCGGCGCTTGATCTCATCGGTGATGTGCGGGATGATCTGCACCGTGCCGCCCAGGTAGCCGCCCTGCCGTTCCCGGTTCAGCACTGACCAAAAGATCTTGCCGGAGGACACGGAGCTCTCCCCGGTCAGCGCCTCGTCCACGAACCGCTCGTAGTGGCCCAGGTCCAGGTCCGTCTCCGCGCCGTCGTCGGTGACGAACACCTCGCCGTGCTGGTAGGGGCTCATCGTCCCCGGGTCAACGTTCAGGTACGGATCAAATTTCTGGTTGCGCACCCGCAGACCGCACTGCTTCAGAAGCCGGCCCAGCGATGCCGCGCAGATACCCTTGCCCAGCCCGGACACCACGCCGCCTGTTACAAAAATGTACTTCATCCCCGCCATCTCCCTATAAAAAATATGCTCCGATACTACACCCGGCCGACGGCGCTGTCAATGCGGCAAAACGTGGATATTTGCGCCTCATTTGCGGGCATTATGGAGAAAATTGGAGAAAATGGCCGGGATTTGAAACTTTCTCTTGCGCTTCGCTTCCCGGCGTGGTATGGTAGGGTTGGTCTCACCCGTTCGGGTGGGCCGTTTTGCTCTTTACGGGGGCAGGTTTGGTTTCGGATAGCGAAATTCATGCTTGACAAAGATGCCCGCCGTATTGTATAATGACCTTCGCTGACACGGTGACATAGCCAAGTGGTAAGGCAAGGGTCTGCAAAACCCTCATTCCCCGGTTCAAATCCGGGTGTCACCTCCAACCAAAGCTCCCGAAACACCTGTGTTTCGGGAGTTTTTTCATACCCGAAAGCAGGCTTTAGCCTTATTTTTAGCCTTATTGGGTCAACCGGTGGAAACTGTACGGATAAAACGCTCCATGCGGTCGGCACTTTCGCGCTTCATCTGGTCAGTCACATGGCCGTATACGTCCAGTGTAAAGGCCGCTGTGGCGTGACCCAGATTGCCCTGCACGGTCTTGATGTCGTCCCCGGCTCGAATCGCGGCAACGGCGTAGGAGTGACGCAGATCGTGGAAACGGGCATCGGGACAACCGATGGCCGCAACAATGCGCTTGTACTCGCGGTAGACTGTCGGCTTTGTCAGGTGCGTCCCGAACTCGTTGGTAAAGACCAGACCCTCCGGATTTTGCCAGTCACTGCCCAACAGAAGCTTCTGCTGCATTTGCCATCGGCGCTGCTGCTGCAACCGGGCAAGGACAGTCTGTGCCGCGGCGATGGTACGGCTTCGGCCATTCTTTGGAGAAACAAGCTCATAGCCCTTGCTCCCCTTGTCCTGATGCAGCTGCATTTGCTTTTCCACAGAGATGATACCTGTATGAAAGTCGATGCAGTCCCACGTCAGGCCCAATACCTCGCCCTCCCGCATACCGGTGAACAGTGTCAGGATAAACAGTGTTTCAAAGCGGTTTCCCTGTATAGCGGTCAGAAATACGGAGATCTGTGTGTCATCAAAAGGCTTGATCTTCTTACGCTCTATCCGCGGCAGGATACAGGCATCGGCAGGGTTGTATCGCAGATAGCCGATCAGTACCGCTTGTTGAAGCGCTTTGTGGAGAACACCGTGAACATTCTTCACCGTTTTCGCGGAAAGACCTTCCGGATTCCGCTCGGACGGATCTCCCATCGCGTTGTAAAAGGCCTGTATCATCGGTGCGTTCAGCACCTCCAACCGCACCGCACCCAACGCTGGCAGAATGTGCAGCCTGATATCGGATTTGTAGATGTGTGCCGTTCTGGGCTTCACGCCGCCCAAGTAGGTCTTTGACCATATCTCCAGCCATTGTGCCAATGTCAGCTTGCACGGCGCATGATACACACCATTGTCGATATCCAGCGTTACCTGCTTCAGCTTCTGCGCCACTTCCTTCTGCGTCTTTCCGGTGATGCTGCGCTGGATCTGCTTGCCTGTGCCGGGGTCGAAGCCCTCTGTGTAGCGGCCCTGCCAGTAGGTATAGGTTTTTCCGTTCCTTGTTGTTGTGATTTTTCTGACAGAGCCGGCGCCACCGGCTCCTTTTCCTGTTTTTGTACGCGGCATATACGCTCCTTTCCGCCGCACGGAATGTACCACCTCCATGATATATCCCGCGCGGCTGTTGTGCAAGTTTAATTTCCGCGACGAAGAACTTTACTTCCGCAGAAAATCCAGCAGGGCCTCTCTCGGAATGCGTATCTGCCTACCGATACGGATGCTTCGTATCTGGCCGCTGTGGATCAGCTCATAGGCGGTGTTGCGGCCAATACCGAGGATAGTCATTAAGTCCTCCATCCGCAATGTCATGGGTAGCTCGTGCAGATCACGGTACTTATTCTCCACGGGCAGCGCCTCCCTTCACGGACGCCAGATAGATGTCCGTCACGTCGGGCCGCTCATGTCCCAACAGCCGGGATACGGTGAAATGAGCATCCAAGGGCGTCATGCCGCCATCGACGAGGGATGTGTACTTTTCGGCGGCGTAGGTATGTCGTAGCCCATGGAAGGTAATGCGTCTGTCCGGTGCGATGGGGTCGCAGATGGCGTCACGGTGGCGGAGAGGTCGGTCTTGATGGTGCTGGCTGACTTGCCCTGCGCCTGCAAATAGAGAACATAGCTCACCAGATGCTTGCCGCTGATGTTCTCCAGCTTTTGCAGATGGTAGTGGACAGCGAGGTAGGAGCAGAAACGCTTGACCGCCTCATAGTAGCGATCCTTCGTGCGGAAGCTGCCCTGTCGGTTGTGCCGCGCCAGCTTGTCCAACTGGGTAACGAGGGTGTGGTAAATGCCTTTTGTGGTCATATAAAGAAATCTCCTTGTAATCGTAGTCGTGTTCAGATGGGCGCACTTTACCCGTTGGCAAGGAGAGCCATTTCCGGCGTAACTCCGTAGAACTGTTAGACTGCCGCAGGCAGAAGGCCTTGGTGCTGTGTGCTTTTCGCGGCTTGCTTGTATGTCTGTCTCTCTTTACTTGTGCCAGGTCAGTACGCTGCGGTATGGAGGTCTTTGACCTCTGCTCGTGTGAGCAACCGCGGACACCAGGCCGCTGAACTCGGCTGCGGAAGGCTCCGCCGATGTCCTGTGATCCGCCCGGCGACGGATCTGAGAATATACGATACCCCGTATGACCGGCACCGCACTCTGACTGCGGCATACAGGGGCGGGAGCTTGCCTCTCCCTTGACGATTTTCCTGCCGTATCGTCCCAACGGCTTTTTACACAACCTCTTTTTCCTGATCTGCGCCGAATTGATTTCGGCGCTCTTTCTTTTCCTGCGGTATCACGGCGGTGGCAAGTGCCGCGACAAAATAATAAGCAAAAACGCAGGAAGAATCTTCCTGCCATTTCGGCCTCTTACGATCCTTCCTGCGTTTGCAGTATTGTTCAATTTTGATGGCCGCCCGTTTTCCGGAAGGCACATTTTGACATACTTCGGGTTCTTAGTCAGAGCGAAAAGCTGTTGATAGCCTTCCACCCGTGCCTGCTCTGCTCCGACCTAAATGCTTGATGCCTTAAGTACAGGCACATCATAGCACGGCGGCAGGGCGGCGTACAGGTGGAAACTGCCGCGAGAAATCTTCTCGCAGCATAGTCATTGAAATATAAGGGCGCAGTAGCCCTGATCTCAAACGGGATCATGGTGCTCCTCAAGTACAAGCTTAACAACGTGTGCGGTGCAGATCACAGACCTGCAAATGGTGCACAAAGAACAATGATAATTCACATATACCACAATATATTGTGGTTGTCAATACGTAAATATCAAAATTCTGTATTCAGAGAGTGTGGTCAAAAACGTAATACGCATTATATTACAGCGACCGCTTTTCTCCGAACAGCCCTAAACGAGAAAATCCCACATAAAACTTTAGAGCAACCGCCCACTCCCAAATACCTATAATAAAAAATCCCACATCAGATTTTAGACAGCCCCGCCATCAGAACGGATTGACAATTCGACAAAATGTGATATAATCCCGCTGTCTGGAAAAATATAAAGTTGTAGCACAGAGGTGTCTGCTCAAAAGCAGATGAAAAGGGAATCCGGTGCGAATCCGGAACGATGCAGTCACTGTGTACGGGAGCGGCCTGCGGACCACTGGGAAACCGGGAAGGGCAACGCCGTGATGAACGAAGTCAGGAGACCTGCCTCTGTGTGGAATCTCAAACCTGCTGCCAACGGGTTGGTTTTCCTACGAACTTATGATCCGCTGCGGGTCACTGCGCGGATGTATATGTAGTAAGAAGCACCGAGGGCGGCTGTGTGAGACACAGCCGCTTTTATATTTCTTTCAGAACAAATAATTTGGAAAGAGGTAGATCCCCCATGAAGAAAGCACTTGCCTTTCTGATGGCGGCTGTGATGCTGATGAGCATGCTGACCGCCTGCGGCAGCAAGGACAACGCTGCCGACAACAATGACAACAACGACGTAAACACCGAGGAGACCGACAAGGCCGCCGCCGACAAGGTCGCCGCCCTGATCGACGCCATCTACGTGCAGGAGCGCACCGAGGAGACCGACGCCCAGTGCGAGGCCGCCAAGGCCGCTTGGGACGCCCTGACCGACGCCCAGAAGGCGCTGGTGGAGGGCGAGGAGGCCAGCCCTGATTACTTTGGTCTGGACACCGGCGACGCCTCCAAGGACGATCCCCGCAACCAGGACGAGATCGGTGAGAAGGAGCTGCTGGTGGTATCCTTCGGCACTTCCTTCAACGACAGCCGCGTAGCCGACATCAAGAGCATCGAGGATGCCCTGCAGGAGGCCAACCCCGATTGGTCCGTGCGCCGCGCCTTCACCGCTCAGATCATCATCAACCACATCCAGGCCCGTGACGGCGAGAAGATCGACAACATGGAGCAGGCTCTGGAGCGCGCTGTCTCCAACGGCGTGAAGCAGCTGGTGGTGCAGCCCACCCATCTGATGCACGGTGCTGAGTACGATGAGATGTGCGCCGCCATTGACAAGGTTCGTGACAAGTTCGAGTCCGTTGAGATCGCCGAGCCCATGCTGGGTGAGGTGGGCAGCGACGCCGCCGTCATCAACACCGACAAGGAAGCCGTTGCCAAGGCCGTCGTCGCCGCTGCTCTGAGCGAGAGCGGTTACGAGTCCACCGCCGCCGCCAAGGAGGCCGGTGTGGCTTATGTGCTGATGGGTCACGGTACGGCGCACGTGGCGAAGGTCACCTACAGCCAGATGGCCACCCAGATGGACAAGCTGGGCTACGAGAACGTATTCATCGGCACCGTGGAGGGCGAGCCCGAGGAGACCTCCTGCGAGGCCGTGATCGAGGCCGTCAAGAACGCCGGCTACACCACCGTGGTGCTGCGTCCCCTGATGGTCGTGGCTGGCGACCATGCCAACAACGACATGGCCGGTGCAGATGACGATTCCTGGAAGACCATGTTCGAGGCCGCCGGCTTCACCGTGAACTGCCAGATCTCCGGTCTGGGCCGTATCGCGGACGTGCAGGCCCTCTATGTGGCCCACACCAAGGCTGCTATCGACGCCATCGCGTAACAAGGACTGAACGGGCTCCGGGGCGGTACACCATCGCCTCGGAGCCTTTTTCAGAGCAAGGAGGACTTTACCATGAAAAAAATTCTTTCGTTTCTGCTGGCCGCTCTGATGATGACGGCGCTGCTGGTTGGCTGCGGACAGCAGCAGGCCGACGCCCCCGGCAATGATGAGCCCGACCAGCCCGCACTGGCGGACGGCGTGTACACCGCCGACTTCAACACCGACAGCAGTATGTTCCACGCCAACGAGACCTGCGACGGCAAGGGCGTGCTGACCGTGAAGGACGGCCAGATGACCATTCACGTCAGCCTCGCCTCCACCAGCATCGTGAATCTGTTCCCCGGTTTGAAGGAGGACGCACAGAAGGACGGTGCCGTGCTGCTACAGCCCACCAAGGATACCGTCACCTATCCCGATGGTCTGTCCGAGGAGGTCAACGGCTTTGACATCCCCGTGCCCGCCTTGGATACGGAGTTCGACGTAGCCCTCATCGGCAAGAAGGGCGTATGGTATGACCACAAGGTTTCCGTCTCCAACCCTGTTTTGAAGGAGGATGACGGCGATGACGCTGCCGCCATCGCATTGGCGGACGGCACTTACACCATTGAGGTAGGCTTTGAGGGCGGCTCCGGCAAGTCCCATGTGCTGACCCCCTGCACCCTGAAGGTGGAGAACGGCGCAGCCACCGCCACCATCGTGTGGAGCAGCCAGAAGTACGACTATATGCTGGTGGACGGCCAGCGTTACGATGTCCTCACCACCGAGGGCGGCTCCACCTTCGAGATCCCCGTGCGGGCGCTGGATACCCCGCTGACAGTGATCGGCGACACCACCGCCATGAGCACCCCCCACGAGATCGAGTACACTCTGACCTTTGATTCCACCACGGCGGTGGAGGCAGCCCAGTGAAACGGCTGACCGCTGCGGTACTGGCGCTGCTGCTGATACTGTCCCTCTGTGCCTGCGGCACGGCAGACGCCCCTGCCAAAACAGATGGACAAACTGCCTCCATATCGTGGGATGAGTTGGTCTTTGACCGTACCATGCCCCTGCGCTATGCCCAGCAGTTTACCGTAGAGTATGCCGGAGAGAGCTACAAGCGCATCACCATCCACGACGACCGGGTGTACCTGCTGGTAGCGGAGGGCGCGGCGGTGCCTGACGGAACACCCTCCGGCGTCACTGTTTTGCACCAGCCGCTGGACCAGATCTATCTGGTAGCCGCCGCTGCCATGGACTACTTCGACAAGCTGAACGCCATCGACTGCATCACCCTCAGCGGTAAAAAGCAGTCGGACTGGTATATCCAGCGTGCCAAGGACGCCATGGACAGCGGAGCGCTGGTATACGCCGGCAAGTACTCTGAGCCGGATTATGAGCTGATCCTGTCCCAGGGCTGTGATCTGGCGGTGGAAAACACCATGATCTATCACTCTCCGGCGGTACTGGAGCAACTGGAGCGGCTGGGCATCCCCGTGCTGGTGGAGACATCCAGCTACGAGACCCTGCCCATGGGTCGGATGGAGTGGATCAAGCTGTACGCGGCGCTGCTGGACAAGGAGGACGAGGCCGAGGCGCTGTTCAACGCAAAGATGGACAGCGTGGCGGATGTGCTGGAGCAGCAGCCCACAGGCAAGACTGTAGCGTTCTTCTACATCACCAGCAGCGGTGCGGTGAATGTCCGCAAGTCCACGGACTATGTGGCGAAGTGCGTCGCCATCGCCGGCGGAGACTATGTCTCCTTCGATGAATCGGCGGAGGACAACGCCCAGTCCACCATCAACATTCAGATGGAATCCTTCTACCACGGGGCGGTGGACGCCGACGTGCTGATCTACAACAGCATCATCGACGGCGAGCTGCACACGCTGGACGAATTGGTGGCACTGGACCCGCTGCTGGCCGACTTCAAGGCTGTCAAGAGCAGCAACGTGTGGTGCCTGACCAAAAACTTCTATCAGGAGTCGCTGGAGCTGAGCGACCTCATTCTGGACGTCAACCATGCGTTGAACGACGCGCCGGACACGGCGTTTCACTTCCTGACACGGATGAAGTGAGCATTTTTTACATCATTGCATTATAAGGAGGAGCAGCATGGAAAGGACCCGCAGATTTCGTATTTGGGGCGGCTTTTGGCTGCTCCTCCTCCTGCTTTTTGTTTTTTTGCTTTGGAATATTTTTGCGGGAAGCGTTTCTCTTTCCGCGTCTGAGATATGGCGGATCCTGCTGGGCGGCGATGTGGGCTTTACACAGAGCCAGATCATCGTGAAGATCCGTCTGCCCCGGCTTCTGTCGGCGCTGATCCTGGGCGGGGCGCTGTCCCTGTCCGGCTATCTGCTGCAAACCTTCTTCCACAACCCCATCGCAGGCCCCTTCGTGCTGGGCATCTCCTCCGGCGCGAAGATGACGGTGTGCGTGGCCATGCTGGCGCTGCTGAGCCGGGGCAAGACCACCTCCTCCGCCATTCTCATTGCGGCGGCCTTCGTGGGCGCCATGGTATCCATGGGCTTCGTGCTGCTGATCTCCCAGCGGGTCAAGCGCATGAGCCTGCTGGTGGTCTGCGGCGTGATGATCGGCTATATCTGCTCGGCGCTCACAGATTTTCTCGTGACCTTTGCCGACGATTCCAGCATCGTGAATCTGCACAACTGGTCTCTCGGCTCCTTCTCCGGCATGAGCTGGGACAACGTAAAGACTATGGCCGTCGTCTGCGGCATCACGCTGCTGCTGACCTTCCTGCTTTCCAAGCCCATCCGGGCGTACCAGTTGGGCGAGGTCTACGCCCAGAATATGGGCGTCCCCCTGCGGGCCTTCCGGACGGCGCTGATCCTGTTGTCCAGTGTGCTGTCCGCCTGCGTCACGGCCTTTGCCGGTCCCATCTCCTTTGTTGGCATCGCAGTGCCGCACCTGATGAAGTCCCTGTTCAAATCGGCGGAGCCGCTGTGCATGATCCCGGCCTGCTTTTTAGGCGGCGGCGTGTTCTGCCTGTTCTGCGACCTCATCGCCCGCACCGCCTTCGCCCCCACGGAGGTGAGCATCAGCTCCGTCACGGCGGTGTTCGGCGCACCCATCGTCATCTACATGATGATCCACAGAAAGGCGGCGTAAGTATGGCAGCATATCTGGAGACAAAAGACCTGTCCGTGGGCTACCACGGCAAGCCGCTGATCGAAGATGTCGCCCTCCATGTGCAGCGGGGCAAGATCGTGACGCTCATCGGCCCCAACGGGTCGGGAAAATCCACTATATTGAAAACCATTATCGGCCAGCTCTCCAAGGTTTCCGGCACGGTGTTTCTGGACGGCAAGGCCATGGAGGCGCACAGCCGCAATGAGATTGCCCGGCGCATGGCCATTTTGATGACCGCCCGCATGGAGCCGGAGCTGATGACCTGCCGGGACGTGGTGGGTACCGGCCGCTATCCCTACACAGGCAAACTGGGAATCCTCACATCGGAGGACCGGGCCATTGTGGAGCGCTCCTTGGCGCAGGTAGGCGGGCTGGACTTTGCCGACCGGCCCTTTGCCAACATCAGCGATGGGCAGCGCCAGCGGATCCTGCTGGCCCGGGCCCTGTGTCAGGAGCCGGAGATCATCGTGCTGGACGAGCCCACCAGCTTTCTGGACATCCGCTATAAGCTGGAGCTGCTGACGGTGCTCAAGCGCATGGTGCGGGAGAACGATCTGGCGGTGTTGCTGTCGCTCCACGAGCTGGAGCTGGCAGAGCGCATCTCCGATACCGTGGTGTGCGTGGCGGGCGACAGGATCGACCGCATCGGCCCGCCGGAGGAGATCTTCACCCGCGCATATATTGCAAAGCTGTACCAGATGGAGCACGGGAAGTACGACCCCTGCTTCGACAGTCTGGAATTCGTGCCGTAAGGAGTGCCATCATGGAAAAACAGGGTGTTTTTTACGCCGTCAGCGTGGGCTCCGGCGACCCGGAGCTGCTGACCCGGCAGGCCTGCCGGGTGCTGGAGGCGTGTGACGTTATAGCGGCTCCCCGGATGAAGTCCGGGCGGATGCTGGCGCTGGACATCGCCGCCGGTGCCGTGGATATGCAGGGCAAGACCATATTGCCGCTGGACTTCACCATGGCGCGTGACGAGGTGGTACGGGAGGACAGCTACCGTACCGCCGCAGCCGCTATCGAGGCGGTGCTGTCGGTAGGACGGGACGTGGCCATGGTGAATCTGGGTGACGTATCCGTGTACGCCACGGCGTACTATATTCTGGAGCGCATCCGCGCTGACGGGTTTGAAACGGTGATGTGTCCCGGCGTTACCAGCTTCTGCGCCGTGGCGGCGCGGCTGGGGCGCAGCCTCACCCGCATGGAGGAACCCCTCCACATCCTGCCGGGCAGCATGGACATGGAGCAAGGCCTCTCCCTGCCGGGAACGAAGGTCATCATGAAGTCCGGCAAGGCCATCCATGAGACGACGGCGGCGCTGGAGCGCTGCGGCATGGCGGCAAATGCCGGGATGGTGGCAGACTGCGGACTGGAAACAGAGCAGGTCTACACCGACCTGCGGCAGCTGCCGGAGGAGGTCAGCTATTTTGCCACCATCGTGGCGGATTGAGAGGGCGCTATGGAGCAAAAAGTCCCCCGGCTGGGGCTGGCCGGTACCAACAGCGGCTGCGGCAAGACCACCGTCACCTGCGCCGTTTTGCAGACGCTGGTATCACGGGGTCTGCGGGTAGGCGCGGCGAAATGCGGTCCGGATTACATCGACCCCATGTTCCACAGCCGGGTCATCGGTGCGAAAAGCTCTAACCTCGACCCGTTCTTTTTTGACCGCGACACCATGCGCTATCTGCTGGCGCACAACAGTCAGGGCTGCGACGTTACGGTGATCGAAGGCGTCATGGGCTACTATGACGGTCTGGGCCTCACCTCCACCCGCGCCAGCACCTATGAGGCGGCGCGGGAGACCGAAAGCCCCGTGGTGCTGGTGGTCAACGCCCGGGGCGCGGCGCTGTCGGTTCTGGCAGCGGCGGAGGGCTTTCTCCGCTTCGCGCCGGACAGCGGCATCCGGGGCGTCATCCTCAACGGGTGCAGCGCCATGAGCT
>ULWW01018706.1_pt1 | contig 11287 bp, 7 predicted proteins | sample 1960741 | NCBI WGS metagenome assembly ULWW01 (sample SAMEA4835823, study PRJEB28245) | human gut metagenome | biome: gut microbiome; material: fecal sample | place: Denmark | collected 2008
GCTCTCGCAGTTGCAATGCTCGCTGCTCTTGGCGCAATCATTGCATTCGGTAAGAAAAAAATTGTAAAATAATAATTATTCCCAAAAAGGTTACAAAAGCGGGACGTTGACTAAATTGCCAACGTCCCGCTTTTTCAAATCCATTCATATTCATACGATGTTCAGATCTCGTTGATCTGCTTCTCTTTTATTTCTCCAGATCTCCTTCCACACACCATCTGTAGAAAGATTCGTCATAGTTCTCTGAATTTTCAAAGCCACACATTTCCATTACAAGCTGCATATAAGCTGAACGGATTCCTCCGGTACAGTAAGTAATAATATGATCCTCTTTTGAAAGTCCTGCATCTTCAAACATCTTGGTCAGATCTTCATTACTCTTTAATGTACTGTCACTGTTAAATAAATCCGTATAACGGATCTGGATTGCCCCTGGAAGATGTCCCCCATTTGCCTCCCCATACATTGTCTTTCCATTGTATTCTTTATCTGTACGGGTATCCACAATTTTACAGTCGTCATAAATCTCTTTCAGCTCATCCGTATTGATCACATGCGTTTCATCAATCGAATCAATTTCTACCGATACCGGTTTCGGCTCTGCTGCTCCTTTGACAGTCTCAACTCCTGCTGCTTTCAGTGCTTTGATCCCGCCATCTACGATTTTCACATCCTCATAGCCTGCCGCGATCAGTTCCCATGCAATCCTGCCATCTTCTCCCCAGCCTTTCTCCGCATTTGAAAAAAGCACGATTTCCTTATCTTTTGCCAGCCCAAGCTCTCCTAATCTTTCGCTCAGGCGCTTTGTATCAAGGATACATCCCCAGTTTGCATCTCCCGCTTCCCCGTCTTCACAGGTTGCCAGATACTGCCATGTCGTTGCCACTGCACCTTTTACAGTACCTTTTTTCGCCTCATCTTCACCTCTTGCATCCACTATGATGATATCGTCCAGATTTTCTTTCACATAATCGGCGGTTACTACATACTTTCCTTCAAATGGTTCACTGCTGTCTGATGCCGAATTCTTTGCACCACATCCTGAAAGTGATGAAATCGCAAGAATTCCTGCAAGAAATAATGCTGTTCTTTTCATAATCTTTTCTCCTCGTCTAATCTTCTTTCTTCTAACTATAACATATCTTCAATCTATTCACTAATTGATTGTCCTTATCCCGGATTAAGTATATTCATCTTTTCTATAAATCACTTTTTCAGCAGACGCATGATTTTTCTCATCGGTTCTGTTATTTTCCAGCTGGTTGAATTTGCATATGTCTGGATCATTTCATCCTGCTCCCTGATCTTATCCTCATATTTCTTAAGCTGCCCTGTTTTCTGTTCCATCCGTCTGCCAAGTTCATCCAGCTGTTCTTCATAATGCGCGGCCTGCCTTCGCTGTCCTTCTATATATTCCTGCTGCTGTTCAATCGCTGCATTTTGTTTTTCAAGCTGTTCTTTCTGCTGCCCGATATACTCATCTTTCTGTTTGAGAATATCTTTATAATACGCCAGTTGCTGGCTTCCTTCTTCAATTTCACTTATCAGCCATGGCGTCTTATACATATGTTCTCCATTCCACTGATACAGATCAAAAATATCCAGATGAAAATGCTCTCTTAAAGTCTCCATTGCATTTTCTTCTCTCATAATCTGCCCCAGCATTTCCATCCCTGCTGCTTTCAGTCCCGGTACTTCCTCTATACATTTCAACAACCAGAATGCTTTTTCAAATTCCAGCTGTAAATGTGATACAGAATCCGGATTCCGGAAATCTTCCCGGAAAAACTGACAAAATTTTTCATCCGTCATCGATTCAACACAATTTTTCCGGATCATGACAGATTCATTAAATGCGCGGACTGAATTTTCTCTTGTTGACATACTGATCTGTTTCTTTCCTTTTATATCCCATTGAAAGCGGATCAGTCTCTCTTCCAGAACCGTGATCTCTGCTTCACTTACAATCCGAAGCCACAGATCATAATCTGCCAGCTGGCGATACAAAAGATTGAAATATCCGATCTTATCCAATACAGATTTTCTGACCAGAGCTGAGGGATGACAAAGAAAATTCCCAGATTGCAGAAGCGTATGCAGATATTCTTTCTGTGTCGAACACTTCCTGTCAAAAAGCTCTGCCATATCCCTGCATTCTTCTGACAGATCATTGCCACTTTCATCAACTAGATATACTCTCGTAAAACATGCCCCGAGCATCCGATCCTCTTCCATAACCGTCACTTGCTTTTCCAGCTTGTCCGGCAACCATGCATCATCGCTGTTCATAAATGCCACATAGTCTCCTTGGCAGTGATCAAGCCCCTGATTTGCTGCATAACAGTAAAACGAATTCCGATTCAGTTTAAAATATCTGATCCGTGGATCCTGATAGCTTTTAATCAGTTCTTCTGTTCCGTCGGTCGATCCGTCATCTACGATGACAAATTCAAAATCCGGATACGTCTGACAAAGTACGCTGTCAATCGCCTGTTTCAAACAAAATCTCCGGTTATAAGTACACATCAAAATGCTAACCATTATTCTACATCTCCAACAACAGCCCATCTCCAGAATGACTGATCATAATTGTATGTATGTTCAAATCCACACATTTCCATTACCAGCTGTGTATATGCCGAACGGATTCCTCCTGTACAATAAGTGACGATCTCATCATCTTTAGACAGTCCGGCATCCTCAAACATTTTTGTCAGTTCTTCATTGGATTTCAGATATCCCGCATCATCGAACAGATCCGTGTACCGGATATGAATTGCTCCCGGAAGATGTCCTCCCTTTGCTTCATCATACAGGATTGCTCCTTCATATTCTTCATCGGTACGCACATCCACAATTTTGTACTCGTCATAATTCTTCTGTAATTCTTCGGTTGTCATCACATGGGAATAATCAATTTCATCGATTTTTACTTCTGCCGGTTCCGGTTTGGATGCGAGGAACTGTGTCTTGATTCCACTGTCCTTCAACGCCTTCCATCCGCCATCTACCATCTTCACATCTTCATATCCGGCTGCCCGGAGTTCCCAGAGAAGTCTCGCATCATCTCCCCATCCATCTAGGGTCTCACCGATCAGAATAATTTCTTTATCCTTTGTAATTCCAAGATTGCCAAGAGTCTCTTCCAGCTGTTCCGGCTCCTGGATGCACCCCCATTTCTCATCTCCCTGTTTTCCTTCTGTAATACTCCAGTCCTGCCATACTGTAGCAATTGCACCTTTTACAGTTCCAAGAATTGCTTTTTTTTCTCCCCTTCCATCTACAAACAGCGTATTTTCATCTCCAACCTTGCTGATTGCATACTCCGGCTCAACAATCCACTCTCCCACAAAATGATTTTCATTGGATTTCTCTGCCGTACTTTCCGTCTTCTGTTTCTGTCCACATCCTGTCAGACCAATTGCTGCTACAAGCAATACACTGCATAACCACTTTGTTCTTTTTCTCATTTCCTTTTTCCTCCTCTAATCATCACCGTAATAGTAATCTTCCTCATAATAATCCGGTAGTGTCTCTGTATCCGGCTGCTGTGGTTCTGTCACTGCCTGCGAACCCGAACCACTGTCTCCCGATGAACTGCCGGAATCCGTTCCTGTATTTCCATCTTCCGTTACTTTTATATTTGTTTCTGTATGATTTGTTTCCTCAGATGTCTTATCTTCCAATTTTTCATCCTCTTTTTCAGTTTCGTCTGCTTCCTCATATTTTCCACTGGAAAGCGCATCGTTTATTTCATCATCAATTCCTTTTACCGTCCCGGATACCTGATAATCTGTATCTCCAAACAGGAACTGATGTACCTCGGCAACATTGGATGCCAGTGTATCTGCAATTTCTGTACTTCCCACTCCAGAAAGCATTTTGGAATATCTTACATTTGGAAATCCAAGTGTTTCACCTACTCTATATTTTTGAAAATCTTTCGCATAATTCAGAATTTCAGTAAAAGAAAAATTGGTTGCAATCTGTGGAAAAACACTGTCAGCAATCTTATTGATCGTCGTCAGGTCCATCTGCTGCAGCTTCTGCATGATATTCAAAAGGACGATTCTCTGACGCACTGTACGCTGCGCGTCTCCACCATCTGTATAACGGATTCTCGCATAAGAAACCGCCTGTACTCCATTCAGATGATAGCTACCTCCGACTTCCGGCTCAATCTTCTTATAACTTTTTCCGGTTACTTCAGAAGTCTCCACACAATAATTATTCATGTGGACTACTTCTGCATCAGTCAGCTCCAGATCCATTCCTCCCACCGCATCAATTACATCGACTAAGGCATTAAAGTTCACAGATACATACTTTTCAATGTTCATATCCATGTTCTCATTCAAAAGAGCAACACCCCCATCCGGTCCGAAATAAGAATAGGCTGCATTCGCCTTATTATAACTTCCATCTTTCAGTCGCATAAAAGTATCACGGTACACCGATACCATTTTCACTTCATAAGTTTCCTGATTCAAACTTACGATCATGATCGTATCACTTCGATTTCCTTTATCTAGTGACCCATCCCTAGAATCCAGCCCGAATACTGCCACATTCAGATATCCGCTTTTATGCTCCACCTCTTCTGTAATAGACTCTTTCAACGTTTCTTTTTTTACTTCAATCTTCTGAATTTTGTTCACTTTACTGGCAGCATATCCGAATACGGCACCTGCCGCCCCCAGAACAAGTGTCAACACTACGCAAATAATCACTATTATCTTTTTCTTCCATGACCATCCTGCAATTTTTTTAAGCATCCTCATCATTCCTTCCTCTCCAGTAATTATGATTCATTGTCAGTTTCATGATGAAACTTTCCGGTAATTGTCGGTAATGTTTTCCCATCTGGTAGCCCAGATATTTGCACCCGCTTTCCACAAACAGCTGTATAATCTGCAAATATTTTCTTTCTTTTAAAAGCTTTTTCACAAGTGTGCAAATCAGGTGTATGCCTTCTTTCTCTGACTTTACTTTTTCAAATATTTCTGGATGACATGCCTGCGATACACCCTGGTCAAAATTTCTCCTTATCAGCTCTCTGTAAGTATACTCATGAGAATGAATCACCCGTGCATCTGCTTTATAAATAATCTTCCATCCATTTTGAATTGCTCCTGCTGCAAAGACCAAATCTTCATTGAAGATGACCGGATGCGGAAATCCTCCCAGTTCCAGATAGACTCCTCTCCGATAGGCAGCACACACATTGGAGCAAAAATAAGTTTTTATTCCCAGTTTTGGCAAATCCTTCTGCGATTTAATCTGGCTTTTTGGGGGATAATTGAAAACTCTCGTATATTTTTCCAACAGACCACAGTTCTGATCCGGTATCTGTCTGGCATAAGCTGCCACAGCATCCGGATGCTCATTTAATACTTCTGAAAGCTTTTCCAAAAGAAACGGATCTGCCGGAACTGCATCCTGGGTCATCATGACCACAATATCTGCATCTGACATCCAGATTCCCTGCTCTCTGGTTCTTCCATGATCAAATTCTTTTTCCAAAATCGGAATCTCTGTAACAGAAACCCGGTCTTTACAAACCGAAACATCCAGCTTTATCCCATCCCTGGTGTGTAACAGAATGATTTGCTCCGGAAGGTGCGTCTGTCTGCAGAGCCTATACAATACTTTATGCAGTTTTTCTGTCGGTCTGTAGACCGGTATGATCACATCTATCTTCATCTTCCGTCAAAAAATCCTTTAAAAATTGTCAGAATCAATATTTTCATATCAAATACCATTGTCCAGTTCTCAATATAGTAAAGATCATATTCGATCCGCTTCTCAATGGAAGTATTTCCCCTGTAGCCATTGATCTGCGCCCATCCAGTCATTCCCGGACGTACCTGATGTTTTACCATATAACGTGGAATTTCATCCCGGAACTTTTGCACAAACTGCGGTCTTTCCGGTCTTGGTCCCACCAGACTCATCTCCCCTTTCAGCACATTAAAAAGCTGCGGCAATTCATCTATACTTGTTCTGCGGATCAGCTTTCCAACCGGTGTAATCCTCGGATCATTCCTGGTAGACCATTCTGCTTTTTCCTTTTCTTCATCCTGCATGATCATAGACCGAAATTTGTACATATAAAATACCTGGTTATGCAGTCCAACTCTTTCCTGCCGGTAGATCACACTCCCTTCCTCTGTCAAGGCAACCACCAGCACAGTAAGCAGCATGACCGGTGAAAAAAGAATGATTGCAACCGTTGCCCCAATCAGATCAACTGCCCTCTTTGCCGCCCTGTTCCGCATGATATTCAGTGGAACTCTGCGGACATGGATCACCGGAATCCCCTGCACATCCTCAATATAAGGCCTGGTAGAAATCACATTTCCAAAATCAGGAATCATTTTCGTGTGTACCCCTGCCTTCTCACAGACATCCACAATCCGCTCCAGTTTTCCATAATCCTCTGCACGAAGCGCAATCACAACCTCATCCAGTTCATTCCCCTCCAGTATTCTTTCCAGTTTCTCTTCATCTTTCAGATGGGCAAACACTTGATATCCCCACTTTGGATTCTCTCTCAGCCTGTCCATATACTGTTCTGCCATCTGACTCTCTCCAATCATCAGGATATGTTTCTGATTCAGTCCCTGCTTTCGCATTTTCCACAAAATTGTGCGAATCAGATATCTCGAAGCAAATTCCAGCGAGATGTTTATAAAAAAGAAAATACACAGCATCTGTCTTGAAAAATGCTCCTGCTTTATAAAATAAAGTACCAGGATAAAGATCATAAATCCAATTCCATTGGCACGGATGATATCCATCAGCTCCTTACGGTAACTTTTTACCCTCCTTGGCATATAAAGCTGAAAAATACTATACAAAAGCAGATATCCAGGGATTATTAAAAACAAAGCTGAAAAATACGTTTTCGCCGGAAGAACCCCTGCGTCCCACACAAAAAACCCACTTTTAAATCTCAGATACCATGAGAAAAAATATGCAGCACCAATGATTCCCGCATCCATACATACCTGCGCTTTATTTAACATCCGCTGATTGTTCTTTATCAAAATACCACCATCTTTTCTCTATCCATCTTCTTTTTCACGCAAAGAATAATCACACTTCACCAGCGTAAGATTAGGATTGTACATCGGATCTCCTTTTTCCATGATTTCAGACCAGTTCCGGCGTACATAATCAATCTCACACTGATATCTTCTGATCTTTTCCTCATTATCTTCTGCCCCTCTCGATCTGGATTCATAATGATACAGTTTCACATAAGGATCATACACTACAAGATATCCACATCTGCGTACCTTCAGACAGAAATCAATATCATTGAACGCCACTGCAAGTTGCTCCTCAAATCCACCCACTTCTTCATATACAGAACGCTTTACCATCATACATGCTGCGGTCACCGCTGACAAATCCTGCTGAGTACTTGCTTTGTGCAGATACCCGGAATAACCTTTTGGAAGTCCCCGGAACATATTACCAGCAATTCCCCGAATCCCAACAATGACTCCAGCATGCTGCACCTGACCATTTGGATAATAAAGCTTTGCTCCGACAATCCCGACTTCTTTTCTCTGGCAGTTCGCAAGCATTTCTCCTAGCCAGTCCTTTCCAATCACTTCTGTATCATTATTCAGAAGTACCAGATATTCTCCATCAGTCTCGCTTACTGCGTAGTTGTTGATCGCCGAATAATTAAATGATCCCTCCCACTTCAGAATCCGGATCCGGTCTGACTCTATTGTTTTATAATAAGCAAATGTTTCCGCTTTTTCGCTGTTATTTTCGATAATTATGATCTCATAATTCTTATAATCCGATCTGGAAATCGATTGCAGACATTTCTCCAAATCTTTTATATGATCTTTATTGGGAATCAGAATGGAAATCTTTGGATTCCCCTGCATCTTATACCTGACACGATAAAACCCTCTATCCAGTTCCGGTAAAACTTCTGCATGTTCACCACATCTTAGCAGATGTGCTTCTATGGCACGCTGTCCAGCCTCAAATGCATAAGTTTTACTGATTGGATTGTCCGCAGTAGAAACCTGATGTACCCTCCAATGATAAAGAATCCTCGGCACATGCGCCATTATCGTTTTTTCCACACAGCGGAAAACGAGATCGTAATCCTGTGCTCCGTCAAAATCACTTCTTAATCCACCTATTTCTTCAATTAGACTTTTTCTTATCACGCAAAAATGACAAATATAGTTATTGGCTCGCAACAGATCCAGATTAAAATCTGGTTTAAAATGCGGCTGAAAATGTTTTTTCAGATCTGCCGTCACTTTATCTTCATCTGAATAAAGAAGTCCGACCTCCGGATACTCATTCAACTTCTTTACCATCTCGTACAATGCATCCGGCGCAAGCAGATCATCTTGATCCAAAAAACCGATATATGTTCCGGTAGCTTCCTTTATCGCTGCATTTGTATTTTCAGAAATTCCTCTGTTTTCTGAAATACCGATCAGGTGAATCGCTTTTTCTTTGAACTCATCCTCTTCCAGAATTTCTTCCATTCTGTGTCTTTCTTCATCTGAAACAGTCATACATAATTCCCAATTTTTATACGTCTGACGGCATACAGACAGAATCATCTGTCTCAAAAATTCTTCCGGTGCCTGATATACCGGCACGACAATACTGATCAGGGGTGCATACGCAAATGCTTCCTGCCTTTGACTTTTCAATTCCTCTTCTGTTCGTCTGTGATTCTCATACCATTTTTCATAATCAATCTTCTGAATACGGATTCTTTCTTTTAATCGTATCAGAAATTCTTTTGGTCCAAAGTACCGCAGATATACGAATCCTTTTTTTACCCGATACAGAGACATTTTATTGAACATCTCCTATCTCCTCTCCACTTTTGCCAGATGATTCAGTCCAAAGTCATTATGATCCAGTGTCAGATTCGGACTGTAATACGGATCTCCATTTTCCAGAATCTTTTTCCACCTAGTCTGAAACAATTTAATTTCTCTGTTAAAACGTTCAATTTTCTCCTCTGTGTCTTCATATCCTCTTGACTTGGACTCATAATGAATCAGTTCCGCATATGGATCATATACGATCAGATATCCTGCTTTCCGTATTTTCAGACACAGATCTACGTCATTAAATGCCACCGCAAACTTCGGATCAAATCCTCCGACTTCTTCATACACCTGTTTTTTTATCATCATACAGGCTGCTGTCACTGCACTCAGATCATGGATCACCTGCGCCCTCGCAAAATATCCCGGCGAATCTCCGTCCATTCCAAGAAATGCATGTCCTGCCACTCCTCCAAGCCCGATGATCACTCCTCCATGCTGAAGCGTTCCATCTTCATAATACATTCTCGCCCCGACAGCACCTACATCTTCCCGCATACAATAGCTCAACATTTCTTTAATACAGTCATTGCCGATCATTTCTGTATCGTTGTTCAGAAACAGCAGATATTCGCCGGTCGCATGATCAATTCCATACTGATTGATCTCCGGATAATTGAATCCTTCTCCTTTCCAGTACAGAACCTTAACTTTTGGATACTCATGCATGATCCTTCTATAATCTTTAAACGTTTTCTTTTTCTGGCTGTTATTTTCTATAACAAGAATTTCTATATTCTCATAGGTATTTTTTTCCCGGATCGATCGCAGGCATTTGATCAGATCATCTGTGTGATCTTTGTTCGGAATAATAACCGATATCTTAGGTGTTTGTTTTACCGGATATTTCGTCCGGTACATTCCCGGATACTTCGTTGGAATGACTTCTGCTTCAATTCCCATTCTTCTGTAATGCGCTCTTACCGCTTTTGCACCTGCATCCACAATATAGGATTTATTGTCTGCACTGCCTGCTGTAGATCCTTCGCATGCTCGCCAGTGATATAGGATTTTCGGTATATGCCGGATCTTATCGGTCTTCTCAACACACCGGAGTACAAAATCATAGTCCTGTGCACCATCGTATTCGCCGTTCAACTTTCCTGCCGCCTGATATAATTCCTTTTTAACAACCACCAGATGACAGAAATAATTTGTTGTACAAAGCATATCTGGATTAAAATCCGATTTGAAATGAGGGAAGAAATACTCTTCTCCATCCATCGTAATCTTATCTTCATCCGTATAAATAAGCTCTGTATCCGGATATTCATTCAATTCTGCCACACACTCATACAATGCGTCCGGTGTCAGCAGATCATCATGATCCATAAAAGCGATATAATCTCCCGTTGCCATATCCAGTGCCACATTTGTATTATCCGAAATATGCAGTTGTTTTTTATTGTCCTTCACCCGGATTCGGCTATCCTTCTTTGTGTATTCTTCCAGAATCCCTGCAATCGACGAATCTTCCCCGCTTCCATCTGAAAGACAGAGCTCCCAGTTCTGATAGGACTGTCCTCTTACAGAATCCAGCATTTCCCGCAGATATCTTTCCGGTGTCCGGTAAAGAGGAACAACAATCGAAATCTTCGGCATCCGGGTAAATTGCTTTCTCTTCTGCCGGTACAGTCTGATCCTGGACGGCTCATGTCTTCGCAGCCATTCTTCATACTCTGTACCGTTTTTCCCACTCAATTTGTCACCCGCCCTGATAAACGCTGCACGGATTCCAAACTGACGATAATAGATTCTGACTTTGCGAAAATCATCCAGCATTTTCTGACGTCGCAGTTTTCTTTTGAGATTCATGATCTCTTCCGCATTTTTCTCTTCTTCTTCAAAGCATACTTCCAGTTTTCGCGGAATACCTTCCTCACAAAATGCCTTAAACCCGGCAATCTCTTCCTTTTTACATTCCGGATACTCTCGCAGCACATCCAGACGCCGGATTTTTTCTTCTTTCATCTCCAGTTCATTCTGATTCTCATCCAGAAACCGAATCGATGCATTTTTCCTGCTATAATACCATCCCTCGACTGAAAATCCTTTTTCTTCAGTATTCACCTTATCTATGCTGTTTGCCAGCCATTTCTCCAGGTTCTTCAATTCACTGACTGCAAAGGTCTTCATCAATTCTTCTTTTCCACGATACGACTGCAATACTTCCAGTCTGGACGCTTCTCTCCAGTCTTTCGGAAGATGTATCCAAAGAAAAAACTGTTTGGTTATAAGTCTTTTTCTTATCTTACGGAACTTCAACGGATGAATACGGATTCCATCCGTTGTATAAAATAGTTTCTTTCCATCCAGCCGGATTTCAATCCGGTTTCCATCTGGTCTGTTATCCAGAAAATATCCCGTAATAAGTAATCTGTCTTTTTCTTTTACATGAA
>ULWW01036134.1_pt1 | contig 11148 bp, 6 predicted proteins | sample 1960741 | NCBI WGS metagenome assembly ULWW01 (sample SAMEA4835823, study PRJEB28245) | human gut metagenome | biome: gut microbiome; material: fecal sample | place: Denmark | collected 2008
GTTTTCATTCCCAAAGTCGATGCGCCCCATCTGCCAAAAACGACTGACGACAAGTCCATTGACGAAGCCATTAACGAAGCTGCGAACGACAGTACCCATTCAGTTCCCCCGTCTACTGAAATTCAACTCGCGCAAACTGACAAACATCCTCTGATGCAGGCTATCGAGGTCTGCAAAAAATCCGTACACACTACGGCAAAAGCACTCTCCACCGCAGGACATGCAGTTGCAAAAGCCGCCAAAACCACCGGCCACGCCATCCATACCGCCGCCACAGCGGTAAAGACCGCATGGCAAACTTTCACCAATTTCAAAGCTATTCAACTCATCATCAAGTTCTTCCAGAGAACGCATGCCCTGTGGAAGAAGCGCATGAGGTTCTCCTATGCGTTCTACGCCATCGTGTTCACCCTATTGACTTCCGCCGAAGTCATCTTCCTTCAGTGGGGAGTGTATAGCGAACCAACGTACGATAAAGGCGATGAAGTTGATCAGACAACTAAAATCCTGAACAGTGTCGCAGGGCAAGTCACCAAATTTGTCAGCCAGATTTGGCTTGAACAAAAGTATCAGTTTCTCCTTAATTTCATTGGCATAGGGCTTATTTACCTTGCATTAGTTTTTGTATTAAATCGCTTTTGGATAGCGACCGTTATTTTCGGTGCCGCTATGACTGCCTACGGCGTAGCGAACAGCATCAAGATGGGACTTCGTAACGAACCTATTCTCCCTTCAGATCTTAGCTTTGTATCAAATGGCAATGGCGGAAACCTCCTTTCTTTCATACCGAAAGACCAGCAAGCTCTCGTTAATGGAGCAATCACCGTATTAATCTGGTTCTCCTGTGCTTGTCTTCTTCTTTTCGTTCTTGATGGAAGACGCCGCTTTATTCACTGCTCTTGGAAACACCCCTCTTCGAATGCTAAAAATATAATTGGGACATCATCTCGCGCACTTGCCGCAATTCTCAGCGTCGTTCTTCTGGTTTCCTACACATGGAATCTCAATATTCCTGGAGCTTGGTCCTATACTCTGGCAACCAACTTAGGATACAAGCCTGTCCCGTGGAATACCTATGAAGATGCCAAATCAAACGGCCCAGCCACTACATTTCAAAGTCTCGTAAGAGTTAAGGCAATGGATAAGCCGAGCGGGTACAGTAAAAAAACTATGGAAGAGATAGCCGCTCGCTATACTAAAGAAGCAAATAAAATTAATACATCACGGGCAAACATCCTCACAGATAGCACTGTGATTCTCATTTTATCCGAGTCTTTTTCTGATCCCTTGCGTGTTCCTGGCATCTCCTTTGATATCGATCCGATGCCTAACATTCGAGCTTTGAAAGATGTCACCACCTCAGGACTTATGCTATCGCCAGGCTATGGTGGCGGCACAGCTAACATCGAGTACCAGTCTCTAACTGGAATGAATCTCGCTAATTTTAACGATCAGCTTATTTCTCCTTATCAACAACTTGTGCCCAGTCAAAAAAACGTATACACCTTCAATCAAATTTGGAATGATGCATGCCAGGTGAAATGCTCATACGCTTTTCATCCCTATTTGAAGAATTTTTATCTTCGAGATTCGAATTATAAAAAATTCGGTTTCAAATACTTCCGTACAATCGACAGCAAACCGGCGTTGAAATATCAGGATCACATTGACGCTGGCTATGTTAGCGACGCATCGGCATATCAAAATGTGATCGACCAGCTTAATCAATCTGACGGAGAATCCCAGTTTATTCAGTTGGTAACCATGCAAAACCATTTGCCATACGGGGACTACTACACCAACAATGAATTTAAAGAGGCAGATACTTCAACAGGTCTCGATGAAAACGAAGAAGTTCAGATTGATACTTATGCAAAAGGCATCAGTTATACCGATCAGGCCACGGCCACATTCCTCGATCAACTAAATATGATAGAACAGCCAATTACTGTCATTTTCTACGGAGACCATCTTCCTGGCATCTACGCATCAGCAGCAAAGTACAAAGAAAATCAACTCACTTTACACGAAAGCGATTATTTCATATGGTCTAACTCTTCTTCTTCGAGCGCTGGTTCAAAGCTATCGCCCGAAGAAAGCGATTACTCGTCTTCGAACTTCTTTATGGCTAGCGCCGCAGAACACATGGATGCGAAAGTCACGCCTTTCCTAGCTCTGCTTACAGAAGTACATCAATCTGTACAAGCAGTCGGCAGATTCGCCTCGACCGATGCCGATTGGGGTACTGGGTCAACTAGCTATCTGGATTCTTCTGGACAGTTAATAAAAAAGAAGACTCTATCATCAGAAGCAAAACATCTACTGGAGGATTATCGTCTGGTCCAGTATGACCAGACCGCAGGAAAAGGATATCTCAGCGAAAACTGGTTTAATCGAGTGCCATAAAAAGGAAACGGCAGCCAGAATGCTCTGGAGGAAAAACAAGAACGTATACTAATGTTATGTCTGCACTAGAAGAAAACCAAGAATGGGAAGCAGTTAATAGAATTGTTTTCCCAACTACAGACGCGGAAAGCACGCTTCCTCTCTACGTTGTCAATTGGACACCGTCGCACCCAGATCCAGCTCTATTTGATGCCCGAGAATCTCTGGAAAAAGTCGCTTTCTCAAGTTTAAGTAAACGACAGCTCTCGGGGACCCTCAGGAATGGGATCTTTTCAGCACAAGAAGCAAGTAAAACAGAGCTTCCCGCGGGATCAGTTTTAATTAAGTCTCGAACTTCAATTGAGTTGGCAGCAGGTCAGCACGTCTCATTGTGCACTTTCTTTAACGCATTTCCGGCAAGTTACTGGCAACGCTGGACCAAAGTTACCAATGTACGTTTTATTGCGAAAGTTGGCGGCGTCGGACGTATCGTCGTCATGAAATCATCAGCCCGAGGAATCCCCTCTACTGTTACCACAATTCCTGTGGCACAAGAAGATGAATTCGTCGAAGCCGACATTAGCTTATCTGGCTTCATGGATGGCGGATTCATTTGGGCTGATATGGAATCTGCTTCGAATGACTCTTTGACCGTTACTGACGCCCAATGGCAGGTCCCCACCCAAGAAAGGCGCGCCCCTCACAACTCGTCTCTTTCAATTGCGATCACCACATTCAATAGACCGTCATACTGTTTGAATCAACTTCAAACCATTGCCGCCGAAAAAAACTTACGAGATCATTTAGATACAATTTATTGCGTCGATCAAGGGACAGATCGAGTACAAGATCAACCCGATTTTCAACAAACGAGAGAACTCCTAGGGCAACAGCTAACATATATCCTGCAAGACAATTTAGGCGGATCTGGCGGTTTCTCACGAGGGATGTATGAAACAGTCAAAGCCCAGAAAAGTGCATATGTTTTACTTCTTGATGATGACGCAATCACCGAACCTGAAGCTATATTAAGAGCTCTTCAGTTTTCCGATTACGCTACCAGACCAGTTCTCGTTGGTGGTGGAATGCTGCATCTGGACAATAGGACTGTGCTGTACTCTTCCGGCGAGCGCTTTGACGCAAGCTCTGCAATGCCAGTACCAGCCACCGGCACACATTACAATCATGATTTTGCTGTAAATCCGCTAAGGGATACTCCTGAACTGCATAAGAGAATCAATCCTGACTTCAACGGCTGGTGGCTATGCCTCATCCCCACGGAAGTCTTGAAGAAAATTGGTCTTTCCATGCCGGTTTTCATTAAATATGACGATGTGGAATTCGGCTTGCGTGCCAAAGAAAACAACATTCCGACTATATGTCTTCCCGGTGTCGCCGTATGGCACCAAGCATGGCATGATAAGGATATTTCCAGAACTTGGGAGGAGTATTTCGCTCAAAGGAATCGTTGGCTCTGCACTCTTATGCATTTCCCCGTACCAAGCAAAAAGTTTGCTTTCCGAATGCTTTATGAAGATGCTCATCTAGGAACAAAGCTTCTTTATTCTGCCATGAAGTTAAACCATATGGCACTTCGCGATTTGACCGAGGGGCCGGAATATATCGTCAGATGCCTCCCGCAGAAACTAGCAGAAGTTCGTAAAGCAAGAGAAGGTTTCACAGATAGTCTTGTTCTGCATAATCTCGACGATTTTCCAGCGGCACTTGCAGACTATGAACCGACATTCATTCCGTCGGATCCCAAAACCGTCACGAAGATGGGGCTCAAATCCGTTATTTCTGCATTCTTTTCTCAATCGAGCGGAATAAAAGACGCTCACCCTCAAGTATCCATCATGTCTAAGGATGCAATCTGGCCGGCTTTTAACAAAGTATCGTCGGCACTTGTAACTACTGCTGACGGAAACGGAGCGGCCTGGTTCAAGCGAGACAGCAAGTTGTACCGCAAGGAGCTTTTCCGCTGCGTACATCTAGCGGCCAATATCTTGAAGCAGTGGAACAAGCTTTCTCGCCTTTATCGAGAGAGCGATTTCTGCAGCATAAATACTTGGCAACGAATTTTCAATCAATCAAGTAAATAAAAGCAGTGAGTGGCGGTACATCAGAGTCGGTTCTCGACGTGTACCGCCACTCGCTGTTTTTACTTTGCAGCTACTTGTGGATAATCAACTCTCGGATTGAACTTCCACGCTTCAATCATCTTTTTGTACATCTTTTTTCTCAACGGCTTTGCAACATTTCCATGTCGCATACCGTTCCAGACCAGCGCGCAAAAACGCAAATACTGATAAAAACCTTCATGATGCAAGTGATAGGAAGCCTCATTACGAACTCCGTAAGAGAACTTCCAAGCGTTTTTCTCATCAATCATGGAGAAGTTAACTCCCCGATTAACACCCATATCATGGAGAACGACACTGTCAAGTACCTGCACGCCAGGGCAAGACTTCGTTATACGAAGCGTGTACTCAGCATCATCGAACCAAATGAAGTATTCCTTATACGGCAAGCCAAAAGCTTCCATCACCCAACGTGGGATTAAGACAGAAACGAAGGAGCATCGGGAAACCATGACAATGTCAAGTCCTTTAGCTTTCAACCTTCCCCAATCCCATGTCGGAATCGGATTATTCATTTCCGAGATAGTTCCGTCAATAAACTTCACCATGGAACAGGCAAAAGGTACGTCAGGCCCCAGCTCCGCTACTGCGCTATCGTACCCGAGCACCAACTTATCTAGAGCATCAGGTTCCGGATAACCGTCATCATCAAAAATCCAAGCGTAATCAGCGCCCAGCTCATAGGAGCGACGCATGCCAGCAGAAAAGCCGCCTGCACCACCCTCATTTTTCTCAAGCGTGACAATATCCAACTGCATGGAATCTGACAAGGCGAATCGCTGAGCATACTCCTTCAAATACTCCGCGGTTCCATCCGTTGCAGCATTGTTAACAATGACCAACATCTGCGGAAGTCTCGTCTGCGATTCAAGCGAAGCCAAAACTTTTTTCAACTTCTCAAGACGGTTATATGTTACGACAACGGCCGCTACTTTTCTCACGTCTGTTGACATCAGTCGTGCCACTCCTTCAACATCTTCTTGAAATATGCCTCAGCAGATTCAAGCTCAGAGAACTTCTGAAGACGAGCAAGTTCACTCTCCCAAAGCTTCCTGCGATCTTCTTCATTATTCAAAATATGAGATAGTGCGGATTTTGCGTCATGTACAAAGTTTGAAGTCATACGACGGCACAATCCTTTTGGAGGAATCAGAGTTTCCTGAGACCCTACGTTCGCTGAAATGACAGGCACGCCAGCGCTAATGGCTTCAATACTCGTTAAGGTGATGCCTTCGTTAATTGACGAGATGAGTAACGCATCCGCATCCCGATATGTCTGAGCGACAGGAGCATCCAGCGCTCGGCGCTCTATGACTTCTTCCAACCCATATCGTTTGATCATCATGTCGGAAAAAGCATCCATATCTCCATTTCCTTGCATGATGAAACGAACTTTTCCAGGATAAGCCGCATTCACAGCTTTAGCCGCAAGAATGAACGCCTCAGGTCGTTTCTGACGAACCATGCGACCAATGTAAGCCACAGTAAAAGGCTTCGTCTTATCTCGCTCTTTAAAACTTGGAGTCTTAGCATCAGCAGTCAGGCCAACCAAAGGAGCATCTACGACTTTCTCTGGAGCAATCTGATGATCGTTGATTAACCAATGTTCGAGTTGGGGGGAAATGACATGGTGCAGGTCAATCCACTCATCATGAGCTACGGATTCCTTGGGGAACCCACCGTGGAAGTAATACTCCACAATATGCAAAGAATCAACAATCCTTGTCTTCGGAAAGTGCGCCTTGACCCACCAAGCGTTGTCATACATCCACTGACAATGATGAATCAGAATACCGGCAATATCGAACTGCTCAAACAATGCACGTAGCACAGGGGAATCGCCTGGACGCTCCTGCACAGGCATGGTCATAGGCAACAAAATAGCATCATCAAATGCCGGATCAGCAATCCATGGCTGGTGTCCATCACGATCAGTGATAACAATTGGAATAAAGCCTGCATCACGAACAAGCTTCACTGTCTCCAGAGCCCAACGTTCCGCCCCGCCAGCTTGGAACCAATGCATAGCAACAACTACCGCTCGAGGACTTCCTTTTGGAGCCCTCCCCGGTGTAACTTCAACCCACGGATGTTGAACTTTTCCATCTTTATTAACATTATCCGCATTTCGAGCCATGGTCATTGGGATTGACTTTTTTCCAACATGCTCACGCATCGTACGTTTAGCATCTCGGAATACGTCGAAGGCCGTAGGCATAGATGATTCCAAAGTATTATAAAGTTTGACAGCCTTACTGTTGACTGGATGATTTAGCTCGACATCTCTATCCGTCGCATCATCCGGCGTCAACAAGATATGACGGACATTATGATCAAGAATCTGGTCATCACCTGCAAAATAGTGGGGAGAGAAATCAGTTTGATTTCTGCTGACAGAAGTAGCCTTAAAAACCATAAATGGAACAAGCCCCATTTGTTCGGTAATGTCCCCACTAAGAGTAGAGGTATCTGTTAAACGCGGATACTGCCATTTTTCGCCCATATACAGCTTATATGTCAGAGTTCTCCCCGGTTGGATCAGTGAATTATAATCCACCGCACCATAAACCAGCCTTTGCATACGCTTGCTAAGATTTTCTATCTGCGCAGCGTCCTTCTCATCAACCTGAAAAAAATGTCGCATAGAAAACAGCGTAACCCACTTTCATCTCCACTAATGTCATCTTTTTTATTCTCACACATAATGTCCGGTTAATGTAACTACATTAGAAAAGCCGCCTGCCTCAGATTCCAAAGAAGTATGTTGTTAAGCAACATACTCGAAGGGGAGAAGAATGCCTCTACTTCAAAGAATCAAGCAACATCTTTTGCCCACCATCATTACGCTCATTTCATGCATTCGAAACAAACGCTAATTCCAAGATGCACCAGTTATATCCCAAGAATGCGAAACTCCTGCGACGGCTGACTCAGATGTCAGACCAGCTCAGGGCTCCAACATAAAATATGTGATACCAAGATTTCTCTATGATGGCGTGTCCCGCATGGAATACCTGTCCTACCCGTTACTACGGAAACTATTTTAGAATTCCAAAAGATATTAATTCCCTTGAATACGTTGCCAACAATTATTTGAACTCTGAAGCAGTACGGAACTCCATGCATCGCTGTCTCGACAAATAAAAATAGGGACGTGATCAAACATACATTCGATCACGTCCCTATCAACTCATCTAATTTGTTTGATCTGCAACGCATTATCATTTAGTAATGCATAATCACGAGTACGCTCATCACGAACCGCAAAGATACAGCAGTTGTCATCATTCGTGAATGCAACCATGTCGGTAAGGTTTGGATTCTCTGCATTCTGGGTACGTAGCGACACGACAAGCTTGAATTCCCCATTATTAAATAGTTTCAATGGTACTTCAAACTTCACCTTACAATGACCATGCTGATTCAGCTTAATCACATTGGCTCCAGTATCGTAAGTAACTCCGCCACGCTTTATGTCGTGCATAGCAATTGCAAGATAATACGAATTTGGCTCGTCATACTGGTATTCCACTTCAAACTGGAACGTATCATCGCATGTCAGAATCTGCTTACTAAGCGCATTAATCCGCAACATTGGGACTCTGGCGTTTAAACCTGTTGGATATTCATCCGCTTTGTCATTATCCGTGTCGCGTTTATCAGCACGCATATTTTCCAAGGTATAGCGGTTAGCAACATCATCTTTGTTCCCGTTAACGATGACTTCGCCATCTTTAATAAGAACCGCCTTATTGCAGTACTTTTTCACTGCGCCCATATCATGCGTCACTAAAATAACGGTCTTTGTCGGATCTTTTTTCACCTTCGCGAAATAGTTATCGCACTTACGCTGGAATGCTTCATCACCGACAGCAAGAACCTCATCCAGAACCAGAATGTCGCCCTTGGCTTGGATAGCCACAGAAAACGCTAAACGAACTTGCATACCAGATGAATAGTTCTTTAGCTTCTGATCCATGAATTCTTCAAGCTCAGCAAACTCGACGATGTCGTCGTACATGTCCTCGATTTCTTCACGGGTAAAACCAAGCAAAGCTCCGTTGAGGAAAACATTCTCTCGACCGGTCAACTCAGGATTAAAGCCGACTCCAAGCTCGATGAAAGGAACGAGCTTACCCTTTACCTCAATACTTCCGGAATCCGGAACATATATGCCGGAAATCAGTTTCAACAACGTTGACTTGCCACTGCCGTTACGGCCTACAATTCCAAAGAAGTCACCTTGGTGGACTTCAAAATTGATGTCTCGAAGCACATGCTGTTCTTTGTAACCTTTGATGCCTCTGGTCCAGTTAATGAAAGCCTGCTTCAAACCGCTCGCTTGCTCTGTTGGAAGTTTGAAGTATTTGCCAACATGCTCAACTGAAAGGACAACCGGACGATTCACTTCCTTGATGGAAGCAGATTGAGACTGTGTATCAAGCATCACATGACCTCCGCGAATTTACGATTATGCTTCCGGAACACATGCACGCCCAGCGCAAGCAACAGGAACGCGAGAATAACAGGAATGACCGCAATCAAAGGATTCCCTACAAGCGTCCACACGGTGGGTTGCGTTTCTGGAGCAATCAGATTGTGTCGAATATCTTGAATAGTCTGCGCAATCGGATTGAGGAGCTGTATTTTCGCAATAATCAAGCCCCATTTGCCCAAAGAATCGTTATCCATCACCATGGAAAGTGGATAAATAACCGGAATCGAATAGAACAGTACCTGCTGCAGAACTTCCCATAGGTGAGCGATATCGCGGAAATAGACATACATCGTCGCCATCAATAAAGCTGCGCCCAGTGCCAACACATACAATTCAATGAAATTTAAGGGCAACAGCAAAACTCTCCAAGTGAACTGGATCTTGGAGAAGATAGCAAAAATCACAACCACTAAAAGATTGATACCCAAACTAATCAATGCACCAATAGTGGCAGAGACAACCACAATATAGTTCGGGAAATGTATCTTCCGAAGCAAGTCACCACGATCCACAACCGCTCTCAAACCAGTTGCTGTGGCTTCTCCGAAAAACTGCCACGTACTAATTCCAAGCAGCAGAACAACTGGATACGTCGGTGTTCCGTCCGACATGCGTAAGAACTTCGCAAACACTACGTACATCACGCAAAAAAGCATCAATGGACGCAGAACGGACCATGCAACTCCAAGAAACGACCCCTGATAGCGGAGCTTAAAATCCGTCTTGACAAGCTCTTTCAACACTACCAGCGAATAGTGGTAGCGCTCTTGAATCCTCTTCACAAATGTATTCACGACTGACAAGTCTATCGACTTACGACCCCAAGATAATGCCCCTACCGTTTTCTTCGCAAAATCCTCAGCACACAACCAACCATCCGCTTGTCTTGCTACGATAAATACACCGCACAAGACACAGGACCTGATAAAAAGTGAACACATCATCCAATAAGAGAAATGTATCAATTGAGCTTCTTCGGATAATCGCCATGCTGCTGATTGTCGCATGCCATTTCATCATTCATTTCAACTGGAATACACATCATTATGATTTAATGCTCATCCAGGAACCAGGATGGACGAACGCTCTCAAGTTCTTGATTGTGCAATATGGACAAGTTGGCGTATCTATCTTCTTTATAATCTCTGGCTATTTCCTGGTAGATAAGACTTTTAAAAGAAGACGCATTTTCAAAACATGGTTTCAGATGTTTTGTTACTCAAGCGGGTTTTTTATAACACTTTTAATCATTGGGGTATTCTATAAATACCCGACAGTCATACAACCGCTAATGCAAGGGAGCGAGCTATTCCGAACTATAGCCGCTAGCTTTTTCCCATTCTTCTATGGGAGCTACTGGTTCATCAGCGCATACATACTCATGCTTCTATGTGCGCCGTTCATCAATTCCTTATGTCAATCACTTTCCAAGCGCGCTAATCTAAGTCTGCTCGTTCTTTTTTCTTTTTTAAGCATCCAGATCCTCATCTTTGGACGAGTTTCCAACTGGAACAATTTGACATATGCCATTTTCGGTTATCTGATTGGCGCTTTTATCAAAAAGAACAATACAGAGATTTCGAAACGAATGCGCACAACCCCCATGCTTGCAGGCATCGTCTTCATGACACTGTTAATGCTGCTATTTAATTATTTCGCATCGTCATCATCACCCATTAGCAGTGCACTCGGCTGGACAAACCAAATTCACAACGGAATAGCACTATTCCCAATAGCGATAGGAGCATTCGTCTTCATCATCATCATCTCACGCATTAATTCCGACAAAATCCCAGAACTTATCAGTAAAACGATAGTAGGAATTTCTTCCACGACGTTTGGAATCTATCTTCTTCATGAGAACATCTTCGGATTCAGGATCTTATGGGAATATGTGTCTAAATTTTGCTATGCGCCCGACAGTTTGCTACTCAGAATTGTCTCAGCATTCTTCATCGTCATCATCGTGTTCTTAGTTCTGAGCTGCATTGCAAAAATAATAGATACTCTATTCGTTCATCCCCTCACGGACAAGATACTCTCATACTTTATGAAATGATTTTTAGGAGAGGTGGTTGCTCACCGATAACGTCCGAATTCCTGCGCACTTTCGGTTTTGTTCTT
>ULWW01057111.1_pt1 | contig 11119 bp, 18 predicted proteins | sample 1960741 | NCBI WGS metagenome assembly ULWW01 (sample SAMEA4835823, study PRJEB28245) | human gut metagenome | biome: gut microbiome; material: fecal sample | place: Denmark | collected 2008
GTCCTCCGGGTAACCGTCCGACCAGCACTTTAGCGAAATCGATCAAGCGCAAGGCGATACCTCCGCTATTCATGATATTCCCCGCCAATATAAAAAACGGGATCGCCAACAGAGCGAAACTGTCCAGACCCGAAGCCATACGCATCGCATAAGTCGTAAGGGCGGGAAGCGAGTCTATATTCACGAGCATCGTCAATATACCCGCCACGCCGATGCTATACGCTACCGGAACCCCGACCACCAGCAGGAAAAAGAAACTTATCACTAATACGAGTATACCTATAATATCCATATCATCAGTCTTTTAAGAATTAGAGGAACGAAATAAGGTGATTGCGTTATCTATCGCATAATAAGCGGTAAGCAATCCCCCTAGCGGCAATGCCAAATACACATATCCTAAATTAATCTCTAAGGAAGCCGAAGTAACTCCCAAATGAAAACGAGTGTATACCAGCCAAGCCCCTCCTACGATCAATACAAATACAGCGAATAAAAATACGATCAAGAAGATAAACAATCGCAAGAGCTTTCTGCGGGAAGGACGCATATGTTGAAGCAATAAATCGATCGCTAGATGCTCATTTTTACCGGATACATAAGCGGCCCCCAACAATCCCACCCAGATCAATAAATATCCGGCCAATTCATCCGTCACGGAACTCGGGGAAACCAGAATATACCGGCTTAATACCTGCCATAGCACATCCACGACCAAGAAAGCCATCAAGAAAATCAACGATAGCTCCAATCCTTTATCAATTATCTTTCTCATGGGTATTCTGCATTTGATCTATTAAATCATGAAAAACCGGATCATTCTTAAACCGCTCGATCATCGGGGCGGCGGCATCCATAAACGGCTGCTTATCCGGGTAAATAATCTCTACGCCATGCGCTTCCATCTCCTCTAGCGATTGCTTCTCTTGCTCCGCCCAAAGTTTCCGTTGATAAATAGCGGCGGCGTCAGCGGCCTGTCGCAGCCAATTACGTTCTTGTTCCGTCAGCTTCTGCCAAGTAGCCAAGCTAATGATGATCACGTCCGGACACATCGTGTGCTCATTGACTGAATAGTATTTTACCACCTCATGATGGAACGCTGTTGTCACGGAAGGCGTATTATTCTCGGCTCCATCCACGACATTACTTTGTAAGGCCGTATACAATTCACCCCAATCCACGGGAGTAGCCGAACCACCGAATGTCTTCATCATCTCCACGGCTATCGGGCTCTTTTGCACACGGATCTTCAGTCCTTTCAGATCCTCGGGAGTACGAATCTGCTTGTTTACCGTATAAAAGCTACGGGCCCCCGAGTCAAAATAAGCGAGTCCCCTAAACCAATAAGGTTCCGTTGATCCCAATATCTGTTTACCTACCGAACCATCCAACACCTCGAAAAACTGCTCACGGGAACGGAATAGATAAGGTATGCCAAATACCTTAAACGGATCGGCAAATCCTTCCAACGCGGCGGAGGAAACTTTCGTGATATCGAGACTTCCTATTTGAAGCAACTCTATACATTGATTTTCGGACCCCAATTGAGCGGAAGAATAAATATCCATGCTCATCTTTCCTCCGGACAACTCTTTCAGACGCTCGTTCATATAGAGCAATCCTAAATGGACGGAATGGCTGGGGGGCAATCCGTGTGCCAGTTTCAGCACCCTTACTTCCTTTACCCCTTCCTTACAGGAGAAGGAGAAAGATACGCACATCAGGAATAGCAGGGCGGTCTTTAGAACTTTCATATTAGAAATGTTAACAATTCGTTGTTTATCGACAAATATAAAGGAAATAATCGAATTGTGCACGTACACAGAAGAAAAAAGTGGCCGCTTTCTTCCTGCCTATATTCACATACGGAACAAGAAGAGCACGGCCTTGATTTAACCTATTTCTCTAATGTTATGATGAAACATCGAGACGGTCAAATGTAGAAACAATCAAAGTGACCGGTCTTATATCGACCGTGATCTTATTTCACGAAAGCGTGAAACTTATTCACGCCTTTTCTCTAACAGCCATTTACGGATCTCCTCTATATCTTCCTTGTCCGCTTCTATAGTGATTGAATATCGCCGGGGTTCGTCCGCTAAATACACCTCCCGCAAGAAATCATAGGCTAAGACTTCCGATATACGCAGTAACAAATCAACATCAATACTGCTTCGCTTAAATATCTTATAAATATTGGTACGTTCATAATGAAGCGCATGGGCAAAATCAGAAACCGAAAGTCCCCGCTCTTCCATTTTCTCTTTTATTAACGAACCGATATGTATCTCCTTTTGTTCTTTCATATACAAAAGCCGTTTTTAAGGTAATCTTATCTCATAAATAAACCCACATCTGAGAAAAGGTGTGTTACACTTTACCTTAAACCCGTCAAACTGCGGCACGACCAAATGCCTTGTACACAACAGAAATAAGGCAAAGGAACACACCAAATACAGGTGTATTCGCATTGTCTATTTCTCTGTGTACTTTAAATTGGTCGTTTTCAGTTTAGAGAAATACCAGCAAATACAATATCGTCATCCTCTCTGACCAAAGAGACAAACTAGTCCCCTCAATCATCGTATAATATCTCCATTTTACCTTTACAAAGGTAGGCAAATTCAACTATCAGAAAAAACACAAAGAATAAAAAGAAGTATAAACATATCGGAAATATAGGCCATTGAAAGAGGCTTTTTTATACTTTTGTGGTAAAACAATATCTAATGGCATCTAAAATACACAATGGAATACTCATTCTTACGCTAATTTTATTTGCGTCTTGCCGTACGCAAAAGCCTGCTCCACGCCCGGCCCCTCCCGAAACTGTGGATTTCCCTACGGCAAATATTCCTCTTCCCGTCGTGGATTTCAATTTCATGTTGCCGGAAGCTCCGGAGCTAGCGGTTTGTCATTCTCCTAGAAAAGATATCACGGAAGCCTTTACGCCCCGTGATAAAAGCCAGATAGCGATCAAGGACCCCAAGCTATTCGATGAGAATAACACGGAAATTATTGATTTATCCTTAATCCCCGCCGGGGAATACGCATTTCCCCTTCCTAATGGAAACGTGATCTCTCCTTACGGGGGAAGGAGAAGACATCATTCCGGAGTAGATATCAAAACTTGTGCCAACGATACGATCGTGTCTGCTTTCGATGGTATTGTCAGGATGGCGAAACCATTCGCCGCCTATGGCAACGTTATCGTTGTTCGCCATTATAATGGACTGGAAACGATCTATAGCCACAACTCCAAGAACTTGGTTAAACCCGGAGATCGTGTTCTCGCCGGACAACCGATCGCCTTAACCGGACGTACCGGCAGGGCTACTACCGAGCATTTACATTTTGAGACTCGTATAAACGGAGTTCATTTCAATCCGAATATCGTCTTCAACATGGCTAAAAGGAAATTACGTTCAAAATGTCTGGTTTGTACCCAGAAAGGTAATAACGTAATCGTCAAATCGGTTGATATATTACCCCATCAAAAGGCTGGTCCATACGTACCGCCACCTCCTTATAAATGGGTTTACAATGAATGAAAAAAGGCCTTACGGGCAATCCGTAAGACCTTTTTTCATTCCGTGGAGATGGAGAGACCATAACTTATACTGTCATACAGTATCAAACAATATCATATGCGTTCATGTTCAACGATTTCATGTGTTTTTAAACAGTCACTAAATATCATGTTATGTCATATGATGTCATGTTTTTTGCGTGTAAATTCGCGTAGTTACACGCAACACGTTTTTATCATGGAAATAAAGAGGAGCATAACGTTTGACGTAGAGAAAAGGAAGAAGGATGGGTTATTGATCGTAAAGAACGTACCTATCCGATGCATGGTTACGTTCAACCGGAACAGGATAACGTTTTTCACGGGGCATAGGATAGACGCAAGCAAGTTCGTCCCGGAGAAGGGCATCGTTAAAAACGGATGCTTCAACAAGGCCGGGGAAAGCTCTTCCGAGATAAATTCCGATCTTGACGATATACGTGCCACATTGCAAAACATATTCCGCCAATACGAGAGAGAGGGCGAGATGCCTAGCGCCAACGATATCAAGGAAAAGTTCAAGGTTGCGACAGGCCGGGTAAAAGAGGAAGAGAGGAAGCAGATATCCCTGTTCGATATCTACAAGGAGTTTATCGATACGGTAGGGAGGCAGAACGCATGGACGAAGACATCGCACTACAAACATAACTCGATCATGCACCTTCTGGAGGAGTTCAATCCACAGATCAAGTTCGATGACCTGTCGGAGGATACCTTGCAAGACTTCGTAGAGTTCTTAAGGGAATACAAGGGTATAAGGAATACCACGTTGAATAAGTACCTGCACTTCATAAAGCAATTCCTTTTATGGGCCGAAGACAAGGGATACAACACGAGAAAGGACTATCGAAGGTTCAGCCCAAGGCTTAAAGGGGCTAACTTCGAGCTGAAGAAAGTCATATACTTGACATGGGAGGAATTGATGCGTATATATAATATGTATATAAAGGAAGGGACGTTATCCACAGTCCGGGACGTTTTCTGTTTCTGCTGCTTCACCGGTCTCCGTTACTCAGACGTATATAACTTAAGGAAGACCGATATCATTAACGGGAAGATTGATATCGTGACACAGAAGGACAGCGACAACATACAGATCGAGTTGAACAAGTACAGTAAATCAATACTTGATAAATACGAAGACATCGAGCTCAAGAACGGGAAGGCGCTGCCGGTCTTGTCCAATCAAAAATACAACATGCATCTAAAGGATCTCGGCAAGATGGCGGAGCTGGACTCCGAGATAACCGAGGTATGGTACGAGGGCAACAAGCGAATACAACAGACATTCCACAAGTGGGAACGGCTTACTACCCATGTCGCAAGGAAGACGTTTGTCGTCAACGCCCTCATGTTAGGCATCCCCCCTCAAGTCATCATGAGATGGACAGGGCACAACGACCTCAAGGCCATGAAACCTTACACTCATATAGTGGACAAGCTGAAGGAGGACGAGATGAGCAAGTTCGATAAGATATAATTTGTAGCAATATAATTATTTGATAGGTTAAAAGACATATTCATGATGGTATCTCCGATTTTTCACTAACCACATATCTAGTAAGAAACAATTTCTCGATATTCTTTTTTTTAGAATCTATGTCCTTATTACTCTTGTTAACTAATAGGTACACGCTTACATCTTTATATTCAATATGCTCAAACGTCTGATCTCCTATAGTCTCTGAAAAAAGCCATCGATATATTCTAAATCTTTGGTTGACTGAATCATCCTCCTCCTTTTTACTTTTGATATCTATAGTATTAGAAGCTTTTATAATAAAAGAGGAGGAAGGATAATCCTTAAGCAGCATTGGGATAAGGTTGACACATGTCATTAAAATACATAATGTACCCCTATATCTATTTTTATCCAATATTAAATGATACTTATTCTCACTTTTACTATTCTTGGCCGCATAAAACTTTATAGCTATTACATCCTCATGAAATTCAGCCCTAACGATATACTTAATTCTTTCTGGATCAGTTTTTGTAAAAAAAGAATAGACAAGACAAAAATCAAAAGCATCACGACTTTTCGGTTTCTCCTTTTGTATATATTTTAATTCGTAAGGATGAATACTCTCTAACATAATACTTATGGAACAATACGACAAGGACGTTCTCTACCTACGACATATTTCTTTCTGTCAACAATATTCCCCTCTCCCATCGAAAACATCACGCATCTCTTAGAACGAGATGAAATAGGTTTCCAACCCATCCTATCAGCCTTGGATCTAAGCTTAGAAGCTCTCACATTCGATTTTCGAGACATTGAATGTACTGTTAAATCAGCTTTCATACTTAAATAATGATATTTTATTACGTTACAAAGATACGTGATTAGCACACAGCAAAATAATAAAATCTCAAAAAAATATCAATAAATTCAAAATAAGAGCATAAAACACACGTTTTCAACACATATCTCTCCATAAACCAATATAGCTAAGGCCTAGTCTATTGTTCGATTTTTCGCATATAAAAAGTATAACGCCCGTGTTTTTTCTGACACGGGCGTGTTTTATTGGTCTATTTGACTTATTATCATATTTAATATCTCTATGTTGAAAATTCGCTCGAATCAACATTCCTACGTTTGACATAAAGGCATCGCTTGGATATCTCAGGATTCGCTATACCACGGTTATACACTCTTACCGTCATTACCACTTTTCTTTTCTCTAAAAACAAATCTTCCGTCAAACGAATAATCTGCTCTACTCTATCGTCATAATCGCCAACCATATTAATTAGATTTTTTAAGGTAATAATTAAACAGTACAGCGAAAAAGTTTGTTTTACAACGCCCACATGTTATTAAGCAGAATCTTTCTCTCCTTGCCGGTTCCCAGACCTCTCGTCTCTCTCTTGCTTCAACGACTCGGCCAACAGGCCTATGAGTTTCTCGATATTCCGGCTGTTCCTCTCGTTCGCCTCCGCGTTTTGCTTGCCTTGCGCCGTTAGATCATGTATGATATCTAGCAGTTCCCTTGGATTAAAGCCGTCAACTATTTCTTCCGGGATATCCACTGATCGTGCGGGTGGAACGTCAGAGGTTAGCATATCACCAACACCTGTAAGAAGCCATGCAATATTTAGATCTGGATAAATAGAAGATATTTTATCCAATGATGTTCTTCTGATACTATCTCCTATATTATTTACAAATCCAGTAGATAAACCCACTTTTTTCTCAAAGCCACCTTGACTAATACCTATATAGGCAAGAAATGATATTAATCTTTCCTTCGTCGTCATGCTAATATTTTTTATACCCTCTTGCATACTAGAAGAATCTTCATATTTAATATGAAATACCTCATGTATCTTTTTCTGCATAGACTCGTTATAGGGAACACGACCATTTATCATATCAGATAAATATGTACTCTTGACTCCCAATCTTTCAGATATCTGAGCTTGATTGATAGAAAATTCATATTTTATTTTATCTATCAACCTCTTAAATTCTTCATTTACTGGCATAAAACATAATTTAACTATTACTATATGAAAATAATTCATATCGTCATATCTATATATGAAATAAATTCATATATTTGCATCATCAAAACGTTACAAAGATACGCAACCTTAGTTTAAGGATCAATAGCACGAACGTATCAAAGCGATCTTTATTTGTTGGTTAAATTCTCTATGGTACGAGAAAGATATTCTATAGTCTTTTGTTGACTTTCAATAATTCTCAAAAGATTGTCATTAGCCAAAGACTTATCCATATCGAATGATATACCTGTAATACCTGATATTTCATTTAGATATTCATCTTTAAAATACTTAGCATTAAGACGACTATTTAATGTTTGAGCTGTAATGCCTAATTTTTTTGCTAAGTCTGTCAAAACAACACCGTTGTTCAATAACATTTCTCTTACATCTTTCCCTGTCATAAAGCTAAATAAAGTTAAAATAAAGAATAAACCATCCAAATAAAGAAAACATAAAGACTAATTCTTTATATTTGCACAGTGTAACGCTACAAAGGTACGTTACTAAAAAGTAAAGTGCAATAGCATATACGTGTTAAAATGAGTTCTATAACATGTTTCCACCTTAGTACCCGCCGAAAGGGGGTTAAAACGAAAGGATATAAAGACATAAGGCATGAGAGCGTAATAGCGGAAACGCCGGGATTTACGCAGGGATGCCGAAATATATCGCAAGGTTGGAAGTCCTTGCGCAGTAATCAACTATAAAAGCTCCAGACCGTCTCGATTCGGTTAAGTATCAAATGGTAAAACATTACTGGAGCACAAATATTTTAAACAAACAAATATGGAAAAAGAGATAATTATTGATGAAAATTACAAGACTACAAGCCTTTTTGATAGGATGAAAGTCGGGGATATATATAAGGTACCATATGATCCCAGCCGACATAACGGCATCAAGTCAGAAGCATCCAGACGCAATAAATACGCCCGGTTGAGCAATGAGCTCAAAGGCATACAGGATATCAAGTTTAGAGTATCAGAGGCCGTATATCCGGGATTCACGTCCATTATACGAATAAAGTAAAGAGTCATGGAAAGGGTATTCACCGAGTTAACCGAGGAATGTGATTACACGGCCCAGTATTACGCCGTGGGATTCGAGAAAAAGGAGATAGCCGAGAAAAAACACAGGTCGTTGCATACGATCATAAACCAGCTAAGGACGGCTTTCGAGATACTTGGCGTAAGAAACGGAAGGGAATTGGCCATAAAGCTATGCGAGAGACTGTGCGATATAAAGGCTAACGTAAATATACAACAGATGGTTCATTCAGCCGTGGCGTGCGTCTTGCTACTTATCCTTTGCGTGGATTCTCATCTGGAAATGAGAAGGGCAAGGCAAAGGTGCCGGTCCATAGCTAGAATAGAGATATCCTCTAGGGCTTTTAGAGGCTGTAGAGGGAGGAATATAACATTATAACAAAATAATATGGAGAATATAGCGGAATTACCGGCAACCCAAGTGACAGCCGGACAACTAGCGGACTTGATCATATCAAGGCTATCCACCCAAAAAGAAGAAGATCCATCCCGGAAGTACGTTAGGGGACTAGATTCCTTGGCGAAATTGCTCCAAGTAAGTACATCCACCATAGCGAGATACAAGAAGAAGGGGATTTTCGGGGATGCCATAAAACAAAATGGTAAATATATCCTAGTGGACGTAAAGCTCGCTCAGGAAAGGTTCTTTTCCAAAAAGACGAGACCACATTAACAAGTCTTCCGGCTTATGGTCTTATCGCACCTGTGACGCATAAGCCGGAAGAATCTACTTATAAATAAAAATTCTCCCACCCGTTATCATTCGGGTTCGAAACCGTTGGAGGTTGTGGGGGAGCGAATCTATAAACAACATTAATATGAAATACATATTTATATCATTTACATTACTAGCCATGATAGCGGCTAGTATCTTAAAGGTTTTAAATTATATCAATTGCAGTTGGTGGGTAATAACCTCGCCATTATGGTTGTACTGTATATTTTATATCATGCTATTAGTTATAGCATTTATATTTCTTTTTTATCCTTCTAAAAAAGAAAAAACAAATATTGATGATACCTCAAAGTCAAAGGTGGAGAAACTGCTTAAAGAAAACTTCGGGGAACGAAAAAATAACTGATAAACCAAAAAAAACGGTGTGGACTTAAAATCCGCTACCCAAAGCGATAAACGAAAGTTGTTTATCGAGACCTACGGCTGTCAGACCAAGAGAGCCAAAGACTCGCAGGTTCCGGAGCGAGACCGGAAGCGGGAACGCACATTAAATATATAAATAATATGGAAAATGAATTACAAGGGAATATCCTTGGCACAGGATTTACCGGCAATGGAGAGATCTTTCGAAATCCCGACATAAGCTTAGACGATTATTTCGTTAGAGAAAGATGCGATAGATTTTCAATGGCCCTTGCCTCATTATGTACAATGATCGCTAGCGATAAAATCCATTTAATAAAAACAACAAAATTATTGAGAGTATGAAAAAGATCCTTTCTATTCTTAGGGGTAAAAAACAAACAGATAGACTGTCAGAGTTAAGGAGTCAAGAGATCATGAGAGCGCTTGACTCGGCGTTAAACAACGTAGAGGAGCAAAAGGTATTAGCCGACATCCGGTATCACGAGGAGCTAAACAACCTCGGTGACGACGGGGTAAATTACAAGAGCAAGATCAATCAATTGATCGAGTATAAGGAGACGATTATCAACGCAGACAATACCATCCAAGCTATCAATGAGATCAAGAACGATCTCGAGAGCGAGGTTGAAGATGTTAACGATAAAGACCGATAGACCTATTAATAACCAAGTTAATCACATGAAAGAAAGAAGAATCCCACCCTAGGAAATGGCTAGGGCAGGTAGCAAACCATGATCAGTTTTAATATTATTCGTTTAGCCGCACGATCAAGGCGTGCGTCCAATGTTAGATTGGTTATCTTGTTATATTATTTATCTAGGGTTACAGGGGGTGCGAGTTCCCCCGGCTACCACGCTTAAATCACATTGCTAATTATTATACACTTCTTAACCAAGACCTTAATATACCGCCGTGAGGCAGGCAGAAAGAATTTTTAAATAATTAAGAACTCGCCGGGGAATCCCACCCCGGCAAACGCTCCCTTAGCTCAGTTGGTCGAGAGCCTTTAGGGTCGCCGGTTCGAGTCCGGCAGGGAGCACGTTTCACCCCTAGGGGTGCTTATTCAATCAGAAAATCAAAGTCACAATTTTGCAACGCAGGTCTCCGTCCGTGAGGATATGAGGCCTTTCTTCCGAATTTTAAAAACAACAATATATATGGGACATGGCATTACAGGACGGATAAAGGAGATATCCAAGGCCGTCGTTAAACAAGTGATGAACACTTTAAGAATGGCGTTCATGGCGATATTGGTAGTGGCGGCTATACTGGCGTTAAGCTACTGGTTCGAGGACCCCTTGAAAAGGGCGGTCTTTTTACTCGGTGGTGCCAGTGTCATATTATATGTAATAATCAAGATATTGGCGGTAAAAAGCTATGGAGACGAGGAATGATTTCGGGGTGATATACGTGGTGCAAGCCCCTTCAAGACCGAATCGATCGAGGAAGGACGATATCCTAGACGAATTAAATACACTTAGCAAAGAAGAATTGATAGAGATAAGAAAAGATATCATTAAACTAATAAACGATAAAAAATGAAGACATTCGAAGAATTAAAAGAAGATCTGCTTGAACGGGCTAAAAAACATAATGCTTGCCAAGATGGATACAGGATGGGATTAAACGCCAAAAGCAAAAAGGACTTGTTAGAGGCTATAACAAGCAATTGGTTTTGGGTTTTTAGAACATCTAAAATGATTGACGCAAATTACCTAGAAGATAACTTCTCTGAAGAGGAGTTAAGCGAAGCTGGCATTTATACCAGAAAAGAACACGCATCTAATACTAGAGCATTTGCTTGCGGCTCTGCCACGGTCGAGGCTTACGGCTCTGCCACGGTCGAGGCTTGCGACTCTGCCACGGTCAAGGCTTGCGGCTCTG
>ULWW01044574.1_pt1 | contig 11103 bp, 10 predicted proteins | sample 1960741 | NCBI WGS metagenome assembly ULWW01 (sample SAMEA4835823, study PRJEB28245) | human gut metagenome | biome: gut microbiome; material: fecal sample | place: Denmark | collected 2008
GTGTACAGTTATCACCGAGAATATCCTGTAACAGCATGGCATCGACATTGACTGCACCAAAATCGTTTTCAAGAATACCGATGTTTAAGCCCTGATCGATCAGGTATTTAGCATATTTCCTTATAAAAGTAGTTTTACCGGAACCTAAGAATCCGGTGATCAAATCTATCTGAATCATAAAAATCACCTCTTGCTGTATTTGCAGATGATATTCACACGAATACCATCTGCAATCACATTCTAGCATAGGCGGGGGAAAAAGAAAATCGAAGGAATGGGAAAAAGTTATCTTGTCTGAATCCCATCCATAAGGTATAGTAACCTTATCACGAAATAAACGGAAAAGGGTAAGACGAATGATTTTAAATGTAGAAAATTTGACACATGGTTTTGGAGACAGAGCCATTTTCAATAATGTATCTTTCCGTCTGCTTGCCGGTGAACATATCGGACTGGTTGGAGCAAATGGTGAAGGAAAAAGTACCTTTATGAATATTGTGACAGGAACACTTGCGCCGGATGAAGGTAAGGTGGAATGGAACAAGCATGTGCGTGTTGGCTATCTGGATCAGCATGCGGTGCTGGAAAAGGGAATGACGATCGAATCTGTGTTGAAGTCAGCATTTTCTTATCTGTTTGAGATGGAGGAGAAGATCAACCAGATTTATGACAGCATGGCGGATGCAACGGATGATGAGATCATGGAAATGATGGAGGAAGTCGGCACGCTGCAGGATCTTCTGACAAATCATGATTTCTATATGATCGATGCCAAGACGGAACAGGTAGCGAGAGCGCTGGGGCTTCTGGAACTTGGACTGGATCATGACGTAACAGATCTGAGCGGTGGTCAGCGTACTAAGGTTTTGCTTGCAAAGCTGTTACTTGAGAAGCCGGAGATTCTGTTGCTTGATGAGCCGACAAACTATCTGGATGCAGAACATATCGAATGGTTGAAGCGGTATCTGCAGGAGTATGAGAACGCATTCATCCTGATCAGCCATGATATTCCATTTTTAAATGATGTCGTAAATATCATCTATCATATGGAGAATCAGGAATTGAACCGCTATGTTGGCAACTATGACAAATTTCTGGAAGTATACGAGGCGAGAAAGGCACAGCAGGAGGCTGCTTACCGGAAACAGCAGCAGGAGATCAGCGAGCTGAAGGATTTCGTTGCCAGAAATAAAGCGCGTGTTGCCACAAGAAATATGGCGATGTCCAGACAGAAGAAGTTGGACAGGATGGATGTGATAGAACTTGCGAGGGAGCGCCCGAAGCCGGAATTTTACTTTAAGGAAGCGAGAACACCGGGAAAGATGTTATTTGAAACTGAGGATCTGGTGATCGGATATGACAAACAGGCACCACTTTCCAAACCGATCAACCTGCGAATGGAGCGTGGGGAAAAGATTGCGATCGTTGGTACAAATGGTATAGGAAAGAGTACTCTGCTTAAGAGCCTGCTTGGAATCATCAAGCCGATATCCGGTACGGTGCATCTGGGTGATTATCTGTATAAAGGCTATTTTGAACAGGAAATGGCCGGGACAGAGAATACCTGTCTGGAAGAAATCTGGCAGGAATTTCCGGGATTTTCACAGTATGAGGTGCGATCGGCACTTGCCAAATGCGGACTGACAACCAAGCATATCGAGAGTAAGGTAAAGGTATTAAGCGGTGGAGAGCAGGCAAAGGTACGCCTGTGTAAACTGATCAATCAGGAGACGAATCTGTTGATCCTCGATGAGCCGACAAACCATCTGGATGTGGATGCAAAGGACGAATTGAAGCGGGCATTGAAAGACTATCACGGTTCGGTTTTGTTAGTCTGCCATGAGCCGGAGTTCTATTCAGATATCGTGACAAAGGTGTGGAATCTGGAAGAGTACAGTGTGTTGACACTGTAATAAAGAAATAAATTTATAATCATGAGGTGAAGACTGTCTATAATCGGATGGGAATATAGACGGCTATGAATATGCTGACAGAGATAATACTGAATGACAAAGTGACAAATGAAAACATCCGGGTACAGGTTATAAGGTCCGGGAGAAAAAGTCTTGGTCTGGAGGTGCGACCGGATGGAACGGTACTTGCAAGGATTCCGGCGAGATTATCTGATCGGGAATTAAAAGCATTTATAGAGAAACAACAGGATTGGATCTTAAAGAAGGTGGATCAGGTAAAAAAGCGTGCAGATGCACGAACGAAAATTAAGGTTCCATCTGTGGATGCGTTATCAGATGCAGAGATTCAGAAGATCAAGGATAAGATAGCAGATCGGGTAAAGTATTATTGTGCGGTTATGCAGGTGACAGTTGGGCGCATCACGATCCGCAACCAGAAGACCAGATGGGGAAGCTGCAGCAGTGCCGGAAATGTGAATTTTAATTATCAGTTATATTATCTGCCGGATGAATTACTTGACTATGTGGTAGTGCATGAGCTGGCACATAGACGGCATATGAATCATTCCAAAGAATTCTGGTCAGAGGTAGCGCGGTATTGCCCGGACTATAGAGCGAGACGGAAGCAGTTAAAAGAATATCAACTGGCGAATTAAAACCTGAAATGTAAAGGAAGTTTAATATGGGATTATTTCGAAAAAAGAAAGAGCAGGCATCATATGATAGTCAGAGTAAACGACCGGTCATCAAATGCAGCATCTGCACCGGTGAACAGGTCGCTGGTTTTCAGAATATTCATAACGGGACATTTGAAGATATCATGTTGATCCGTGGAAAAGAAGATCTGAAAGTCTTCCGGAAAAAATATGGAATCCCGCAGGATGCGGAGATCAATAAAATATACTAATGTGTTATTTTATATAAAATAATGCAAAATGAGGAGAAAAGGTAAGAAGGATATGTTAAAAACCAAAAGACAAAAAAATAAGAATTTAAAAGGAAAAAATAGAAAAAAGATAAACACTAAGTTTCTAATAAAAATCATACTGGTTATTGGAATTATTGTGGTTGCGGCATTAATAATTGTGGATGTTCAATCCAAGACATTAGGGTACAATTCTGCAAGAGAATTTTTAAAAGATAAGATTATTGGGGAAGATGGAAAAGTCGAAACGGTAACAGAAGCAACATTAGAAAAAGTAGTTAAAACTAGTAAATTATATACCGTAGAGTATCCGTATAATGGATATGTAACAGTGTATGATGAAAAAAACGGAAAAGAGAAATATAATGTTGCATATAAGGGTTCTGTTCAAGCGGGAATAGATATCAGCAAAATTGAAGTAACATTAGATGAGGATAATAAAATAATTGATATTCAGTTGCCAGAGGTAGAAGTAGATGAGCCATATGTTGATGTTGGTTCGTTGGAGTTTATGTTTTTTAAGGATAAATATGATACGGAAACAGTCGCACAGGAAGCTTACAAAGCAGCAATAGATGATTTATCTAACAGAATCGGAAACGATTCAGAGATAATACAAACGGCGACAGAATCAGCTAAGACAACAGAAAAGGCATTAGTTGAACCTTGGGTAAATCAGGTTGATGAAAATATAAAGTATGAAGTACGAGTATGGGGATACATGGAGAAAAAATAATATGAAGAAAAAAATAGGATTTATAATTATAACTATATTACTATTGATAATGTGTTCGGGTTGTTCAACTACAAAAACGGAATTTGAGAACGAGAATTCTCGACAAGAAGAAAGAACAACCCCAAAACTGGATGCAGTAAAAAATATAGGGAAACTTGCAACATTGAAATGCTATTATCATAATGTGGCTAAGTCGGTCAAAAAAGCTGGAACGGGGTTATCCCATGTTGGGGAAAAAGATCGTAAATTTTGGATAGAATATACAGGAATTGTAGAAATTAGTTTTAATACAGATGAAATAAGAATGGTGCAGAGTGGTGAAAATATAACAATTGCACTTCCGGAGCCGGAAATTAAATGTTCTATTGATAAAGATTCATGGGGCGAGGATTCATATATTGTTGAATCAGATCATAAAGTATTTCAAAAAAATCCAATAACAGCAGAGGATCAGATGGAGGCAATTGATGTAGCACAGGAGGATATGAGAAAAACAGTTAAGGATAATTCTTCTTTAGTTGGAACAGCAAAGGCACAAGCTAAATTATTGATTACCAATTATATTAATCAAATTGGCGAGGCTACAAATACAAAATATAATATTTCCTGGGAGGATAATGATAATATTTCCTCGGAAGAAAAATGATGTAATATTAGTATATGTTGCATATCAGGAACAAAAATTTATGATTGGAGGTTGAATTATGTACAAAGAATTGGTTGCTGAATTGAAAACTTTAGGGATGAATGCCGCTATGTCATATAATAGAATCGGAAACTGATGTAGGAAGGGAAAGATGATAATGATAAAAATCGTCATAGAGTAAATAAGTTATATTCATAACATGAATGGCGCATAATATAGCAGATTGTCTCTATGACGATTTTGTTGAATTGGCAATTGTTTATTCGGTTGTTTTTTTATCTGGGACGTTACATTCCTTGAGAACAGAATCAATCTTTGCGTCTATGGTAGAATCAACCATCTGATGGGAGATTCGGTCAAACACATTGTTGGAATTGGAATCGTCTCCGTCAAAAAGATTTGAGGCTTTTTCTTTCATATTTTCAATATGATCGCCGAGTGTAATCCCGTCTTTGTTTATATCGATGCCTTTAATACCCATAATAGTTCCTCCTGAAAAAATAGTTCCTATATTATCTATAATACAGAGTTCATAACAAATAGCAAAAAGGAGTTTAACAGTGACACAGGAAAATTTAGTAAGATTTGAGTTCCGAAATATTAAAAAGAATGAAGCAGAGCAAACAGCAGAGATCGAACGGATCTGTTTTCCTCCGAATGAGGCCTGTACTCCGGAGATGATGCATTTGCGTGTGGAGAAAGTGCCGGAAATGTTTCTGGTTGCGGTAGATAAAGCAACAGGTAAGATTGCCGGATTTATTAATGGTCTGTCTACAAATGAAACGGTTTTGCGTGATGAATTTTTTCAGAATGCAGTTCTGTATGATCCTGCCGGAGAAAATGTAATGATCCTTGGTGTTGATGTTTTGCCGGAATATCGCAGGATTGGGCTGGCTTCCGAGATGATGGAATGTTATAAGAACAGAGAAAGACAGAATGGACGAAAGCGACTGATCCTTACCTGTCTGGAATCCAAGGTTGCCATGTACCGGAAGATGGGATATGAGGATAACGGCATGTCGGTTTCTTCGTGGGGCGGCGAACAGTGGCACGAGATGACGTGTAAACTGGGAAAGGGTATCCCGGAGGCAATTGCAAAGACAGCGTTGGAGCTTGGATAAGGAGAAAGAATATGCATACATTAGAAGCAGCCAGAAAATATGAAAAAGAATATGAAGTTGATGCTGATAAAAGACCGTTATTTCATGTGACACCACCGATCGGCTGGATGAATGATCCCAATGGATTTTCAGTATATAAGGGACAAATCCATTTGTTTTATCAATATCATCCATATAGCAATGTATGGGGACCGATGCATTGGGGGCATCAGGTAAGTGAAGATATGATAAGTTGGAAGCAGTATCCGATGGCACTTGCACCGGATAAGGAATACGATGAGGAAGGATGCTTTTCCGGTTCGGCAGTTATGACAAATCTTGGACATGTGTTGTTTTATACAGGAGTCAGTAAAGATAAGAATGGTGGCTGTAATCTTCAGAATCAGTGTATGGCAGTTGGAGATGGTGTAGGATATAAGAAGCTGAAGAACAATCCTGTTCTCACAGGAGCGGTGATGCCGGAGGGATTCAGCCATATTGATTTCAGAGATCCGAAGGTATGGGAAGAAGATGGTATTTACTATATGCTGACCTGCAGCCGGGATGCTCAGAATAAAGGAATGATCGCGTTATTTTCAAATTCTGAAATACATCAATATCTGGAAAAAACAGAGCTTACCGAACAGGAGACAGAAGCCTTTGAGAAAGCAGCAGGTTGTTGGAAATATGAAGGTGTATTTGCAGAGCACATGGAACGGTTAGGAAGCGTATGGGAATGTCCGGATTATTTCAGGTTGGATGGAAAAGATGTGCTGTTGTTTTCACCACCTGATGTACAGGCGCAGGGAAATGAACTGCATAATGGTAATAATGCGATCTATGTTGTTGGAACATATGATCATGCAAAAAAGCAGTTTCAAATGGGGCAGCCACATACACTTGATAAAGGTCTGGATTTTTATGCATCACAGACGACAGAACTTCCGGATGGAAGGAGAATCCTGATCGCATGGATGCAGTCATGGCATAATTCATTTATCCCGGATGGACAGGAGTGGCAGGGCATGATGACAATTCCAAGAGAATTATATCTGTCAGATGGCAGGATCATCCAGAAGCCTGTGAAAGAACTGGAGCAATATCGGGTTCGGCCGGTTTCATATTCGAATGAAAAGGTAGAAGGCGGGCAGAACTTTGATGGGATAAAGGGAAGAACGCTGGATATGACAGTAACAATAAAATCCGGTGAATTTCAGGAGTTTTATATTGATGTAGCAAAAGATGCAGAGCATTATACCAGAATTACATATAACAGAAGAAAACGGGAGATCGAAGTTGACCGGACATTTGCCGGAATGAACCGGGATGTAGTCTGCATCAGGCGGGCAGAGGTAGAATCGGAAGCAGAACGGATAACATTACGGTTTATTCTTGACCGCAATTCGGTAGAACTGTTTGTGAATGACGGAGCGTTGTCAATGAGTACAGCAATTTATACGCCGCAGACAGCAGATGGCATTTCGTTTTTCTGTGATGGAAATGCGATAATCGATATAGAAAAGTTCGATATTGAGATTCCGATGAACAGATAAATTCTGATACCGGTTATAGAAATAGTAATCTGAAATACCGACAATGCAATGAATCTATTTGACGGATAAACCACATGTAGTATAATAAACATGACCATTCGTTTAGAAATAAGTGCGGCATTTGCCGTATTACTCATGACTCTTTTTTCTATTGCGTAGGCAGAGCGGAGCTTTCAGAAGGTAGCGGATGGTCTTTTTGTGTAAAAGCGCCGATGGGCGGGACTTGGAATAGAAAGTCTCAGCGTATGCAATATGCAGGGATTTTTATGCAAATAGGAATATAGATCAGACAGGAGGAAGCACTACAATGAAGATGATATCGTGGAATGTAAACGGAATTCGCGCATGTGTTGGAAAGAATTTTATGGATTTCTTTAAAGAGGCAGATGCAGATATTTTTTGTATTCAGGAATCAAAAATGCAGGAAGGACAGCTTCAACTGGAGCTTCCGGGTTATTATCAATATTGGAATTATGCAGAGAAAAAGGGATATTCCGGAACTGCTATTTTCGCAAAGAAAGAGCCGTTGTCAGTGGCATATGGAATCGGTATAGAAGAACACGACCATGAGGGACGAGTTATCACACTCGAATATGATAATTTTTATATGGTCACTGTATATACGCCAAATTCACAGAATGAGCTTGCCAGACTGGACTATCGTATGAAGTGGGAGGATGATTTCAGAGAGTATCTGAAGCAGTTGGAACAGACAAAGCCGGTGGTAGTATGTGGGGATATGAATGTGGCACATACAGAGATCGATCTGAAAAATCCAAAGACCAATCGTAAGAACGCCGGATTTACAGATGAGGAAAGAGATAAATTCAGTACCCTGCTTGACAGTGGATTTATTGATACGTTTCGTTTTTTTAATCCGGACGCAGAAGGCATTTATTCCTGGTGGTCTTACCGTTTTAAGGCAAGAGAGAAGAATGCCGGATGGCGGATCGACTATTTTTTGACTTCAAAGGCTCTGGAATCCAGACTTGTGGATGCAAAGATCCATACAGAGGTGTTGGGTTCCGATCATTGTCCGGTAGAACTTGATATTGACCTGTAACGGTGCCATTTATAATGATAAATGTTTACTGACAGGAGAAAAAGCAAAGATTACAGCACTTGCGGGTGTAGAAGAATAGAAAAAATGATAAAAGGAGAAATTATATATGCCAGTTTTTGATTTCAGTGATAAACCGGTAAAGAATGAGGATACGGTTTGTACCTATACGGCATTTCGGTCAAATGCAAAGGAAAAGACACCGGAGGAACCGATTCTGGTGTTAGATAACAGTGAGAGACAGTGGATCCATCATGCGCTGGGCATTTTTACAAATCCGGCAAAGCGTACTGCTTTTGAATTCAAGGGAAATGGGGAGACATTTTCAGCAGATATTTTAAAGATTGATTCCAGATTTGTCAGTCTGATCAAATGGCTGGGGGAAAATCATATCAGTGTACGTCTGTCCGGTAAAAATCTGGAAGGTGGATATGCAGTATACAGAATCCGAGAGACAGCATTTGGTGGCGGAACCAAGTTATCTGCGGCAGATGGATTCTTACAGTTTATGATCGAACGACTGCTTGCAAGTACAGCGTCAGAGGAAGTCGAGGAGGATGACGATGCAGACGAGGAAGGCGACGATATGAAGCTGACCAGTCTTCAGAGCATTTCCGATTTTATGACATGTGCGGGCAGAACGATGCCGGATAATATCCGTCTCTGGGCGAGACGAAATCTTGCTGTTGCCAGATCCAACGAGGTGTCACCGGAGGAGCGTCGTCATGCACAGAGAGCACTCTCGATCATGATGAATATTCAGTGGAAGAGCAATTATTTTGAAGCGATCGATCCGGTTGAAGCAAGACGGATCCTGGATGAAGAATTATATGGAATGGAACGTGTAAAGCAGAGAATTATGGAGACGGTTATCCAGATCAACCGAACTCATACCCTTCCTGCTTATGGACTTCTGTTGGTAGGACCTGCCGGTACCGGAAAATCACAGATCGCATATGCGGTTGCCCGTATTCTGAAACTACCATGGACAACCCTTGATATGAGTTCGATCAATGATCCGGAGCAGCTTACAGGAAGCTCCAGAATCTATGCAAATGCAAAGCCGGGTATCATCATGGAAGCATTCTCGATCGCAGGAGAATCCAATCTGGTATTTATTATCAATGAGCTTGATAAGGCTGCATCAGGAAAGGGAAATGGAAATCCTGCGGATGTACTTTTGACCCTGCTTGATAACCTTGGATTTACAGATAACTATATGGAGTGTATGATCCCGACCGTTGGAGTATATCCGATCGCAACGGCAAATAATAAAGAAGATATCAGTGCACCATTGATGTCACGTTTTGCGGTTATCGACATACCGGATTATACCTTTGAAGAAAAGAAGATCATCTTCAGTAAATTTGCATTGCCAAAGGTATTGAAGCGGATCGGTCTGAAAGAAAATGAATGTATCATCACAGAGGATGGTCTGGATGCGGTCATAGAAGAATTCAAGAATACCTCCGGTATCCGTGATCTGGAGCAGGCGGCCGAGCATCTGGCAGCAAATGCACTTTACCGGATCGAGGTAGATCATGTACCACAGGTGACATTTGATGCGGAGGGCGTGAGATATTTGTTCCTGTAGAAGGATTGGGTATAATAGGAAATAAGAAATACGCAGGAGGAAAGGGTTATGTTGCCGACAACAGTAAAAAATAAAATAGAACAGATCTGGCTGGATGTTATTGCAGGAGGCGTATCACAACCAACAGAAGTAATTGAACAGCTGACATACCTGATGTTTGCAAAACAGTTAGATGAAAAAGAAGCGGATATTGAGACTGCAGAGCTGCTTTCAGGGCAGAAGCAGGTGCATATATTTGGTGAAACGAAAGAAGAACAAGCCCTGCGTTGGAGAAATTTCAAAGGCATGGAAGCAAGAGCATTACATCGACATTTTGTAGAGCATGTATTTGTATTTATGATAAATCTGAATACAGATGATAATTCTGCATTTTCCAGATATCTGAAACATGCGACATTTAAAATAAATGAACCGTTGGCATTGCAGAAAGTAATTGCTGGTCTCGAGGATTTATTTGAAAATGATATTAAGGGACTGGATATGCAGGGGGATTTGTATGAGTATATGCTGGGGAAACTGAATTCGGCCGGCAGACTGGGTGCATTCAGAACGCCAAAGCATATAAGGGATCTGATGGTTGAGCTTATGGCACCAACGCCAGATACAAGGATATGCGATCCGGCGTGTGGTACAGCAGGATTCTTGATTTCAAGTGCTGAGTATATCAGAAATCATTACGGAAATAAGATGACCAGTGAACAGTGGAGGAAATATGCGGCTGAGACATTTACCGGATTTGATACGGATGAAACAATGTGCCGGTTATCATGTATGAATCTCATGCTTCATTCTGTTACAAATCCTCAGTTACTTAAGCAGGATAGTGTATCAAAGGACTATCAGGCAAAAGATCTGTATGATCTGATCCTTGCGAATCCGCCATTTAAGGGAACGATTAACAAGGAAAATATCAGTGAATCCTTGTCTGCCATTACCAGCACTACAAAAACAGAACTGTTGTTTGTTGCATTATTTATAAGATTGCTCCGGGTCGGAGGCCGTTGTGCATGTATAGTTCCGGATGGTGTGTTGTTCGGTTCGTCAAATGCACATAAGAATCTTCGCAAGGAATTAATAGAGAATCAGTACTTGGAAGGTGTAATTTCGATGCCTTCCGGAGTATTTAAACCATATGCAGGAGTTTCTACTGCTATATTGATTTTTACAAAAACAAATGCCGGTGGTACGGATAAAGTCTGGTTCTATGACATGAAAACGGATGGCTATTCACTGGATGATAAAAGGCAGCCAATTGAAGAAAATGATATACCGGATATAATTGCAAGATTCCATAATAGGAACAAAGAAATTGACAGAGAGAGAACAGAGCAGAGTTTTATGGTTGATAAACAGGAAATCGTGGACAATGGATACGATCTGTCTATCAATAAATATAAAAAAATGGAGTATGTAGCAATTGAATATCCACCAACAGAAGATATTCTTAATGAGATAGAAAAATTAAATGTTCAGATTGCTGAAGAAACAGCACTTCTTAGGAAATTACTGAACAAATAGGGAAGAAAGGATCTCATAAATTGAGGTTTGTAGGGATGATGTATGAAGGTACGGCTTG
>ULWW01016135.1_pt1 | contig 11093 bp, 7 predicted proteins | sample 1960741 | NCBI WGS metagenome assembly ULWW01 (sample SAMEA4835823, study PRJEB28245) | human gut metagenome | biome: gut microbiome; material: fecal sample | place: Denmark | collected 2008
AGTGGAAGCGGTAATGACGTCTCTCAACCACCATGTCGCACGATTGCAAATACGGCTCGGCTCGTGCTGGAACAGCGGCAACTGGGATTTCTCGACACGGTAGTTAATCGGGACATTGCTACCGTCAGAAACAGGGGAGAAAATACCACTGCCGTAGACCATCTGCTCACACATAAGGTCAACTTCGGAATCGCACCATGCGCCGCCGGAAGCACGACCATTCGCAACAGCGTTCGTCAGATAGATTCTGTGTTTCAGAACATGACCGCTGAACGCACTCTTGATAGTGGTCTTAGCCTGTTCGAGATTGCTCTTGTACATATCCGAGCCGATATAGCCGCCAGCCGTAGTATTTGCCGCACCGCTTTCCCAACCGCCGGAGCTGGTGTTGTGCATTTGTGCGTTGTACAGGCAAGTGTCCGGCACGATAACTACATGGTGGGTAGTACAGTTCGTATCACCACTGTTGAGGTAGTAATCGAACGCCGCAATACGGTAGTTGACACCGCCGATAGTCCAGTAGTCACCGATGTATAAATCATCGAATGTACCAGCCTTGATAGCGGCATACTGGGCGGTAGTCACGGTGCTACCCAGCGACTTACCACGGTAAATTGCATTGTGCGCCCCGGCGTTGCTAAAGAGCAGAGGAGCGATTTTCGCTTCCGTACCCTCAACCGCCTTGGCTCTGAAATTGGCAAAGGTGATTTTCTTCAAGCCTGTGCCATCGTGAATCGGAATCAGACACGAATCGGTCGGTGTGGTGAACGCCGTGAGTTCCGTCACTTTCTTGGTTTCAATACTGATTGCACTCATTTTTATTCCTCCTTATATTTCCAATCTGCCACGATTGCATTACCCAAATCGTCAGCAAGAAGCGTAGTACCAGTGTTGTCAATCGCAACTGGTACAGTGAAAAGGTTCTTCAAGGTCATGTGTTCCAGTGCCGCCAAACGCTCGTCTACTTCGGTAATCTGATTTTGCAGACTTCCGGCAATATCCTCGTTCAACTTACCTTTGATACCAGCAAACCATGTGTTAAATGCCGCAGTCTGCTCGCCCTCGTAGGTAGTCATGTGTTCCTCATAGGTCTTTTCGATTTGTGCCAAAGACGAATCGCCCTGTGCCTTGAGGTTGACGAAATACTGGGTCAGCTCTTGATAAGAACTATCACCCGAGCTTTTGAAAAGCTCCTTCTGCGTGGTGAAGTAGGTCTGAAACTCCTCATACAAGTTCGTGCCGTTTTCCAGCATAGACATGATGTAGTTCAGAGCTTCGTTCATACGGTTAGCGTCTTTTGCACCGAAGAAGGATTTCTCCTTATTGGTGTAGGTCGTAACATCGTTGAACGATACCGTACCATCGGAGTTATCGACCTGTGTGTATCTTTTCAGACCACTCCAAACAGCGTCCGTATAATCAGTAGGAAGTAATTTCCACGCCATTTATAACCCTCCCTTCATACCAAAATTCCATGTGAATGTCCTCCTTCCCTCACTCTCATTGGTGAGCCTGCCATAAAGGTCAAGGATTGCTCCCTCCAAACGATTGAGTTCTTTGAAATCCATCGTATTACCATTGGCGGCATAGGTAGGAGCAGTGCCGTAAGACCTCTTGAGACTGTGGGTATTGATGGTAACGAGGTTCGCTTCCAGTGCATTGATTTCATCAGCATAGAAGTAGTCCTTTACGGTCTTATCGCTTCCGACAGACTGAATAGCGAACTCGTCATACATCTTGATAGCCAACTCACGGAGGTATTCGAGGTTGTTCTTAATTCGATTGAAGTCCACGGCGTTGAATCTGTCCCCGGTGTAAACACCATCGACAGTCTCACCGTTCCAATCGGTTTTCGGTGTAGACCACGACATTTTAACCTCCAATCCTTCGGGCGGTTACTCGACCCGAAAATGCTTGCTTGAAATTGACAGTGTGACGGTAGATATTTACCCTCATACCATCGTGGAACTCGTTTTCTTGATACACAATGTCGGTAGCGTCCAGCTCGGGATTTCCTCGAGTATCGTATTCGTACTCGATTCCGGCTGTGTAGTAATCAGCCAGCCATGCGGCAAGCTCATTCGCCATCGTGGTATTACTTATCAGAGGATTCTTCCACTTGACTGTCTTACCACGAGCATTGAGAGACACCGTAGCGTACTTCTCAACGATTTTGTACCGATAGCCCTGTACCTCGAGCTTAAACGAGCCAGTGACATTGAATTTGATGGTAACGAAGTAGTTACTCCATGCCACTACGGTTGCCTTACCTTCGACTTCATCGAGCTTCACCTTATAACCATAGGAAGGGTCTTGAATGTAATAAGTCTCGACCTCACCAGCGATTACATCTATGTCCTCGTAGACAAGGTTTTCTTCTCGATTATTCTCTTGGTAGGTGTAACATGGGACGATAACCTCTTTGATAAGCTCCTGTTTGATAGCTTTCGGGGAGGAGGTCATGTCCCGGCGATTCATGGTGAAATCCACAACATCGCTCAAACTGAAATAATTCAGCACGATACGGTTGTACGATTCTGCGGTTTTAGTGAACTCAATCTTCATCACATCGAAATCATCGAAATCACGAAGAATAATCGAAGTAGTGTTGATTTCGTCTTTTTCAACTGGGTATTCATTTACAGGCTCGCCACCCTTGTACGTTCTGATTGTGAACGCCGCCGGGAGAGCTGTACCGAAGACCAGCTTCAAACCGTAATAAGCTCGAATCGCTTCCATCGTGATAGTAACGACAGGATTCTTTGTGAATGTTCCGTTTGCCCCGGAGATTTCCTTCGAGACATACCCGGTTGTCAGAGCCGCCTTGCCGTTTCTCGGAAGGAAGAACATCGTCCCATCGGTAGGGGTATAATTCCCGGCGAGGGTTGCATATTCGACCTTCGGTGTGTCCGTCAGCACATTTGCGGCATTGGAGTAGGTCTCCTCGCCGTTGGTTGCGATGGAAGCACTCGGCATGAAATTCGACTTGATTTGAACCTTGCCGTCTCGAGACTGGGTAAGAACACATCGACAGGCATTTGCGATAATCTGCAATGCTTCTTTGTATTTCACTCTCGGAATAGGGTTGTTAGAGTAGAGCTTCTTCAAACGTGGGTCGATGTAATACTCGGAAATCCCAGCGTCCTTCAAAATCTCCTCTGCCAGTGCGTAGTAGCTTTTACCAGCGGCACTATACAGACCCTTCACATACTCGCCGTCCATATTACGGAAAATGTCTTGGCAACGGATTGTAGCCGTGTTATCGTCACTTTCCCATTCAGAACACCACAGGTGGTTTCCTTGAATCCACTCGATAGTGTCAGAACCCGGGGTCTGATAACCGTACATAATATCCATTTCCTGTCCTGTCTCGAGGTAGTTAATAGCCGAGTTCGGGTTATCCACATTGAAGTAGTGGTCGTAGTTTTTCAGCGTTACCGAAAAATCGAACTGCGGAACATCAGCCCCGATAGGGGAAACGTAACTGTCAAGAGCAGAACTCATAACAGAATCGTTGTAATACACAAGTCCGTAACCGAACATGATAGAGTAGATACGCAAACGGCTTTGAGGGTTCTTCATCTTGTAGAACACCAGCTTGATATAGGTTGTATTTTCCAATACTTCCTCGGTACTCCACTTTGATTTTGTATTCCCTCTAAACTCAATGGTCTGCCCGGTACTTCCGACAATATCGAAATCGACCGGGTAGTTCTCACCGAAGTTAATCGTGAGACCCTTGAAATCCGTTGCGATTGTGTTCAAGCTGATAACCACTTCACATCGAGCTTCGGAAACCAGCTTGTCCGAGACAATCCCGGTATCATAGTATCTCCCTCCCTCGGTAGCCCGAGGGAGAAAGAACATAGAGCCATCTACTTTCGTGAACTCCTCCTCGAGAGTGGCATAGACCGTATCGTCAATATGCTCTCCGAAGATATTGTCCTTGTTCGAGTAGTAGGCATAACTGCCATTATCGACCGTAGCTTTCGCCTGTGCTTCTTGGTTCACAAGTCCGAAAGAAATCATAATGTATGCTCTCTCACGGAGAGAGGACTTCATGCTTTCTTTGTATGCTTTCGATACTTTCTGCATAAAACCCCTCCTTTACTCGCCAGTGTCGATAAGATTTACCTTGCAATTCCGATAATGCGTTGGAGTACCGTCTTCTGTCACCCAGTAGGGTTCTCCTGTACGGTCTCCGCAGTACATTCTTACGGTTTTGCGTTTATTTGTTACAGGGTCATTAAATTCGACATAGACGAAGAAATTGCTCAAGATAGAGAGAATCCGTTCCCATTGAGCCGCAGTGAGCCACGCCCACTCAAGCCCATCTATCTTGTACTGGTCTCGCCCAACTCTTTGACCTACAACAGCACCGTTAGCGTCTCGTCCGCTGTCAACCACGGTGGTTACGACCACGCTCACACCTCGTTTACAAGGTGGTAGCTCATAACCATTTATCGCTAAATATGCCATCGCTACACACCTCCTTTACTCGGTAAAGCTGAAACCGTTCGCTTCCTTCTGCGTGGTAACAGCGTCATTGATTGTACGGTTGCCGACCTTTACGATGGTCTGTTCCTTCTTGTCTGCCTGTCTCTTGGTATCGGTAGCGATTTCCTTGAGAGTAGGTTCGACATACTCGTGGTAGAACTCACGCATATTGCGAGACCACGAATCATCGGAATATGCACCGTCATAGGATTTCTTGGAATCTTCGTACACCGTCTGTGCCAGCGAGTTATAAGGGTCATAACCGCTTGCCGAAGCCAGCACGAGGTTTTCGTTGATTCCGGCGGTACTTACGACAACGGCATTGATAATACCGTTCGCACAAGTCACAATGTCTCGAGACATGGACTGCCAGTACCCGGAGAACTGTGCCATACCGCTTACGATGGAGCTGTGCATGACAGAAGCAAGCTGGAATCGGTTCAGCACCTCGGTAGTGCCATTTACATGACCTACCAACTCTGCACCGCTCTCACCAGCAACGAACATAGAGCCATGCGCTCGGTTCGTGCCGCCAGCATATTTCGGCATTGCTTTCCACATATTCGGAGTGATGATACCGCCGGAAGCGAACATCTTCACGCCGCCGTTTGCACCAACGATACCGCCGTTCGCCAGTCCGAAGAACTTCTTAATAGAAGTCCAGCCGGATTTGAAAAGCGAGATACCGACAGATACCGAAGTACCAACGAAGCTCGAGATAGAACGCCAACCGTTTTTCCATAGAGAGATACCGACACCTACGGTGTGGCTACCAATCCAGTTCTGAATCGTTGTCCACCCGGACTTGAAAAGCGAAATACCTTGAGCGATAACAGGAAGACTACCAATCCAGTTCTTTACGGTAGACCAGCCGGATTTCAGCAACGAGATTCCTTGCGAAAGCGTAGGAATGTTACCAATCCAGCCCTTTACTGTCTGCCAACCGCTCTTAATGAGATTGATTGCTTGGGACAAAGTAGGGATATTGCCGACCCAATTTTTAACCGTTGTCCAGCCGGATTTCAGCAACGAGATTCCTTGACTGACAACCGGAATATTGCCGACCCACTCTCTCACAGAGTTCCAGCCGGATTTCGCAAGACTTACTGCTTGCGATACTCCCGGGATATTACCAATCCAACCCTTGACCGTCTGCCAGCCGCTCTTTGCGAGTGCGACAGCTTGGTCTACGGTAGGAATGTTGCCTATCCAGTTTTTCACGGTAGACCAGCCGGATTTCAGAAGCCCGACACCCTGTTTCACAGCCGGAATGTTACCAATCCAGTTCTTCACAGAAGACCAGCCATCTTTTACGAGCTTTACGCCAGTTTCAAGAGAGAGACCGTCTTTCGTTTTGTCAGACCACCAATCCTTTACGTTGTCCCACCATTCCGAGGCATTGTTCTTTACTTCGGCAAGGAATTGAACAGGCTTGCTGTTCTTAACCTTCTTTTTGAATTTATTCCACTCGTCAGATATATTTCCGAGAGCTTCCTTAATTCCGCTCACCATCGAACCCCAGCTAACAGGTTTTCCAGTAGCGAAGTCTTTAACTCCATCGGCAATGAGAGCAAGACCGAGAGGAATACCAACACCTGTCAGACACAACATGAGACCGATAGCAAGTTTGCCGAGAGAACCAGCCATTGATTTAATCTTGGTGAAAACTCCCTTGATTTTTTCTTTGATGGTTTCCCAGTTAATAGCTACTGCTGTACCGAGAGACGCCGCACCCGATAATATCAATCCAACACCGAGAGGAATACCAACCCCGGTGAAGCACAGGATAATACCGATTGCAAGAGCCGCCGCCCCAGCGATAGCAAGTATTTTAGTAGTTACGCCCTTTAGCTTGTTTGTCAAAGTGTCCCAGTTAAGAGCCACAGCCGTACCGAGAGCCGCCGCCCCAGCGAGGATAAGACCTACGCCGAGAGGAGTTGCAACTCCTGTGAAAGCGAGAATCATACCTATGGCAATGGAAGCCGCCCCAGCAATGAGAAGAATCTTCGTAGTAACCTTTCTGATATTGTCCGGCATACTATTCCAATTCAAACCGACCGTTGCGGCAAGACCGACAGCACCAGCGGCAATCATCGCAATACCCAGCCCGGTTGCAACTCCTGTCAGAGCGAGGATTGCACCGACACCGATTAAAGCACCGCTCACGATAGCCACAATGCTTAGTACGGATTCTTGAACATCACCTGTTAAGGAGTTCCAGTTCAAAGCTACTGCCGAAGCGACAGAAACAGCACCAGCGGCAATCATCGCAACACCGAGAGGAACGTTTACGCCAGTCAGAGCGAGAATTGCACCGAATGTCAGTAATGCACCTCCAACAATGGTTTCGAGCATACCGATTGTCCTACGGAGAGGGTCGGACATCGAATCCCAGTTAAGACCGATTGCTGTAACCATGCCGACAGCACCAGCCGCCATCAATGCGATACCGAGAGGAACATCAACGCCAGTAAAGGCGAACAATGCACCCATAGCCAGCAACGCACCGCTCACGATTGCCGTGAGAATGGACAGAGCGTTCGACAGGTCTCCGTTGAGGAACTTCCAGTTAATTACAGCCGCAGTACCGAGAGCCGCCGCACCAGCCACCATGAGACCAGCACCGAGCGGTACATTGACACCCGAAAATACAAGGAAAGCACCGATAGCCAACAGGAAGCCGCCCAGTACCCCGGTAACGAGGGTAAGTACCTTCGCCAACCGTTCCGACATTCCGTTCCAGTTTGCCATTACCGAAGCCGCCAAACCGACAGCACCAACAGCCATAAGACCGAGACCGAGAGGAATGTTCGCACCAGTGACAACAAGGATAGTACCGATTGCCAGTAGGAATCCGCTGATAACAGCCGTGATTTCCCACATAGCGTCCTTAATCATCTGAACGATTTCGTCAACCTTAGAAGTGATTGCGTCACCGAGGAAATCGTAGGTAGGAAGGTCAATGCCTAAATCCCCACCACCGATACCAGCACCCGAGCCGCTACCGCTTCCACTGGAACTATCGTCTTTAGACAGGACGTTCAGCTCGTCAATACCGAGCAGAGCATTTTTCAGCTTCTTAGCCGCTTTCCCGGCTTTACCCAGTCCATCGGAAGCGTCCCCAGCGTTGTCAGCCAAATCGCCAACCGCAGAAGCACCAGCAGAAATGCCGGAATAATCTACCTCCGGGAGTTTGAATCCGAACAGACTTGCGATAGAGTTTGCCAGCATACGGACAATCTTCGCCAAAGCGATTGCATACGGTAATACTGCGTTCAGAGCCGGGATAAAGATATTACCCAAAGCTCTTGCACACTGCGTAACCTGTGCCTGTAAAACACGAAGCTGGTTCGCCGGAGCGTTCAGAGTACGAGCCATATCACCTTGAGCAGTAGTTACCTGTGTCATAATTGCGTAGTAACGCAACTGCGACTTTTCAGCCTGTGTCATAGCAGAGACCTTTTTCTCGATACCGAGAGCAAGAGCTTCCTCTTGCAGTCTTGCAACAGACAGGTCGTAACCCAGTCTACGAAGCGGCTCAAGCTCGCCCGAGATACCCGACTGTAACTTCTGCATTGCGTCCTCAAACGAAATGTTGAAGAACGAAGCAATATCGTAGCCGAGCTGTGTGAGGTTCTTGGACATGAGGTACGCTTTATCGCTCGCCACGCCGAAACCGCTAATGATGGTGTTGAACACACCTTGACTTCGCATGAACTCGCCCGGGTCGATACCGAGAGCTTCGCTGACTGCTTCTGCGTAGTTCTGTGCTTCCTCTGCGTATTTACCCATAGAAGCGGTAAACAGGTTCAAATCCTCAATGTACTGGTTGGACTGTGTTATCCACGAAGCGATTACTCTCGCACCAGTACGAACAACACCCATAGCCATTTTGATTTTGGCATACAGATTCATGTAACTATTTGCCGCCTTATTGTTCTCTTGCGAGATTCTGTTCGTGACGGTAATAGCTCTCTGAATGTTCGTAGGAAGACGATTGAACGCCGCAGTTACAGCATTGAGCTGATTTGTCAGCGGAGCAAGAGCCGTAGACAACTGCTGAATTTGACTGGTGAACTTAGTCATATCCATGTTGTCGAGGGTGTCTGCCAGCTTCGGTAACTTATTGAGCGCATTGATAGTGGACTTTAGCCCGGAAGCGTTCAGATTGTTCAACGGTTGAAGTGCTGTACCCAGCTTCTCCATAGCACTGAAATCTACACCAGTGAGAGAAGCGGCGGCACTACCGATATTTTGAAGCTGATTTCCGATGGAAGACGAAATCTTGAGACTGCCGAGACCTTTCAGCTTTTCCAAACTGGAAGCGAGCTTGTCAATCTTGTCTGCCCCGGAACTATCCATGCTTTTAAGGGCGGTATCGAGATTGCGTACTTGATTTGCAACGCTTGTTAATCCGACACCGCCCCTAACTGCATTTTTGAGTTTGGACAAAGAAGCGGAAAGAGCGTCTATACCAGCGACAGCCGAGGTGGAACTCGACTGAACTTCCAATTCGAGTTGTTCGATTGTAGTAGGCATAAAACTCACTTCCTTTCTTGTAACTGCTTATTTGCCTGTACCATATACGCTTGCATATAGCGCAGACCCTTTTCAGACTTAGCTTTTTCCTTCTTGAGTTCTGCTTCCTCCACCGTCTTTTTATTGATGGGATATGCTTCCTCAACATAAGGTTGGGCTTTCGTTCCCTTTTTGGCGAAAGCACGAAGAATCGGAGACAGACGAGAAATAGCGTCATAGATATACATACCCTGTAACCACATTTCTTGATTGACCCTCTCTTTGCGAAGCTCCTCCGCTTTGCGGTAGGACTTCACGAGAGTAGAATCTCTATCCCAGTATTGTTCTTCCGTCATGCCTATTGATAAGTAATAGGGGAACTTTGCGAGAAAAATCTCCGAATAAGAAGGGGGAGCAGAGCGATTCTCACGCTCGCTCCCCTTGTTAGCGGATTCATCTGTCAACAGCGAATCACTTACCAACTCGCTGTCCAGCTTACGTTTCCCTCGGATTCCTCGGGTTCTTCGACCAGTGCCATAATCGGCTCGTTGTACATTTCTGCCAGCTTACCGATAAGCTCCTCCTTGTTCGTCATGTGGGAGAAGATTTCGTTGATAACTTCCTTCTTCTCGAAACGATGATGTGCGAGGAACGCACCTTCAAACAGTGCCGGGAGAGTGGACATAGGCTTGTTCTCGACCTCTGCCGCAACGAAGCCCTTTTTCTCCATTTCCGTAACCGTTCTGCGAGTGAACTCAAGGACATATTCTTTATCCTTGAAAGTGAATTTCAACTGCTTTGCCATGATGATTTATCCTCCTTATTTTTCCTTACTCTGCGTCCATGCTGATAACAGTAGACGGAGCGATAGTGATAGTCATTTCGACAACCTCATTCGTGCCGCCGCCGTTAGCATAAACAGACAGAGAGCCTTTGAACTTGAACTTACCGCTGTCACCAGTAGGAGTGACGGTATCGCCAGCTTCCGTACCACCGAACCAAACGGCGAACTCCTTCTCCGTACCTTCCAGTGCTTTCAGCTTCTTGTACTCCTCGAGAGTGTAGTTCGCAGTGAACTCAAGAGAATCGAGGGACTGAATACCCGGAATGTAAGTCTGCATTTTGTCAGACAGAGTAGTAGTTTCCAGCATTTCCGGCGCACCGCCGAGGTCGGGAAACTCCTTAATGTCAATCAGCTTCTCCCATGCGGAAGTGTTCTTCTGCATGAGAAAAATCTTGTAAGTGCTAATAGCCATGCTTGTTTACCTCCTATAAATAGTTTTGTTTTTAGAGACGATAGCCCTGTATCGAGCCACCATTCTGTAAACCGTTGCGTCTTCCTCGTTGGGAACAGGGTTCATAAGGGTTCGTGTGAAACCGAGTGCTTCCATCTTGGAATCAATGAGAGCGATGATTGCTTTACATTCAGTCTTCTTGCCACTCGTTTTGTTAGAGTAGACATTCACCTCGTAAAGCACCTGTGCGTGGTTTTCGATACACCCGGAATCTCGAGTGTTTCGATAAACTTGATTGTCTGTCTCAATGAGAGAGACACAAGGGAAGGAAGGTGGAGACTTGACATATTCGCCAGTCATATAGATTTTCGGGTATTTCTTTCGCACCTCTGCGGACACGATACTGAATACCTCTGTCTCAATGTCAATCACCCGAACACCTCCTTTGCGATAGACTGAATATCATTGCAAACGGTGGTGATTGCAAGAGCCATCGGCATACGAGCCGGAGTACCACGAGACAGCTTCAATTCGCCATTTTCGTAGAATCCCCAAACCTCTTTCTTGCCGTTACCCTTACCGAATCCACCGATTGTCATTCCCAGTTCCGCACCGTAAGGGTGAGGGGACGAACCGGGAGAGCCATTATGATAGACACCAGCACCAAACTCAACCCACACAGCGTCTTCACCACTTGCGACAACGACAGTAACCGACCCTCGATTGTCAACCGACACATCGACTTGTGCGTATCGTGGAGAAGTTTGCCCTCCTTTGAGAATAAGCTCGTCAACGATTGCACCGCTGAATCCGCTTTTTGCTTCATCAGCCAGCCGCTCGGCT
>ULWW01033362.1_pt1 | contig 11043 bp, 8 predicted proteins | sample 1960741 | NCBI WGS metagenome assembly ULWW01 (sample SAMEA4835823, study PRJEB28245) | human gut metagenome | biome: gut microbiome; material: fecal sample | place: Denmark | collected 2008
TCTGAACGGTAATCTCAACGTCATACTACTTCATGAAATCGGTGACAGCTACATCGAAGCTACAGACATTCAGTTCTTTGCTGAAACAGCAAGGCTTGTATAAATAACAACAATTCTACGAACCGGCCTTATATGGCACTTCGTAATCAGAAAATAATGAATGTAATTTTGGAGGATATATATCATGGGTAAATTAGAAGGAAAAATCGCAATTGTAACAGGATCAGGAAAAGGAATCGGACGTGACGCAGCACTTGCTATCGCTGCTGAAGGTGCCACTGTCGTAACAGTAGCAAGAACACAGTCTGATCTTGATGAAACAGTAAAAATGATCGAAGATGCCGGCGGAACAGCAATCTCACTTTCCAGAGACCTTACAGACGGAGAACAGGTTGCCGACATGGTCAAAACTGTTGTTGATAAATACGGAAGAATTGATATTCTCGTTAACAATGCAGGCGGATACCCAAAAGAGATCTACAAAAATATCGAACATCAGGCAATTAAGATCTGGGAATGGTCAGAAGAACAGTGGGATCAGATCATCAAAACAAACTTGAGAATCCCATTCCTTGTAACTAAAAATGTTGTACCTGTAATGATAAAACAAGGAAAAGGAGATATCGTAAATGTATCTTCAAGAATGGGTCGTATTGCATCTCAGATGGGTGCATACGCTGTTGCAAAAGGCGGTATCGTAACCATGACCAAGACAACTGCTATCCAGACCAAAGAATACGGAATCAAATGCAATGCCGTATCTCCTGGAATCGTGGACACACCGGGGCAGAGAGTCTACAACCACTCTGTAGGACAGGACGGCTGCCCGATGGGAAGCTCAAAAGATGTTGCAAAAGCAATCATCTACCTGCTGGCAGATTCACCGGCAGTTATGACAGGACAGTCTATCGACCTGTTCACAACAGTATAGAACCAAATGACTACAAGAGACACTGTCATCACTGGCAGTGTCTCTTGTAGTCACTTCACAATTATTAACAATTCGTTCGTCTTTTCATCACACTTTCATCACAATTGCACTCTATACTATAAATTGTTCGAAAAAACAACACTTTAAATCTTTTTCATAACTTTTTCCTCAGGACTGCACTCCTCCCAAATAATGCAGTCCTTTTTTTATTTAATTTTTTAACACGATTGGTCTCCCGGTCCGGATATCCACCAGCCTAATGAATTAAATGTCAACCAAATTTATTTCCCCGGCTGTCCATAATAAGCATTTGCTCCATGTTTTCTATAGTAATGCTTATCCTGTAATTCCTGTGGTGCAGGTTTAACGTCTGGGTTGATCATTTCGCATCTTGCTGCCATCTTGGCAACTTCCTCTAATACTACTGCGTTGTGAACTGCTTCGTGAGCATCTTTGCCCCATGTGAATGGTCCATGGTTCTTGCAGAGTACTGCAGGTGTTGCAACATAGTCCAGATCATCTTCATCAAATCTGTCTGCGATCAGGACACCTGTATTTTTCTCATAAGCTTCATCGATTTCTTCTTTTGTAAGATTTCTTACACATGGTACTGTTCCGTACAGGTAATCTGCATGTGTAGTTCCGTAGCAAGGGATTCCTCTTCCTGCCTGAGCCCAGCTTGTTGCCCAAGGAGAATGTGTATGTACAACACCACCAATGTTCGGGAATCTGTTATACAGCTCTACATGTGTTGCTGTATCAGAAGATGGATTTAAGTCTCCCTCTACTTTATTACCCTGAAGGTCTACAACTACCATATCTTCCGGTGTTAATTTGTCATAATCTACTCCACTTGGTTTGATTACGAAAAGACCTTTTTCACGGTCGATTCCGCTTACATTTCCCCATGTGAATGTTACCAGGTCATATTTTGGAAGAAGCATGTTTGCTTCATATACTTCTTTTTTTAATTCTTCCAGCATCTCTTTCTATCTCCTTTATATTTCTGTTACTGCGGAAAAGCTGTTATCAACATTTTCCCCTTGTATATAAGAATATGCAGATACGGGGACATAACCTATGCCCCCTCTGCTTTCATATAATATTTCTTACAGATCTGCACAAGCTCTGCGCTCTACGTCAAGACCTTTCTTGTATGTCTCCATAAATGCTTCGTATCCAGCTACGCCTTCCGGATCCGGATCGATTCTGCTTCCGGCATCGCTTCCGAATACTTTATTCTTCAGGTAGTCTTCCAGCTTCTCGCCTTCTTCACGTTTTACCATGTACTCAGCAAGGATAGCCATTCCCCATGGTCCGCCTTCGCCTGCTGTCTCCATAACTACTACAGGTGTGTTGATCGCATCTGCAAGGATCTTCTGTCCGACACCTTTTGTCTTGAAGAGTCCGCCATGTCCAAGAACGGTATCAATCTCAACACCTTCGTCTTTTGTTAAGATATCCATTCCGACTTTGATAACACCAAGTGCTGTGTACAGGTGAGATCTCATGAAGTTAGCCAGATTGAATTTTGTCTCTGGTGTTCTGACTACCATTGGGCGTCCTTTTTCTACATTTGTGATAGGCTCGCCTGCGTAGTTACCATAAGAAAGGATTCCACCACAGTCAGCATCGCCTTCCAGTGCTTTATTGTAAAGTGTTCCATACATCTGATTCATGTCTACGTCTGCTCCGATAGAATCAGCGAATTCTTTGAACAGATTTACCCATGCATTCAGATCTGTTGTTCCGTTATTGGAATGTACCATGGCAACCAGACTTCCGTCAGGTGTTGTAACCATGTCGATCTCTGTATGTAAGTCTTTCAGAGGTTTCTCAAGGACAACCATAGAGAAGAATGAAGTACCAGCGGAAATGTTGCTTGTACGCTGTGCTACGCTGTTTGTAGCTACCATACCTGTTCCTGCATCTCCTTCCGGAGGACAAAGCGGGATTCCGGCTTCCAGATTACCTGTAGGGTCAAGTTTCTTTGCTCCTTCTTCTGTCAGGATACCGGCTGCGTCTCCTGCTACCAGAACTTTAGGAAGAATCTCTTTTATTTTCCATGGATAGTTCTCACCTTCGATGAGTTTATCGAACTTCTGGATCATTTCTTCATCATAGTCTTTTGTATTCATGTCGATTGGGAACATTCCGGATGCATCTCCTACACCAAGAACCTTCTCACCTGTCATCTGCCAGTGGATATATCCTGCAAGTGTTGTCGTGAATGCGATATCTTTTACATGATCTTCTTTATCCAGAATGCACTGATACAGATGTGCGATACTCCATCTCAGCGGAATATTATACTGGAACAGATCTACCAGCACTTCGGAAGCTTTTCCTGTATTGCTGTTTCTCCATGTCTGGAATGGTGCAAGAAGCTTTCCTTCTTTGTCAAATGCCATATATCCGTGCATCATGGCACTGAATCCGATCGCTCCCAGTTTCTTGATCGTTACTCCGTATTCTTTCTGTACATTTTCTGCCATATCGCGGTAGCTGTCCTGAAGACCTGCCCAGATATCGTCCAGAGAGTATGTCCACAGTCCGTTCTCATAACGGTTCTCCCATGTATGGCTTCCGGATGCGATCGGATTGTGCTCCTCATCGATCAGTACTGCTTTAATTCTTGTAGAACCGAATTCGATTCCAAGATATGCTTTTCCGCTTTCAATGATCTCTTTTACATTGCTCATTGTACGCTTCCTCCTAAACATTATATTTTAAGTTTTCTTAATATCTCCATTATACTATTTTTGCAGGGAAATATCTATTTCGATATCCCCTGCAAATATAATCTTTTACCCGTAATTCTTTATTTGATTATTTGCGGTATGCAACGCTGTTCCACAGGAGTTCATTCTTGAACTGTCTGATTGTTGTATCCTTATCAATGTATACAGCTTCGATTCCCATGCATGCTGCCCAGTCACCCATCTGCTCTGCTGTTAAATCATAAGAGAATGCTGTGTGGTGAGCTCCTCCTGCCAGGATCCATGCTTCTGTTCCAACCTTTAAGTTCGGCTGTGGTGTCCAGAATGCTGTTGCTACTGGAAGTTTTGGCATTGGTTTCTCTGTCTTCTTGCAGTCTACATCGTTGATGATCAGACGGAATCTGTCACCAAGGTCGATCAGAGATGTTGCGATAGCCGGACCTGTCTTAGATGTGAATACAAGTCTTGCAGGATCTTCTCTGTTACCCATGCTAAGTGGCTGCTCTTTGATGCTGATCTTGCCATCTGCGATTGTCGGGCAAACTTCCAGCATGTGAGCTTCCAGAACGCCTTCTTTACCTGATACAAGGTTGTATGTGTAATCTTCCATGAATGAAGTTCCCTTAGCGTCCTTCATTCCCTGAGTCATGATCTTCATAACACGAACCATAGCAGCTGTCTTCCAGTCACCTTCTGCTCCGAATCCGTATCCTTTTTCCATCAGTCTCTGCATTGCAAGTCCTGGGAGCTGTTTCAGTCCGCCAAGATCTCCGAAGTGTGTTACAACTGCCTGATAGTTATTCTCATCCAGGAATCTTTCAAATCCAAGTTCGATTCCAGCCTGTACTGCTACATGCTCACGGAATTCTTTCTCATCTCTTCCTTCAAGAAGGATGTCATATTTGTCATAGTATTCTTCTACTAATGTGTCGATATCAGCCTGAGATACTGCATTAACAGCTTCTACAACTTCATTTACAGGATAAGCATCTACTTCCCATCCGAATTTGATCTGAGCTTCTACTTTGTCGCCTTCTGTTACGGCTACGTTTCTCATGTTGTCAGCTACACGCATAACTCTGACGTGGCTGCTTTCTACAACACCTACTGCTGTACGCATCCATGATCCGATCTGTTTCTGAACGTCTTCGTCTTCCCAGTATCCTGCAACAACTTTGCGTTCCATGTTCAGACGGCTGAAGATGTGTCCGTACTCTCTGTCACCATGTGCTGCCTGGTTCTCGTTCATGAAGTCCATGTCGATTGTGTCGTATGGGATTTCACGGTTGAACTGTGTATGTAAGTGAAGTAATGGTTTTCTGTATTCCTGTAATCCTAAGATCCATGATTTTGCAGGAGAGAATGTATGCATCCATGTGATAACACCGGCACAGTTCTCGTCTGTGTTAGCTTCGTTGAATGTCTTTCTGATTACTTCGTTTGTGATCATGGTTGGTTTCCATACTACTTCATATGGAAGGTTTCCTGATTTGTTCAATGCATCTACGATAATCTTTGAATGCTCTGCTACGTGTGCAAGACACTCATCTCCATAAAGATCCTGTGATCCTGTGCAGAACCAAAACTGATAATTCTTTGTTTTTAACATGTTTAATTACTCCTTTTCGCTCAAATTTTCTGTTTCATTTACAGCTTCATTATGTCTCTATTATAAAAATATGGACTTGTTTTCTCAATTTCTTAACTCTGCACTTTTGGGAAAATAGTTACCTATTCCGACCTCCGTTATGATATAATCTAAGGAGAATCCAAGGAGGTATTTTATATGAATTTATCCGATTTTTGCCGCCGGATCACAGGACCCGATACACGGCTTCTTCCGGAAAACCATAAATTAGGCGCAAGACTTGTCTGTCCGGAATATTCCAAATCCGTTCAGGAAGTCAAGACGTATCCGTTACTCGGTCAGGACCGCAGCTTCTTATTATGCTGGAACTTCGATTCTCCCGGTAACCTGTATGCAACGATGATGCCGTCTCCGGAGAATTTCTGCTATCATTATTCCTATTCGGAAGGGAAATATACGCAGCTTCACACGCATGATTATCTGGAACTTTCCTATGTTGTGGAAGGAGAATTTCACCAACGGATATTGAATAAAGATGTAGTCTTTCAGAAAGGTGATCTCTGCCTGATCGACAAAAACTGTCTGCACCAGGACTGCCTGACAGACCAGTCTGGGGTCGTACTTTTTATCGGAATTGCCAACGATATGTTTACGGAGATCATGAATGAGAACAGTACCCCGCAGAAGATTCTTTCCTTCCTGCAGTCTGCATTGTTAAAGCAAAAGGATGTCCAGCAATTTCTGCATTTCCGACCATCCGACGGGGCAAGCGAATCTCTGGACGACAGTCTTTTGTTGCTTTTGAAAGAATCTTATTCGCCGGACAGTGGTTCCAGATATATTACAAAAGGTCTGTTATTCCGGATCTTCCGGATCTTAAGTACACAGTATGATTTTTCTCTTTCCAAAGAGCAGAAGCAGACGATGAACTGGATCGTATTCGAAGAGATTTCGGACTATATCCGGGCACATTTCAGAGATATCACCATCCAGGATCTGGTGGATGAATTCCACTATCAGGAGGATTACTTCAACCGCCTGATCAAACGAAAGACCGGACTTACCTATTCCGCTTATGTCCAGCAGATTCGGCTGGAACGTGCGGAACATCTGCTTGTGTCGACTGACAAGAGTATCGAAGAGATTGCCGATTCGGTAGGATATCATAACAAGGGATATTTCTACAAATTATTTCAGGAGAAATACGAAGAGACACCTGCAAGTTACAGACGTCATACAAGATAACGCACGCAATACAAAAAGGATTCTGCAATGCAGAATCCTTTTTTGTACATAGATTTAATTTATATATATCATATTGAGGTTTGTCAGTTTTATGTATGATCTCTAATTCTTTTTCTTCATACTTCCGATGATTGACTGTAATACAATGAAGAAGCACAGTAATGCGGAAAGTGCGATACGTACCCACCAGCTGGAAAGTGTTCCCTGTGTGGTGATAAGACTTGAGATCGTTCCTTTGATCAATACACCAAAGACTGTACCAAATGGTGTTCCTACACCACCGCTTAACAGTGTACCACCGATAACGGAAGCTGAGATCGCATCCATTTCAAGACCTTTGGCCTGCTCTACGAATCCTGAACAGCTGTTTAAGCAGAAGAGGAATCCGCCGCATCCTGCAAGCAGTCCGTCCAGAACGTATGCTTTGAATTTTGTTTTCTTTACATTTAATCCCATCATCATAGCACTCTGTGCATTTCCACCGATGGCATATACTTCACGACCGAATTTTGTATATTTCATGATGATCGCAATGACAATAAAGATCAGTATTGCGATGATAACAGTCGGATATATGTATGCCGGGATGAATTTTCCACGACGGCTGTATGATCCGATTGGGAGATAAATCTTATAATTAGCCCATGCAAGGAATGTCTTATTTTTGATAGAAATCATATCAGTACTGATGATTGATGTCATACCACGTCCAAAGAACATACCTGCAAGTGATACGATGAATGGCTGGATTTCAAGATAAGATACCAGGAATCCCTGAACGATACCAAAAAGGAGTCCGATCAGAAGTGCGATGGCAACTGCCATGTAAGCACTCATTCCTTTCTTTTCCATATCGTATGCACACAGCATACATACCAACGCTGTTACGGAACCAACAGAGATATCGATACCGCCTGTGATCATTACGATTGTCTGTCCCATTGCGATGACCAGAAGTCCCGCATTGGAAATGAACAGGTTCAGGAACATCTGTGGTTTTGCGAATCCTTTATCAGCAAATATTACCATACCTGCTACATACATTACGATGAACAAAAGAACAGTTACCATAAGAAGGAAACTATTTCCGTTAATTTTCATTCCCGGTTTGTTTAATGATTTCTTTTTCATTAGTTATTTCCTCCTTCCACTGCTTTATTTGCACGTTTCATTTTCTGGCTTGTCATAAATTTCTGGAATACAGGGCTCTGTAAAGTAACGATGATAATAACTACGATTGCCTTGTAAACCGGCAACTGGTCAGCTGATACATTCATTGCATATAAAGTTGTTGTAAGTGCCTGAATCGTATATGCTCCGATTACAGATCCCATTAAGCTGAATTTACCACCGCCAAGAGCGTTACCACCAAGAGCAACTGCCAGGATGGCGTCCATTTCAAGGTTCAGACCAATGTTGTTGGCATCTGCGGAATAGATTCGGCTGGATGCTACGATTCCTGCAATACCTGCCAGTACACCACAGATTACATATGTAAGGAACTTAATCATTGTTGAATTAAGACCTACCAGTCTGGATGCTGTACCGTTGATACCTACACTTTCGATGTAAAGACCAAGTGCTGTTTTCTTTAATACAAGATATGTGATCACTACAACAATAATAGCAATAAAGATTGGTGTCGGAACCGGGCATTTTCCGATATATCCACCGTATACTTTATAAGAGCCTACACGGATATATGTAATCTGTCCGTCTGTGATCAGCTGTGCAATACCACGACCTGCTGTATACAGGATCAAGGTAGCTACCATCGGCTGGATGTTCAGCTTTGCTACAAGGAAACCATTGAATGCTCCACATAATGCAGATGCTGCAAGTGCTGCTAACATAGCAACGATAATTGGTGCTGCAAGTGAGTTAACAGATACCTCTCCACCTGAAAGGATCTGGCAGCATACAGCTGCTGCAACCGCCATAACTGCACCAACACTGATGTCCTGTCCACCGGATGCTGCTGTAACCAGCGTCATACCTACGGCAAGGATTACTAATTCTGATGCACGGTTAATAACGTCTACGATATATCCGTACAAAACTCCGTTGTTAATTGATACTTTGAAGAAGCCCGGAGTAGTGATTACGTTAACCAAAAGTACAGCTATGAGGCACACGATTGGCAGAAACAGTCTCATAGATGTAAGCTTTTTCCATCCTGACTTTGTATTACTCATTATCTCCACCTCCTGCGATTGCTTTCATAATGCCTTCCTGAGACAGTTCGTTTCCACTGATCTCTCCGACTTTCTTTCCGTCTCTTAATACACCCATTCTTGAGCATGTACGGAGCATTTCTTCTACTTCTGAAGAAATGAATGTAACTGCCATTCCCTGATCAGCAAGATCAAGAACCAGTTTCTGGATCTCTGTCTTTGTTCCGATATCAATACCACGTGTCGGCTCATCAAGAATCAGATAATCCGGATTTGTAAGCAGCCATCTTCCGATGATTACTTTCTGCTGGTTACCACCTGAAAGACTCTTAATCGGAGTTTCACGGCTTGCTGTCTTAATCTGCAGCATTTCGATATATTTATCTGCTGCTTCTTCCATTTCTTTCTTACTCAATGGATGGAACATACCTCTTTTTGCCTGTAAAGCAATAATGATATTCTCTCTTACTGACAGGTCAGCAATAATTCCATCTTTCTTACGGTCTTCCGGGAGATATGCCATACCAAGTTTCATGGCATCCAGTGGAGAATTGATCTTCACTTCTTTTCCGTTTACCTTTATTTTTCCGCTATCCGGTTTGTCTGCACCATAAATCGCACGAACCAGTTCGGAACGTCCTGATCCAAGAAGTCCTGTAAGTCCGACAACTTCTCCTTTGTTAACAGTGAAGTTGAATGGACGGATGCTTCCTTTTCTTCCGATTCCTTCTGCTTCGATAACCGGAATAAATTCTTTCAGTTCTGCATGCTCGCCCTTGATATCAGCAAGATCATCGAAATCTTTACCCATCATCTTAGCAACCAGCATAACTCTTGGAAGGTCTTTTGTTGTATATTCTCCAACCAGTTCACCATTTCTGAGAACAGTGATACGGTCACAGACTGCATATACCTGCTCCAGGAAATGTGTAACGAAGATAATTCCAACTCCCTGAGCTTTCAAACGATTCATTAATACGAATAATTTTTCTACTTCATCATCATCCAGAGAAGATGTAGGCTCATCAAGAATCAGTACACGACAGTTCATATCAACCGCACGTGCGATAGCAATCATCTGCTGTTTAGCAAGTGAACACTCTTCCAGTTTGTCTGTAGCTTTTGCATCAATCTGCAGATCCTTTAACAGCTCTGTAGATTTCTTGTTCATTGTCTTCCAGTCGATAAGGCCTGCTTTTCTTGGTTCACGTCCGATAAACAGATTTTCTGCAACTGTAAGGTTCGGACAAAGGTTGACTTCCTGATATACAGTACTGATTCCATTGTCCTGCGCATCCTGTGGAGATCTGTTAACGATTGGTGCGTCTTTTCCTTCCATTTTAATCTCTCCAGACTCAAATGGATGCACACCGGTAAGTACTTTGATCAAAGTAGACTTTCCTGCACCATTTTCTCCCATCAGAGCGTGGATTTCTCCTTTACGGAGAGTAAAATCAACATGTTGTAAGGCTTTGACACCTGGAAACGTCTTTGAGATATCTCTCATTGTTAATACAACATTATTTTCCATTTCTAATGTTCACCCGCTTTCTTTAATATCCAAAAGGGCATAGAAAGCGCGGCAGCATATCCGGCTTTTCATTCCGTTTATTCCGCCGCGCCATTTCACCTCTTTTTTATGTTACTATAAGTTCTGCCTGTTTTTAGTATGCACGTTTGTCAAGAATTTCCTGTGTAATCTTTGTTACATCATAATCTTTATCATCAACTTTCACACTCTTAACAGTGTCATCATATGCGAACATTTCTTCCTCTACATATGCTTTCTTTTCAACATCTTTGCCATCTTCCAGCTTCTTGATGATTTCTTCTACACGTGGTCCGTGTAATGGGTTACACTCTGTATCGCAGATGATCTTTCCAGATAATGTATCTGTCAGACCAGCGTTTGTTGTATCGAATGACATTACAAGGATGTCTCCATCCGGTCCTACTGTCTTACCAGCAGCTTCGATTGCATCGATTGCTCCGAATGCTTCGTTATCATTCTCACAGTAAACTACGTTGATGTTATCATGCTGTTTCAGCATAGACTCCATAACTTCCTGTCCTTTAGCCTGTGTGAATTCACCTGTCTGCTGTGCTACGATGTTCCATCCATATTCTTTAGCAGCTTCTTCAAGACCTTCTGTACGTCCGATCTGAGCTGAAGCTCCGATTGTTCCCTGAATGTGAGCGATGTTAACTTCTTTCATTCCCTTAGCTTCTGCATAAGCGTTCAGCCATTCGCAAGCTTTCTGGCCTTCCATCTTGAAGTTAGATCCTACCCAGGCTGTGTAAAGGCTATCATCAGATACATCGATCATACGGTCAACGATGATTACCGGGATATCAGCATCTTTTGCTTCTTTCAAAACTGTGTCC
>ULWW01026907.1_pt1 | contig 11011 bp, 7 predicted proteins | sample 1960741 | NCBI WGS metagenome assembly ULWW01 (sample SAMEA4835823, study PRJEB28245) | human gut metagenome | biome: gut microbiome; material: fecal sample | place: Denmark | collected 2008
CGAATCTTACCGATGGTGCAGGATATCCTGACCACCAGCGGTACCTCCCTCTCTGATATTGATGCTCTGGCCTACGGGCGCGGCCCCGGTAGTTTTACCGGCGTGCGCATTGGTATAGGCATTGCGCAGGGGCTGGCACTTGGCGCGGCGCTGCCGATGATTGGCGTCTCCACGCTCATGACGATGGCGCAGGGGGCGTGGCGCAAAAACGGCGCAACGCGCGTGCTGTCAGCCATTGATGCGCGGATGGGCGAAGTTTACTGGGCCGAATATCAGCGTGATGAAAACGGCGTCTGGCACGGCGAAGAAACCGAAGCCGTACTCAAACCCGAACTCGTTCATGAACGGATGCAACAGCTTTCCGGGGAATGGGTGACGGTAGGGACGGGCTGGCAAGCCTGGCCGGATCTCGGTAAAGAGAGCGGGCTGGTTTTGCGCGATGGCGAAGTGTTACTCCCCGCTGCAGAAGATATGCTGCCGATTGCTTGTCAGATGTTTGCCGAGGGTAAAACGGTGGCGGTGGAACATGCCGAACCGGTTTATTTACGTAACAACGTCGCATGGAAGAAACTTCCGGGCAAAGAATGAATCTTAAGAGTATGCCCTGAGAAAAAAAGGAGTCGCATCATGGCGGTTCAAAAGAATGTTATCAAAGGCATACTGGCAGGTACGTTTGCGCTAATGCTGAGCGGTTGTGTCACTGTGCCGGACGCCATTAAAGGCAGCAGTCCCACGCCGCAACAAGATTTAGTTCGGGTGATGAGTGCGCCGCAGCTGTACGTTGGTCAGGAGGCACGCTTTGGTGGCAAAGTGGTTACGGTACAAAACCAGCAAGGGAAAACCCTCCTGGAAATTGCCACCGTACCGCTGGACAGCGGAGCCAGACCGACGCTGGGAGAACCTTCTCGCGGTCGCATTTATGCCGATGTGAACGGTTTTCTGGACCCGGTGGATTTCCGTGGACAACTGGTGACGGTTGTCGGGCCAATCACCGGTACGGTTGACGGAAAAATCGGCAACACGCCCTATAAATTTATGGTGATGCAAGTAACGGGTTACAAACGTTGGCATTTAACCCAGCAGGTGATTATGCCCCCTCAGCCGATTGATCCATGGTTTTATGGCGGTCGTGGCTGGCCCTATGGCTACGGCGGATGGGGCTGGTATAATCCCGGCCCCGCGAGAGTACAAACAGTTGTAACTGAATAATTGCTTGTTTTTAAAGAAAAAGAAACAGCGGCTGGTCCGCTGTTTCTGCATTCTTACGGTAAAGATAAAAATAAATAGTGACGCGCTTCGCAACCTTTTCGTTGGGTAATTATCAAGCTGGTATGATGAGTTAATATTATGTTAACGGCATGTATATCATTTGGGGTTGCGATGACGACGAACACGCATTTTAGAGGTGAAGAATTGAAGAAGGTTTGGCTTAACCGTTATCCCGCGGACGTTCCGACGGAGATCAACCCTGACCGTTATCAATCTCTGGTAGATATGTTTGAGCAGTCGGTCGCGCGCTACGCCGATCAGCCTGCGTTTGTGAATATGGGGGAGGTGATGACCTTCCGCAAGCTGGAAGAACGCAGTCGCGCGTTTGCCGCTTATTTGCAACAAGGGTTGGGGCTGAAGAAAGGCGATCGCGTTGCGTTGATGATGCCTAACTTATTGCAATATCCGGTGGCGCTGTTTGGCATTTTGCGTGCCGGGATGATCGTCGTAAACGTTAACCCGTTGTATACCCCGCGTGAACTTGAGCATCAGCTTAACGATAGCGGCGCATCGGCGATTGTTATCGTGTCTAACTTTGCTCACACACTGGAAAAAGTGGTTGATAAAACCGCCGTTCAGCACGTAATTCTGACCCGTATGGGCGATCAGCTATCTACGGCAAAAGGCACGGTAGTCAATTTCGTTGTTAAATACATCAAGCGTCTGGTGCCGAAATACCATCTGCCAGATGCCATTTCATTTCGTAGCGCACTGCATAACGGCTACCGGATGCAGTACGTCAAACCCGAACTGGTGCCGGAAGATTTAGCCTTCCTGCAATACACCGGCGGCACCACAGGTGTGGCGAAAGGCGCGATGCTGACTCACCGCAATATGCTGGCGAACCTGGAACAGGTTAACGCGACCTATGGTCCGCTGTTGCATCCGGGCAAAGAGCTGGTGGTGACGGCGCTGCCGTTGTATCACATTTTTGCCCTGACCATTAACTGCCTGCTGTTTATCGAACTGGGGGGGCAGAACCTGCTTATCACTAACCCGCGCGATATTCCAGGGTTGGTAAAAGAGTTAGCGAAATATCCGTTTACCGCTATCACTGGCGTTAACACCTTGTTCAATGCGTTGCTGAACAATAAAGAGTTCCAGCAGCTGGATTTCTCCAGTCTGCATCTTTCCGCAGGCGGTGGGATGCCAGTGCAGCAAGTGGTGGCAGAGCGTTGGGTGAAACTGACAGGACAGTATCTGCTGGAAGGCTATGGCCTTACCGAGTGTGCGCCGCTGGTCAGCGTTAACCCATATGATATTGATTATCATAGTGGTAGCATCGGTTTGCCGGTGCCGTCGACGGAAGCCAAACTGGTGGATGATGATGATAATGAAGTACCACCGGGTCAACCGGGTGAGCTTTGTGTCAAAGGACCGCAGGTGATGCTGGGTTACTGGCAGCGTCCGGATGCTACCGATGAGATCATCAAAAATGGCTGGTTACACACCGGCGACATCGCGGTGATGGATGAAGAAGGGTTCCTGCGCATTGTCGATCGTAAAAAAGACATGATTCTGGTTTCCGGTTTTAACGTCTATCCCAACGAGATTGAAGATGTCGTCATGCAGCATCCTGGCGTACAGGAAGTCGCGGCTGTTGGCGTACCTTCCGGCTCCAGTGGTGAAGCGGTAAAAATCTTTGTAGTGAAAAAAGATCCATCGCTTACCGAAGAGTCACTGGTGACTTTTTGCCGCCGTCAGCTCACGGGCTACAAAGTACCGAAGCTGGTGGAGTTTCGTGATGAGTTACCGAAATCTAACGTCGGAAAAATTTTGCGACGAGAATTACGTGACGAAGCGCGCGGCAAAGTGGACAATAAAGCCTGAGCGTTAAGTCAGTCGTCAGACGCCGGTTAATCCGGCGTTTTTTTTGACGCCCACTAAAGAGAATACAATTTGAATTACCAAATGATTACCACGGACGATGCGCTGGCTTCTTTGTGTGAAGCCGTCCGTGCCTTTCCGGCGATAGCCCTGGATACTGAATTTGTTCGTACGCGCACTTATTACCCGCAGCTGGGGTTGATTCAACTTTTCGATGGCGAGCATCTGGCGCTAATTGATCCTCTCGGGATCACCGACTGGTCACCGCTGAAAGCGATCCTGCGCGATCCGTCCATCACAAAATTTCTCCATGCAGGCAGTGAAGATCTGGAAGTGTTCCTCAATGTCTTTGGCGAATTACCACAACCCCTGATTGACACGCAAATCCTTGCTGCCTTCTGCGGACGCCCGATGTCATGGGGTTTCGCTTCCATGGTGGAAGAGTATTCCGGCGTTACGCTGGACAAGAGTGAATCGCGCACCGACTGGCTGGCCAGACCGCTGACCGAACGTCAGTGTGAATATGCAGCGGCGGATGTCTGGTATCTGTTACCGATCACCGCCAAGCTTATGGTAGAAACGGAGGCCTCCGGCTGGCTACCTGCGGCGCTGGATGAATGCCGCCTGATGCAAATGCGTCGTCAGGAAGTCGTTGCGCCGGAAGATGCCTGGCGTGATATCACCAATGCCTGGCAATTACGCACACGCCAATTGGCCTGTCTGCAACTGTTAGCCGACTGGCGAGTGCGCAAGGCGCGAGAGCGCGATCTGGCGGTGAACTTTGTCGTGCGTGAAGAGCATTTGTGGTCGGTAGCGCGTTATATGCCGGGAAGTTTAGGCGAACTGGACAGCCTGGGTTTATCCGGTAGCGAAATCCGCTTTCACGGTAAAACGCTGCTGGCGCTGGTGGAAAAAGCGCAGACATTGCCGGAAGAGGCCTTACCGCAGCCGATGCTTAACCTGATGGACATGCCGGGTTATCGTAAAGCGTTTAAAGCGATTAAGTCGCTGATTACTGACGTGAGCGAAACGCACAAGATCAGCGCCGAATTGCTGGCATCGCGTCGGCAAATCAACCAACTGCTGAACTGGCACTGGAAACTGAAACCGCAGAACAATTTGCCGGAGCTGATTTCCGGCTGGCGTGGTGAGCTGATGGCGGAAGCATTACACAATTTATTGCAGGAATATCCGCAGTAAAATCTTCCGAAGCCGGACTGGGCGCGCTCAGCGCCACATCCGGCTTCGGCAAACTACAAATCCAACACCAGGCGTTTACCCTTCGCACGCGAACAACAGATCAACATACTTTGCTGGCTGGCACGCTCTTCATCGCTAAAATACTGATCCCGATGGTCAGCTTCACCTTCCAGTATTGCCGTTTCGCAGGTTCCGCATACCCCTTCACGACATAAACATTCCACTTTCGCGGCTTTATTATTTTCAATAACCTGCAAAATAGTCATCTCTTCCGGCACCACAAACTCTTTTCCGGAACGGGCAAGCACCAGGGTAAATGCATCGCCGGTTTTGTCTTCGATAGCAAATTGCTCAAAGTGCAGCGTATCGGCGGCGATGTCCAGACGCGCAGCTTCACTTCTTACCGCTTCAATTAGCGCCTCGGGGCCACAGGTATAAACGTGTGTGCCAGGTTCGATATCCGCCAATAATCGCGCTAATTCCAGTCGTGTTCCGGTTGATGAATGATGCAAATGGACTTTCTCAGCCTGCGGATGCTGGACTAGCTCATCACGAAATGCGCAACTTTCTGGATTTCGCGAGCAGTAATGTAGCTGCCAGTCGACGTCGCTGTGTTGCAACTCTGCCATGTGCGACAGGAAAGGGGTGATACCAATACCGCCCGCGATGAACAGATGCTTTCTGGCTGAGGGAATTAGCGCAAACAGGTTATTAGGCGTTGAGATCGTTAACCGATCGCCCACTTTTACCTGCTGATGCAAAAAGCGGGAACCGCCGCGCGAGTTTTCTTCCAGTCGAACGGCAATCTGATAATGAGTTGTATCGAGAGGCGAACTCAGCAGTGAATACGCATTGCTGTACTGGTTATCACCATCGCTCATCTGCACAATGACGTGACTTCCTCCAGTAAACGCAGGTAATGGTTTGCCATCGGTTGCCACCAGCGTGAAGCGTTTCACCTGTTCGGTAAGGGGTTCCACCTGACTCACCTGTACTTCAAACATTTGATAGTCTGACATTGCTGTACTCCATCAAAAATCAGCCCAGCGGCGGAAAATACCGCCGCCGATGTCATTAGTCCTTAAATACCTGCGCCAGCAGATTATGGAAATGGGCGATACCATGTTCGGAAATGCCGCTACCGCTACTGTCGGCCATGATGCGCCCCTGACCACGATAGCCACGCGATTTCAGCCCTTTCTGTACGCTTTCAACCAGACGTAAATCTTCCGGACGGAACACATCGCGATACCACTCAATCAGCGATTTTTGCTCGTCGGTTAACTCTTCATTGGTGAAGTAAATATCGTAGTTTTGCAGGGTAGTTTCAGAATCCACCGGGAATTCATAAATGACCGTCATCATCCCTTTGATCGGGGTGACGTTCAGCATCGTGCACGGCCACAGCCAGAAACCGTGGAATGCCGCATCCGTACCCTCTTCAAATTTAAACGACTGTTCGGACGGTTTGGCGAAACCGTATTGCAGCGTCCAGTTACCGTGCATGGTGTGCCAGTAACGATCAACCTGTACGGAGTCGGAGAAACCTGGATGCGCCGGACCACAGTGATAGCACTCGAGATAGTTATCGACAATGTTCTTCCAGTTGGCAGGCGTGCGGGTGGTAAAGCGGGCCGCCAGTTTCAGATCGTGGACTTCCGGGCAGGCTTCCAGCACTTTCGCGCCCAGACCGGGTAACTGATCTTCTACGCTGGTGGCGTTGGGGTCCATGTTGATGAAGACGAATCCGGCATATTCTTCCAGACGCACCGGAACCAGTTGCGCTTTGTCGCTATCGAAATTGGCGACGTTTTCGCAGTTACGTGCATGGGCCAGATTGCCATCGAGTTTGAATGCCCATGCGTGATATGGGCAGGTAATCACATTTTTTGCTTTTCCTTCACCGCTCAACAACTGATGACCACGGTGCGGACAGACGTTATAGAACGCGCGCAAAACCTTATCACGACCGCGTACCAGCACTATGCTTTCGCCAATGATCTCACGCGTCACATAATCATTGGCATTCGCCAGTTCGCTGCTGTGAGCGACGCAAATCCAGCTTTTGGCGAAGACGTTCTCTTTTTCGTGTTCAAAGGCGTTCTGATCGGTATAAAAACGGGCAGGAATGGTCCACGCCTCTTGCGGGTTAGCGCAAAAATTTTCGGGTAGTACAAAGTCAGGGCTCAGATTGCTCATAGGGATACCTTTATCGTTAGGATGATGGCGCTCAGTTGTCGCCTTTGAATACGGTTCCCGCAGGGAGCACTGGTGTTTTTTCCAGGGCTTCAACCGGTGTCTGCGGGAGATAATGTTCAACTTGATGAGCCGGAATGTCGGCGTAATCCTGTTTCAGCCAGCGAATAAATCCGCCGACTTTCACCAGTAAAATGACGAGGAAGGGAAGGGCTGTGAGCACGACGGTGGTTTTCATCGTTTCCAGCGAAGCACCGGTAAACAAGATGGAAAGCGGGATCAGAGTGATCACCACGCACCAGAAAAGACGCAGCCCACGGTCAGGATCGTCACCTTCCTGGAGATTATGCGTACTGGTCGCCGCCATGGTGTAGGCCACTGCATCCATATGCGAGGCAAGGAAAATAATCATCACGCCCAGGTATGCGGCGAGGAACAATTTACCGGCTGGCAACGACATCAGAACTTGCTGTACAGCTGTTTCGCCGCCCAGTGTTTCCAGCACCTGTGGGACGTTGATTACGCCATTGATAAACTGATGAATGGCATAGCTTTCCATTACGCCGAAGAAGAACCAGCAACCGACGGTGCTGCCGAGGATCAGTCCCCAGATAACTTCTTTAATCTTACGACCGCGGGAAACGCGGGTGACAAACATTGCTACGCCAGGGGTGTATGAGATCCACCACAGCCAGTAGAAAACGGTCCAGTTGCGGGTAAATGAACCATCGCCAAGCGGATCGGTGAATAAGCTCATTTGCAGGAAGTTTTGCGTGGTCAGGCCGATGGCATTGATGATGCTGTTGGTAATAAATTCGGTTGGACCGACAATCAGCACCAGTAATGGCAGCAGGAACGCGCCCCAGCCAACCATTTTGCTCAGACGTTGCAAACCGTTGTTGATACCAATCCATGAGCTTAGGCAAAAAATGCCGCCGGAAAGCAGTATCACAAATGCCTGCACGGTGAAGTTATCGGGTAAACCGGTCAGCGCGGAAAGCCCACGAGTAAAGGTTGCTGCGGTAACAACAAGGGAAATAGTCAGTGCGCCGACAGTGGCGATCAGGAACATCAAATCAACCAGTTTTCCCCATGGGCCTTGCGGGCGAACGCCGGTAATCGCGGCAATAATGCCGGAAAGACTCAGACCTTTGTTTTTCCGCACATGAAAGTGATAAGCCATGATTAATGAGGCCAGCGTATAAGTTGCCCAGGCGCTGATGCCCCAGTGGAAGAAGGAGTAAGGGACGCTAAATTCGAGTGCCTGTTGTGAACGCGGTGCGATATTTAATCCAGGCGTTTGATAATAATAGGCCCATTCAGCAACCCCCCAATAAAGCGTAGAAGAACCTAAACCGGCACAAATAAACATAAACAGCCAGGAGAGCGTGCTGTATTCCGGTTTTCCTTCGCCAAGACGAATATTGCCGTATTTACTGGTGGCTAAATAAATCACCAGTCCCATTGCCAGCAAAACCAATACCTGTACGGCGGAACCTAACGTACGCGTAACAAAAGTGTATATTGCGTTGGCCGCGTCGGCCGATTGTTGTGGGAAAAGGCTTAATGCAGCTGCGATGAAAAGAATGGCCACCAGGCTGATGCTTATCAGCGGCACATCTTTTTTCTTAACATTGCTCATCATGAGTCATCTCCTGGGCATAAAAGCCCGTCTCTGGCTTTTGCCAGTTGTAATTATTTGCAGGGTAATGAGTTGTATGTTGTGTTTAACAAATTGATTATTTGCATGTTACATAAATTAAACAATTAAGAATACGGAAAGCCATAAAACACGAAACGGAAACAATAAAAGGTGAAATGACGCAGGTTATTAACTGCAAAGAACGAATAAAAAAACCGCGTCAGTGACGCGGTTCAAATAAACTGGTTTGACCTTAACGCAAAATAATTTTGCAAATCGCGTCGGCAACCTGTGGCGTGGTGGCACTGCCTTTCATATCCGGTGTTTTCGGCCCGTGAGCAATCACTTCTTCAATCGCTGCCAGAATACCGTTATGCGCTTGCTGGAAACGCTCATCGCCATTGCCGAGAAAATCGAGCATCATTGCACCGGCCCAAATTGTGGCGATAGGGTTAGCAATATTTTTCCCGTAGATATCCGGCGCGGAACCGTGGACAGGCTCGAAGAGCGACGGGAAAGTGCGTTCCGGATTCAGGTTGGCGGATGGGGCAATGCCAATGGTGCCGGTGCAGGCCGGGCCAAGATCGGAAAGGATATCGCCAAACAAATTGGACGCCACCACCACATCGAAGCGTTCCGGCTGCATCACAAAACGCGCGCAGAGAATATCAATATGCTGCTTGTCCCAGCGGATCTCCGGGTAATTCTCGGCCATTGCTTCCACTCGCTCATCCCAGTACGGCATGCTGATGGCTAAACCGTTTGATTTAGTGGCAGAAGTTAGCGTCTTACGTGGGCGGCTTTGCGCAAGTTCGAAGGCATAACGCAAAATGCGATCGACACCACGACGCGTAAATACCGATTCCTGAATGACGACTTCATGCTCTGTACCTTCATTCACTCTACCGCCGAGCGAGGAATATTCGCCTTCGGTGTTTTCCCTGACCACGTAAAAATCGATGTCGCCAGGCTGTTTTCCCGCCAGCGGGCAGGGAACGCCAGGAAAGAGACGAACCGGGCGCAGGTTGACGTACTGGTCGAATTCACGACGAAATTTCAGCAGCGAACCCCACAACGAAATATGGTCCGGAACGGTGTCCGGCCAGCCGACGGCACCAAAATAGATGGCGTCGAAACGGCTAAGTTGCTCATGCCAGTCGTCCGGCATCATTTTACCGTGATGGCTGTAATACTCGCAGCTCGCCCACTCCATTTGCTCAAAACTCAAGGCGAAGCCCCAGCGCTCAGCGGCAGCCTGTAACACGCGAATCCCTTCAGGAAGGACTTCTTTGCCAATCCCGTCTCCCGGGATCGCAGCAATACGCATCGTTTTCATCATTGGGTTCTCACTTCCTGACCATCAAAATTGACAACATCACCATCCTATAATTGACTGAAAAGGAATTAATCCCCGTAACTGGTGAAACATAAAACACGAATCATGAATAATTTACCGCTGCTGAATGATTTGCGCGTCTTTATGCTGGTGGCTCGCCGGGCTGGTTTTGCCACCGTGGCGGAAGAACTGGGCGTTTCACCGGCGTTCGTCAGCAAGCGCATCGCCTTGCTGGAGCAAACGCTAAACGTGGTGTTGTTACACCGCACCACCCGCCGCGTCACCATTACCGAAGAAGGAGAGCGGATTTATGAATGGGCGCAGCGGATTTTGCAGGATGTCGGTCAGATGATGGACGAACTTTCTGACGTGCGTCAGGTGCCACAGGGGATGCTGCGTATTATCAGCAGCTTTGGTTTTGGACGACAGGTGGTGGCTCCGGCGTTATCAGCGCTGGCGAAGGCGTATCCGCAACTGGAATTACGTTTTGATGTGGAAGACCGACTGGTCGATTTGGTCAATGAAGGTGTCGATCTCGATATTCGCATTGGCGATGACATCGCCCCTAATTTAATCGCCCGCAAACTGGCGACCAATTACCGCATTCTCTGCGCGTCGCCGGAATTTATTGCGCAACATGGCGCGCCGAAACATTTAACCGATCTTTCTGCATTGCCGTGCCTGGTCATTAAAGAGCGCGATCATCCTTTTGGTGTCTGGCAATTACGCAATAAAGAAGGCCACCATGCGATTAAAGTCACCGGCCCACTGTCGTCTAATCATGGAGAAATTGTCCATCAGTGGTGTCTCGATGGGCAGGGGATTGCTCTGCGTTCCTGGTGGGATGTTAGCGAAAACATTGCCAGTGGTCATTTAGTGCAAGTGCTACCGGAATATTACCAGCCAGCGAACGTCTGGGCCGTTTATGTTTCAAGGCTGGCGACGTCAGCGAAAGTGCGGATAACGGTAGAATTTTTACGCCAGTATTTTGCCGAGCACTACCCGAATTTTTCACTGGAGCATGCCTGATTAATGATTCAATTATCGGGTTGATATCAGGTTAAAACCTGATTTTCTCCTTTCTAAGCTGCTACAGATTGGTTAGCATATTCACCTTTAATCGCGCATGATCGAAAGATAATTAAAGAGGTTAATGTGTTCGCTGAATACGGGGTTCTGAATTACTGGACCTATCTGGTTGGGGCCATTTTTATTGTGTTGGTGCCAGGGCCAAATACCCTGTTTGTACTCAAAAATAGCGTCAGTAGCGGTATGAAAGGCGGTTATCTTGCGGCCTGCGGTGTATTTATTGGCGATGCGGTATTGATGTTTCTGGCATGGGCTGGAGTGGCGACATTAATTAAGACCACCCCGATATTATTCAACATTGTACGTTATCTTGGTGCATTTTATTTGCTCTATCTGGGGAGTAAAATTCTCTACGCGACCCTGAAGGGTAAAAATAACGAGGCCAAATCCGATGAGCCCCAATACGGTGCCATTTTTAAACGCGCGTTAATTTTGAGCCTGACTAATCCGAA
>ULWW01014378.1_pt1 | contig 10928 bp, 8 predicted proteins | sample 1960741 | NCBI WGS metagenome assembly ULWW01 (sample SAMEA4835823, study PRJEB28245) | human gut metagenome | biome: gut microbiome; material: fecal sample | place: Denmark | collected 2008
AAACAGTATACCATACTGTCTAACAAATGGGGTGCAGTTCATACGGGCCGGGAGGGGATTTTCCATGTTATGAGAAGGTTGGAGAGAAAACGCGATTACTGATTGCCCTTGTAATCCAGCGGCAGGCTGGTCCAACGGGCGCGGAAGAGGAAGGCGGCGTCCTTCGGCTGACGCTGACGGGTGAAGATGCCCTTCTTGTTGCCGTTGACGCGCAGGATGCCCTCGGTGGTCTGGAAGTCTGCAAAGTTCCAGACCAACTCGCCCTGCACGAAGTCGTAGCTGTCGAAGACGTTGTGGTTCATGTCGAGGTACTCGTTCTGGTACTCCTGACTCCACATGACGCTGGGCAGCTTGTGCTCGGAGGGCATGGTGTCGGCACCGTACTCGGTGAAGATCATCGGGCGGCCGTTCAGGACCTGTGCCCAGCCGTTCATCTCCTTGCGGAAGGCGGCCTCGGCGTCCACGATGCCCATGCCGCCCATGACGTACCAGCCGTAGTAACGGTTCAGGCTGATGAAGTCAGCGAACTGCTGGCCCTTGCTGTTGTTGGGCAGGCTCATCATGACGACGGCGTAGGTGCGGGGGCGCTTCTGGGGGTCGAGCTCGTGAGCCAGATCGAACAGGGTCTTGAAGTAAGCTTCGGTGCCCTCGCTGGTGCACTGGGGCTCGTTCAGGATGCTCCATGCGATGACGGAGGCATGGTTCTTGTCGCGGCCGATCATATCGGTCAGCGCGTCCTTGTGGTTGGCCAGCAGCTGCGGGGTGGTCTCCTTCTCGAACCAGCCGACCTTCTTGCCGTTGCCCTGATTGGCGGCGAGGAAGTTCATGGTGCTCTCCATGAAGCCGACAGCGGGGACTTCGTCGATGATCAGGAAGCCCTCTTCATCAGCCATCTGGTACAGCTCCTCGGCGTAGGGGTAGTGGCTGGTGCGGAAGCAGTTGGCACCGATCCACTTCATCAGCTCGTAGTCGCGCTTGACGGTGGCGAGGTCGAGGCCGCGGCCGCGGATATCGGCGTCCTCGTGCTTGCCGAAGCCGCGCAGATAGACGGGCTTGCCGTTCAGCAGGAAATGGCCGTCCTTGATCTCGAAGGTGCGGATGCCGACCTTCTCGGTGTATTCATCGACCACGGCGCTGCCGTCGTGGATGCGGATGACGATATTGTACAGGTAAGCAGCGTGGACGTTCCACAGCTTTGCGTCCTTGACGACGAGGGTGCCTTCCTTGCCGGTGGCCTCAGCGACCTTGGTGGTGCCGTCGTACAGCTCGACGGTGACTTCGTGGTCGCCGTTGGTGGTGACGGTGTAATCGACCTCAGCGCCCTCGGCAGTCAGGCGGTGCTTCACGGAGTAGTCGAGGATACGCTCGGTGGGCAGAGCCATCAGCTTGACCGGGCGGTGGATGCCGGCGTAGTTGTAGAAGTCAAAGTAGGGGGCGGCGACCTTCTTGCCGTTGGACAGGACGGTGGTGTTGCCGGCGGGCAGCATGTGCTCGTTCAGCTCGTTGTTCAGCAGGACGCTGAGCTTATTGAACTGGTTGTAGCGGACGATGTCGGTGACGACCGCGTCGAAGGGCAGGAAACCGCCCTCGTGCTGCGCCACTTCCACGCCGTTGACGAAGACGCGGGCGTGGTGGGTAGCGGAGCCGAAGCGGATGGCGATGTCCTTGCCGCTCCACTCGCCGGGCACGAAGAAGTCAGTCTCGTACCAGAAATCGCCGCAGTACTCGCGGGACTCCTTGTCGGTGAAGAAATCGCAGAAGGATGCAGGAACGGGCATGGAGATGGACTCCGGCAGACCGTTGGCCCAGTTGGCCTCAACGCCTTCGCTCTTGGCATCGAAGCGGAAGCGCCACATGCCGTCAAGGCTGACGACGCGGCGGGAGGTGGAAACGACAGGGTACAGCAGGGACTTGTTGTTCATTGCAAAAACCTCTTTCTCGTCATACGAAAGTTCTTCTGGATCGCACTTCAACCTCTCAGTCTCACCTACGGCTTGCCATCGCCCCTGCTAGGGGGATGGCAGAAGCATGGACGGAGAGGTTTGGAGCAATCATTGTCTTCTGGTACCAGTATGACAGATTTTTCGAAAAGGGAATAGAACAAATTTGCAATAAATCCAGACTTTTTTCAGGTAAATTGGGCCCTTTCTGGGCAGAATACCTATTATAGATCGCGGGGTCTGAAAAGAAACTGGTGAACTGTACCGTCTCGGAAGAAGAATGCGAAAGAAACGCTACAGAATTTGTGAAAAAGCCGTGAAATTGCACAAAGAATAACCGTAAGATTTTACGATTTCACCTAAAAATTCTTCTAACGATGATTGCTAAATCTTTGTCATAATACTGGTATATCAGAATGAATACAGCGAACCATGTTTCACTGTGTTCCGAACGACCGCGAGTTTTAGTTAAGGAGAAACCAATGGCAAATGAGATGAAGAAAGCCGCCCCCTTCGGCATGAAGGACAAGGTCGGCTACATGTTCGGTGATTTCGGCAACGACTTCACCTTCCTGCTTTCGTCGAGCTTCCTGATGAAGTTCTACACCGACGTCATGGGCGTCAACGCCGCCATCGTTGGCATGGTGATGATGATCGCCCGTTTTGTGGATGCGTTCACCGATGTGGGCATGGGTCAGATCGTGGACCACTCCAAGCCCAACAAGGACGGCAAGTTCCGCCCGTGGATCAAGCGGATGTGAGGCCCTGTGGCCATTGCGTCCTTCCTGATCTATCAGTCCGGTCTGGCCGGGATGCCTTACGGCTTCAAGGTGGCATGGCTGTTCGTTACCTACATCCTGTGGGGTTCCATCTTCTACACCTCCATCAACATCCCCTACGGCTCCATGGCTTCCGCCATCTCCTCTGACCCGAAGGACCGCGCCGATCTGTCCACTTGGCGCACCATCGGCTCTACGCTGGCCAACATGGTCATCGGCGTGGCAACTCCTATGGTGGCCTACGTGGTCGTGGACGGCAAGACCGTCATGTCCGGCTCCCGCATGACCATCATCGCGGGCGTCTTCTCCATCTGCGCCATTCTGTGCTACATCGTCTGCTTCAAGCTGACGAGCGAGCGCGTGGAAGTGCCCGCAAGCAATCAGAAGATCAGCGCTTCCGCCATCTTCAAGAGCATCTTCACCAACAAGGCCCTGCTGGGCATCATTGTGGCTGCCATCTTCGTGCTGCTGAGCCAGTTGACCGTCATGAGCCTTGCCGGTTACGTTTACCCCAACGTCTACGGCAGCGCCGCAGCCCAGTCCACCGCAAGTCTGCTGGGCACGGTGGTCATGCTGGTGGTCTGTGCACCCTTTGCTTCCAAGCTGTCTGCCAAGTTTGGTAAGAAGGAGCTGGCTATGGGTTCCAGCATCTTCTCCGCTCTGGTCTGGCTGGTCTGCCTGATCTGGCGCCCGGCAAGCGTCTGGGGCTTTGTAGCTTGCTACATTCTGGCCAACATCGGCATGGGCTTCTTCAATACGATCATCTGGGCGATGATCACCGACGTCATCGATGACGCCGAGGTCCGCAACGGTGTGCGTGAGGACGGCACCATCTACTCCGTCTACTCCTTCGCCCGGAAGCTGGGTCAGGCGTTCTCCTCTGGTCTGGTGGGTGCTCTGCTGGGCATCATCGGCTACACCGAGGCAACGGCTTTCGATCCTGCCGTCACCCGCGGCATCTTCAATATGGCCTGCATCGCCCCCATCATCGGCTTTGTCTGCATCGTGCTGGCACTGGCCTTCCTCTACCCGCTGAACAAGAAAAAGGTCGAGGAAAATGTGGCTGAGCTGGCAGCCCGCCGCAATAAATAACCCTCTCAGGCGCTTCGCGCCAGCTCCCCCGGAGGGGGAGCCCTTGGCAGGTCGGTTTTGACCGTACTGCCTGAACAAAGTTTCGAAAAACCGTAAAATGGAGTGCTCCGCTGTCTAGGGCAGCGGGGCATTTTTCTATATCTACCACTTGTTTCTCCCGCAAAAATACTGTATACTGATATATTAGATGATGTACCAGCAGAAAACAGGCGAGAAAAGGAGCGGTGAAGACGATGCGGGTCGATCCATTACAGGTGCTCACGAAGCTGGCGGCAGCCCAGAACATCCCCACCCGGCGGGTGACACCGCCTTTTGAGGGGCTGGACGAGTTCGATTACGGTCTGCGCCGTTCGCTGGACCCGCAGTTCGACTGGCAGGAGTTCGGCCAACTGCTGCTGGACAACACCCCGGAGCAGACGCTGCTCTTCGTGGAGGGAACGTTTGAACTCCACTTCGCCCTCTTCCGCATCCCGGACGAGGAGAACACGGTCTTCCTCGTGGGGCCGTGGACCTTCGGCCAGCGGAGCGAAAAGTCCCGCAAGTGGAGCAAGCGCCATCTGGGCGTGGCAGGGGAGAGCGCCGTGCAGGAATACTACAACGGCGTCAAGGTGCTGGGAGCCAACGATTTTTACTCCACCATCCGGGTCCTTGTCGGGATGATGTTCGACGAGGACGAGCTGAAGGTGAAGCAGATGAAGGAGTTCCTGCCCTTCCAGTTCCTGCCGGATATCCGCTATTTCAACGAACCCAAGTTCCAGAAGGACATCCCCATCTCGATGCTGGAGCAGAGGTACGAGTCGGAGAACCGCATCCTCGAAGCCGTGGGCCGCGGCGACGAGGAAGCCGCCGTCGAGGCGATGCACCAGCACTCCCGCTTCACCTACGGCGGACGGTTCGAGGGCTCGCTCTACCAGCAGAAGAACCGGATGATCGTCTTCAACACCCTGCTGCGGAAGGCCATCGAACCCAGCAAAGTGCACCCTTATTATATTGACGCCATTTCCAGCAAGTACGCCCGGATCATTGAGGAGGCCGACGAGGTGCCTGAAGAGCTGATGTGGCAGATGGTGCGGGATTACTGTGCCTATGTCCGCCGCTACTCGCTGAAGGAATACTCGCCCGCCGTCCAGAAAGTGATGAACTACGTCAACCTGAATGTCGCCGAGCCGCTGACACTCAAGAGCCTTGCCGCCATGTGCTTCATCAGCCCGTCCTACCTGTCGGCGCTGTTCAAGCAGGAGGCCGGCACCACCCTCATCGACTATATCAACACCCAGAGGGTCAACCGGGCTGCACAGCTGCTGGAGCACAGCAGCCATACCATTGCCGCCGTGGCCGAGGAAGTGGGCATTCTGGACGTGAACTATTTCACCAAAATCTTCAAAAAGACCCTTGGCGTCACCCCCACCCGCTACCGCCGGGAACATAAAGAAAAATAACTGCGGAAAGCAGAAATGAAAAAAAGACTCATTTTGTCCTTTTGGTGCGCACAGTCCGTGCAGAAAGGCGAAGCGGGTCTTTTTCTGTCTTGACACATTTGTTGCAGAAAACGCCGGATGCTGTAACCCCTCTGACAGACTTTATGGATTTTTGGTGGATATTTGGACGCATGTTGCAATTTCGACGGAAATTGTGCTTGATATGAAAATCGATCTTGCATACAACAGGGGAAATTGTGAGGAGTGCACAAAAGACTTTGCGGAATCTTGTGGATTTGTTCTATTGCGAACTGCCCGGCAGACGGTTATAATACAAACAGAATCACGAAACGTGCGGTTTGATGCGTTTCGGAAATTTGCTGTGATATGCGAATGAAGGAGAACAATATTATGAAAATGATTTCGCGTCGTGACTTCATGAAGGCTTCCGCTGTTGTGGGTGCTGCTGGCGTTCTGACCGCCTGCGGCGGCTCCTCCAGCTCCACTGCTGCCTCCTCTACTGCTGCTTCCTCTGTGGCTGCTTCTTCTGCAGCCGCTTCTACCGGCAGCGCAAACGTTGGCGTCTGCATCTATCAGTTCGCTGATAACTTCATGACCCTGTACCGCACCGATCTGGAAGAGTACTTGAAGGATATGGGCTATGCCGTCACCATCGTCGATGGCAAGAACGACCAGAATACCCAGACCGAGCAGATCAACACCTTCCTGCAGCAGGGTGTGGACGTTCTGATCATCAACCCCGTCCAGACCACTTCCGCTCAGACCATCGTGGATACCATCTCTCCGTCCGGCACCCCGATCGTCTTCATCAACCGTGAGCCTGACAAGGCCGTTCTGGATTCCTACGCTGGCAAGTGCTGCTACGTTGGTGCAGACGCACGCCAGTCCGGTACTTATCAGGGCGAGCTGATCCTTGAGACCTCTACTCAGGGCGATATCAACGGCGACGGCAAGATCACCTACATCATGTGCAAGGGCGACCCCGAAAACATCGATGCACAGTATCGTACCGAGTACTCCATCAAGGCTCTGACCGACGCCGGCAAGGAAGTCGAGTGCCTGTACGAGTATCTGGACAACTGGGATCAGACCACCGCACAGCAGGACGTTGCAAACGCTCTGGCACAGTACGGCGACAAGATCGAAGTCGTCTTCTGCAACAACGATGCAATGGCTCTGGGCGCTCTGCAGTCCATCGAGCAGGCTGGCCGCAAGGTCGGCGAGGACATCTATCTGGTCGGTGTTGACGCACTGAAGGAAGCTGTCCAGAATGTCGTTGATGGCAAGATGACCGGTACCGTTCTGAACGACGACGTGGGTCAGGCTACCGCAGCTGCCGACGCTACCAAGCTGTTCGTTGAGGGCAAGGACGTCGAAGAGTATTACTGGGTCGATTACGTCAAGGTCACCACTGAGAACGCTGCTCAGTACCTCTGATCCTGACCGAAAATCACTCACGGTTGCAAGGTACGCAGTGAGACCTAGGCTTGATAAAAGCTAAAAAGCGCGTGCGTGCGAGAGGTTTCTCGGCGCACGCGCCTTGTTTTAGTAAGGGCTCATGGTGCCTTAGTTTGAACGACAAGGAGGCTCTGCGGAATGTCAGAATACCGTCTGGTAATGAAAGGCGTGGTCAAGACCTTCCCCGGCGTCAAAGCGCTGGACCACGCACAGTTGGAGCTTCGCCCCGGCAAGGTCATGGCCCTGATGGGCGAAAACGGCGCTGGTAAGTCCACTTTGATGAAGTGCATGTTCGGCATTTACAAGATGGACGAGGGCGAGATCGAATACGAAGGCCAAAAAGTTACCATCCCGAACCCGCTGGAAGCGCTGAACCGCGGCATCGCGATGGTGCATCAGGAGCTGCAGCCCATCCCGGCGCGTACCGTGGCCGAGAACATCTGGCTGGGCCGCTACCCCACTAAGAAGGCGGGTCCCATCACCATTGTGGACCACGCCAAAATGTACAAAGATACCGATGACCTGCTGAAGAAGCTGAAGCTGGACATCAACTCCCATGCAAAGCTGGGCAGCCTGAGCATCGCCCAGATGCAGATGGTGGAAATTGCCAAGGCTGTTTCCGCAAACTGCAAGGTGCTGATCTTGGACGAGCCCACCTCGTCCCTGACGGCCAACGAGGTCGAATCGCTGTTCCGCATCATGCGTGAGCTGAAGGATCAGGGCGTTGCGTTGGTCTACATCAGTCATAAGATGGACGAGATCAAGGTCATCGCTGACGAAGTTACCATCATGCGGGATGGCCACTACATCGGCAAGTGGGACGTTGCCAACATGACCAAGGAACAGATCATCGCCAAGATGGTCGGCCGTGAGCTGTCCAATCTGTTCCCGCCGCTGGAGAACCACCCCTCCGACGAGGTCATGATGAAGGTGGAGGACTTCACCTCCATCCATCCGCGTTCCTTCCGCCATTGCAGCTTCGAGCTGAAGAAGGGCGAGATCCTCGGCGTGGCCGGTCTGGTCGGTGCACAGCGCACCGAATTGATGGAAGGTATCTTCGGTCTGCGTGCTCACACCACCGGCAGGGTCTGGATCAAGGGCGAAGAGGTCCACATCAAGCAGCCCCGCGACGCCATCCATAAGAGCGTGGCTCTGCTGACGGAAGACCGCCGCGCCACCGGCATCATGGGCGTGCTGAGCGTGGCCGACAACATCTCCATTGCGTCCTTGGACGCTCTGCGCAAGGGCCCCATCATGCTGGACGACAAGAAGATCCTCGATCTGGTCGCCACCAACAAAGAGAAGATGGCCATCAAGGTGCCCAGCCCCAAGACCGCCATCAAGAGCCTTTCCGGCGGCAACCAGCAGAAGGTGCTGATCGCCCGCTGGCTGGCGAATAACCCCGATGTGCTGATCCTCGACGAGCCCACCCGCGGCATCGACGTCGGCGCAAAGTACGAAATTTACTGCATCATTGCTGACTTGGCTAAGCAGGGCAAGAGCATCATCATGATCTCCTCCGAAATGAGCGAGATCATCGGTATGTCCAACCGTGTCATGGTCATGTGCGATGGCCGCATCACCGGCTTCATCGACGGCAAGGACGCCACCCAAGAGAACATCATGGCTCTGGCGACCCAGTTTGAGACCGCGCCCGAAACGGCAGCGGCCAATCAGTAAACAAGGAGGCTGTCTATCGTGGAAGCTACCAAGAAATTAACGGGTAAATCCGTAAAGAAATGGCTGGGCAACAACGCCATTATCGTCCTGATGCTCGCGGTGTCTCTGATCGTCGGCATCATCCACCCCAACTTCTTCGCTGTTGCGAATCTGATCAACCTGTTCAAGAACGTGTCCATCCGCTACATCATCGCGCTGGGCATCTCCGGCTGTTTGATCACCACCGGCAACGACCTGTCCGCTGGCCGTCTGGCCGGTTTCGCAGCCTGCCTCGCCTGCATCTTTGCGCAGACCGAGGGTGCTGCCGGTAAATTCTATCCCAATATGCCCACCCTGCCCACCCCGGTGGTCTTCATTCTGGTCATCGCCATCTGCGCCATCGTGGGTCTGTGCAACGGTCTGGTCGTCAGCTACCTGAAGGTCCAGCCCTTCATCGCTACCTTGGGTATGCAGCAGGTCGTCTACGGTATCTGCCTCGTCTACACCGGCGGTACCCCCATCGGCTCCCTGAACAAGGACTTCACCTCTCTGGCCTCCAACACCATCATCGGCGTCCCCGTTCTGATCTGGATCGCCCTGATCGTGGCCGCCTGCTTCTGGTTCCTGTACAACAAGACCCGCCACGGCAAGTACATGTACGCCATCGGCGGCAACGAGGCTGCCGCTGAGGTCGCCGGCGTCAATGTCGCCGCCACCAAGATCCGCATCTATATCCTCGCTTCCTGCATGTTCGGTCTGGCAGGCTGCCTGCTGGCTGCCAAGTCCGGCGGCGCATCCGTTAACACCGCGCAGGGCTATGAGCTGGACGCTATCGCAGCTTCTACCATCGGCGGCGTTTCCACCACCGGCGGTGTCGGCACCGTCCCCGGCATTCTGGTCGGCGTTCTGGTCTTTGAGCTGATGAAGGTCGCTCTGCAGTTCATGAACGTCAACTCCTCCTACACCTACATCGTGCAGGGCCTTGTCATCATCGTGGCTGTCGCCATCGATATCCGCAAGTACCTCGCGAAGAAGTAATCCCTGAAAAAGAGAGCGCCTATCGGGCCGCCCGCTCGTTGCAGCGGGCGGCCCACTTTGTTATAATAGAAGAAAAAGCCAAGGAGAACGATTATGTCCGAACTGAACGAAAAAGAAGCCGAGCTGGCCCGGCGCGAGGCGCTGCTGGCCGAGCGGGAGGCCCAGCTCGAAAAGGAACAGGCCGAGTTCGCCGCCGCCAAGGAGCGGGGCGAGGAGGGCAAGAAAAGCTTCCTCAACAACAACGACCCGAACTTCGTGAACCCGAAAGAGAAGCTCTACGACAAATTTCCGCTGACCGTGCACCAGATGGACATCATCATCGGGGTGCTGTTTGCCCTCATTATCCTGTTTTTGGTGCTGGGCGTGACGCACACCAGCTTTTTCGGCCTGTTCGGCGGTTGAACTACGGTAAAAACGCCGGAAGTACATCTGCCGCATAGAAACAAAAAATGGATGCTGCGATCAAACGCAGCATCCATTTTTGTTGCCTATAAGAGCTGTTCTTTTACAGCAGCACGTACTTGAGGATGAACAGCACGGTCAGGATATACATGAGGGGGCTGATCTTCTTCTCCTTGGCCTTGCCGGTGATGAGGTTGAGCAGGGTCCAAGAGATGACGCCGATGGCGATACCCTCGGAGATGCTGTATGCAGTGGGCATGGCAAGGATGGTCAGGAAGGCGGGGATGCCCTCAGCCGGGTCGTCGAACTCGATCTTCAGGGCGGAACCCATCATGTAGAAGCCGACGATGATCAGGGCCGGAGCGGTGGCGAAGCTGGGAATGGTCAGGAACAGGGGGCTGAAGACCACAGCCAGCAGGAACAGCACACCGGTGGTCATGGAGGTCAGGCCGGTGCGGCCGCCCTCGGTGACGCCGGAAGCGCTCTCGACGAAGGTGGTGGTGGTGGAAGTGCCCAGCACAGCACCGGCGCAGGTGGCGATGGAGTCGGCCATCAGCGCGCCCTTGATGTGGGGCAGCTTGCCGTCCTCATCCAGCATGTCGGCCTTGGACGCCACACCGATCAGGGTGCCCAGCGTGTCGAACAGGTCCACGAACAGGAAGGAGAACATGACGGCGAAGAAGTTCAGGATGCCAACACCGGAGAAATCGGTCTTGAAGACTTGACCGAAGGTCTTGCCCAGCGCGGAGAAGTCAAAGCTGATGAAAGAGGTGGGGATAACGGAGTACATGCCCGCATCGGCGTTCGGGATGTAGATGCCGGTCAGCTCGCAGAGGATGCCCAGCACCCAAGTGATCAGAATGCCGTACAGGATGCCGCCCTTGACCTTCTTGACCAGCAGAACGGCGGTGATGAGCACGCCCACCAGAGCGAGGATGGCGCCCACACCGATGCTGTGGAAGGCCTCGCCCTTGAAGTGCTGGTAGGTGACGAGGGTGGAGTCGCTGTTGACGATGAGCTTGGCGTTCTGCAGACCGACGAAGGCCACGAACAGGCCGATGCCGACGCTGACGGCGCTCTTCAGGGTCATGGGGATGGCGTTGAAGATGGCCTCACGCACA
>ULWW01053825.1_pt1 | contig 10905 bp, 10 predicted proteins | sample 1960741 | NCBI WGS metagenome assembly ULWW01 (sample SAMEA4835823, study PRJEB28245) | human gut metagenome | biome: gut microbiome; material: fecal sample | place: Denmark | collected 2008
CAGCTTCTTGCCAACTACGCTGACGTTCCAGAAAACCTGATCGAAGCCATCGTCGAATCCAACCGCACAAGAAAGGACTTCATTGCGGATCAGGTCCTCAACATGGCCGGATCATACAGCTCAAATGATTCATGGGATGAAAGCAAGGAAAAGGAAGTCACCATCGGCGTCTATCGTCTGACCATGAAGTCAAATTCCGACAACTTCCGACAAAGTTCCATCCAAGGCGTCATGAAACGCATCAAGGCCAAGGGTGCCAAAGTCATCATCTACGAACCGACGCTCAAGGACGGCGAAACGTTCTTCGGCAGCAAAGTCGTCAATGACCTTGATTCTTTCAAGCAGCAAAGCCAGGCAATCATTGCCAACCGCTATAACAGCTGCTTGGATGACGTTAGAGATAAGGTGTATACGAGGGATTTGTTCTATAGAGATTAATTTAGATATAATTATAAAAAAGCACACGCGCAGCTTAAAGTTGTCCGTGTGCTTTTTTAGTAAAAATCGGTTGTAAAATGGTTAGATTCAGAAACCATCAATACTCTGTACCTCTCAATTATATTGGAAAAGAGGTTGAAGTTAACCCTCTGATGACAATAGGTCAATAAAGATCCTTTTCCAGGGACACGAAGTACGGAGTCATAATATGACTGACAGGAAATTTGTCTATATCACAGTACAAAGAACAATGGAGCAAAGACAAATCGCCCTTTTCCGACAATTTCATTCCGATATTAACAACATGACATGTCCGCAATCATATCCCTGAATGTCTCTTCGAGGTCATGCTCGGGCATCCAGCCGAGACTCCTCAGCTTTGATGTGTCAAGATTCATGTGCAGTGTCGGCGCATATCCGTACTTTGAGCTGTCTTCTTCTTGAATCTGAACCGAAATTCTGCCTCCGGCACACCTGTCGGCAACAAGTTCCGCCATCTCGTAGATGGAACAGTATGTATCCTCGTTGGCAACATTGTATGCCTCACCGGGCTGTCCCTTGATAAGAGCCGTGAAGATGGCATTGACAGCATCATTGACATGAAGATACTCTCTCTTCGTTTCGCCCTTCGTCTTTAAGACAATGTCCCTGCCCTCGATTGCGCATCTTGCAAACTCCGCAAAGACGCGTCCGTCATTGTACTGCACACCGGGACCGAATGTCTGCGTCAGACGCAGAACCACGGTCGGCACAGCGTATTCCTTCTGATATGACACGCAGATGTTCTCGCACATCCTCTTGCTTTCAGGATAGCATGAACGGACACTCATTGAGTTCAGATTAGTTGCATGTCTTTCGTCAATCTTCTCATCAGTCAATGGCGTTCCGTATACTTCCATTGTCGACAGATACACCATTGCGCTGACCTTGTTGATTTCCGCAAGCTTGAGGACCCTTTTTGTCCCCTCGATTGCAGTGTCAATGATTTCCATCGGCTTCTCGATGAACGACCTGCTTGAAGTGTTGCTTGCAGCATGGACAATGTAATCGATGCCCATGTCCTCAAGCGGAATGCTACCGATGTCCGAGACGACATAGCTCAATTCTTCTTCAGAGTGGTCTTCGCCGAAGATTCCGTGAGCCTTCTCGATGTTTCTAACACTTGCAATGACCTTTATGCTGCCACCATTGTCACGATTGAATTCCAAAACCCGCCTGATCAGCGTCTGCCCTATCAGGCCCGTTGCTCCGGTTACAAAGAGTGTCTTTCCGTTAAAACTGTTCAAATCCATTTGTATCACTCCTAAAAAGCGGGACAAAATTTCCTTTATCCCGCATAACGTCAGTCAAGACCGTAAATCTGCTCGTTTTCCCTTGCATCAAGAAGCGCACGCATCGTGTAGAAGTCATCAGGTGTCGTGATCTTGATGTTCTCAAGCGGGCCATCGGTAAGATAGAGCTTATGTCCATAATACTGCATCATTGAGCATGAATCGATGAAGTCATGCCTGTTCTCAGCAATTGCCTTGCGGTGGGCGCCGATGATGTCCTTGAGCCAGAAGCTCTGAGGTGCACGGGCAAGACGTGAGCGGGAACGGTCGGGAACTTCGTCGATGCCGTTTTCATCATCTACAATAAGCACCGTTTCCTTCACAACAACACTCGTAATGGAGCTGCCGCGCTTCTTTACCGATTCGATGTTGTCGGAAATCGTCTTCGGACGAATCAGCGGACGAACACCGTCATGAATCAGGACAATGGCATCTTCGCCATCCGCAACGCGCTCCGCTGCGCAAAGACCGTTGTAGATGGAATCCTGACCCGTTGCGCCGCCTTCGACGACTTCCTTGACCTTCCTGATGTTATACTTCACAAGCAGTTCCTTGAAGTACGGAATCCAGTCCTTGACACACGAAACGACGATGGCGTCAATATCCGGATGATTCTCAAACAGTTCCAGCGTATGAATGATGATTGGCTTGCCATGCATGCTGAGGAACTGTTTCGGACGTTCCTTGCTACGCATACGTGATCCTACGCCACCGGCAAAAATTACAGCTATGTTCATGTTAAAAACCTCTCAAATGTTTAAAAATTAGTCTTCAATAAATCTATTTAACCTGCTGCCTATATATACCAAAAAAACTCAACCACTTATCTATACAATTACATATAAAACTCTTTATACCACTCAGCAAAATTTCTGAGCCCCGTTCTCAAATCAACACTTGGCCTGTATCCATAATCACGTTCAAGGGCTGTCGTGTCAGCATAAGTTACAGGAACATCACCAGGTTGCATGGGGACAAGCTCCTTGTGTGCTTCAAAGTCATAATCTTTTGGTAAAACACCGGCATTGAGCAACTCCTGTTGAAGAATATCTACAAAATCAAGCAAGTTCTCAGGACGTCCACCGCCAATGTTATAGACAGCGTATGGTGGAATCGGCAATCCGTCTTCGCCATTCTTCTGATCCGGTGCCCCCTGCATAACGCGATAAATGCCTTCTACAATATCATCAATATAAGTGAAGTCACGCTTGCAGTTACCGTAGTTGAAAATCTTGATGGTTTCGCCCTTCAAAAGCTTGTTTGTAAAACCAAAGTATGCCATATCCGGTCTTCCGGCAGGACCATAAACTGTGAAGAATCTCAGTCCTGTTGATGGTATGTTGTATAATTTGCTGTATGCATGTGCCATAAGCTCATTAGATTTCTTGGTTGCAGCATAAAGCGAAACTGGATTATCAACCTTATCATCTGTGGAGAATGGAACCTTCTTGTTTCCACCATACACAGATGATGAAGAAGCATATACAAGATGCTCCACCTTCTTGCCATTGTCATCACCAGAATGACGGCATGCTTCCAAAATATTGTAGAACCCTATCAGATTGGAACGAATGTAAGCATCAGGGTTAGTAATTGAATACCTAACTCCTGCTTGAGCGGCTAAATTGACAACAATGTCTGGATGATATTGGCTGAAAATCTTGTCAACCACTTCCTTATCAGCAATATCACCTTTAATGAATGTAAAATTATTTTCAGCCTCCGTCTTAATCTCTTCAAGACGCCATTCCTTAATGCCTACATCATAGTAATCATTCATATTATCTATTCCGACAATATTAATACATGATACATCATGCAATAGCTTCAAAACCAGATTAGCACCGATGAAGCCTGCTGCACCCGTAACAAGGATTGTTTTATTTTCAAGATTAATTTTTTTCATATTGTTCCTCTAATCGCGATAATATCTGTCAACTGTATATTCTTTATTTGTCTATACGATCAAAAAGGAGGTAACAGTTATCTTAGGTATGCTTACAAAATAGAAATTTCTATATTTTTAATCATTTCGTGCATAAATGTTATTTATTTCTGTCCCTCATGTTTAAGACCCCTATTGAATCTAGGATTCCTATTTATATTATCCCCCATAATATATATAGATTCTTTTGGAAAATTGGTCTTCCAAATTACGTACGGCAAACTTAGTTGATCTCTTGTTGGATATTTCAGATATTCATCCCACCACGATTCCATTAATTTACATACTGACATATCGTGATGTTTACGTATTAAGATAGTATTTTCATACAATCCAAAATGGGACGGAAATCCTTCTTCTCTATAATTATCCAATTGCACCTTCACTTCACTCATATTTGCCTTTTTAGCATATTTTATCATCACTGCTTCATCATAGATACAATCTCTTTGATTATGAAAATGAACCCCGAACCCATAATCTCCCATCTCTTCTATCATCGGAGATATTGCACCAACAATTTCAATCAAACCATCGACATATAAACTGTAGTCATAATCACATAGATACTTATGTGGCAACATCTTTATTTTTCTATTCATCTGAATTGGTGTAAGTGATTTATAATCATCAAATTTAGTTATATCGATTTTTTTCCATGCTGTATTTTTTGGCAAATCTAAATCAGTAAACATCAAATAATCTACACCCGGTTGTACATATACCGGCTCTATAATTCTATCATATTTACCAACTACACAACTATATACAGCTATTCTACCATCAACTTTTTCTGCTTTTTTAGGATGACACTCATTTATATTTCCATGTAAGGATGATGGAATTCTAACAAACAATTTAAAAAGAATATCTTCTAATATCTGCTTATAATTTCCATCGTGTATATACCCTGAATACTTTTGTTTTTTTAGCTTATTCTGTACCTCAGATGAATAAAAAAGATCCTGATACCTTTTATTAATCTCAATCAGACTGTCGTCAAATTCTTTTCCCAATCCTAAGACCTCTCTATCATTATGAATTACCACGGAATTTCAATATAGCTTCAGAAATTTTAATTAAGAAAATATATCTCTTATTTTTATACAATGAAAGATATATTTTTTCAAAGAACGAAATCCGAGCTCTACGCAAATCAAAATTATCAAGATTAAGTCCCGGCTCTTTAGAAGCCTTAGACAATATTTCTACTTTATCTTTCGTATCTAGTCCACTATCAGGATGCATCATAATTTTTATAATCTGGCTAATATATACAATATCACTATGCAACAATTCATCCACTGAACAATTATTTTCCTCAATCAGTATTTTTTCCTTATTGGCGGATTTTTCGATTGCAAATATCCTATTATCTTGAAATGTTGTCGAAACACTGTGAGACATTCTTCGATAATATGTATATAGCACATCGGGTATAAAACCAACAGACTTGCACTTCCCATACAAGTCTAAATTCATTAACCAATCTTCCCCACCTGCAGTAATACTAGTATCAAACCTTAAATTATCAAAAAGCTCCCTCTTAAATACCCCATTCCATATTCCTGAGAAACATCCACTCGTTCTCACTTTCCGATAGTTAGCAAAAAAATCATCATGTGAAAACACAACTTTTTCACCTTTAGAACACACCCCAATGCATCCGTAAATATCTTCTTTTTCCTTACCATCTTCAAATATCTGAACACGTTTTCTGTTAAATCTCAAAATATCACATTTTAACTCTGTTATCGCTTTCCAAATAATTTCTAATGCGCCATTCTCTAATCTGTCGTCATTATCTATAAAAAGCAAGTATTCCCCTCTTGCAGTGTCAATTCCCAAATTTCTCGCAGAACATAATCCACCATTTTCCTTGGTAACTAGAATCACTTCATCATTTTTCTCAGAATATCTCTCGCATATTCTTCTACTATTATCTGTAGATCCATCATCCACCAAAATAATCTCAAAATTGTCTAAATTTTGATTCAAGAGCGAGTTAATGCATGTAGTAATATAGTTTTCAGAATTGTACACCGGAACAATAATCGATATCTTTATATCACTATTATATTTCATGACTAAACCTCAATTTTCAAAAAGTCTGTGCAATATTAAAAGTAGTATTATATTTAACATCCGTAATGTTGGTTGTATACATATCATGTTACTAGGTCGTGTATAGAATATCACTAATGAATATTACCATCAGTCTTCTCATTCACACAATAATATATTCCTTTATACTTAGTATACGGCTCAGTTAAACTCATATACACAACATCATGTTTAGCAATGCGTTTTTCAACAGGCGGTAGTTCCATGTAATCTCCCCAAACCCTTTTTAAATACTTCTTATAACCTTTCATAACTGGGAACTCACAACCTTCAAATTTTTTGCGTTCTACTTCAGCAAAGTCTTTCTTATCATGCCTTAGCAACATTCCATGAATCGCGCCTATCAATTCCGTTACTTCATCGCATTGATTCCAGGAATATTTAGTCATCTGTTTTTCAGCATGTTTCCACAACTTATAACGCAAATTACTAGAAGGAACAATCATATATGCAATTTTTGCCATACTCCTTACAAATTTACCCTTATTATCTGGTAGACGTTGTACATTAAAAAGACTATATACAAACGCATTGAACAACTGCCTGCATCTTTTTATTTTTGATTTGGGGCATCCATCAATTGGCATAATTTCAAGTGCAAATCCATGAACAATATCTTCTTGTACACTATGTCTGTTAATATAAGTTGTGTTTATATCTCGTATTGAAGCACCGCCATCATGATAATTATGATATTTATCAGTTATACAATAAACATACTTAGATGTATCGGCATATTTTGGCCATTCTACCTTTAATCTCTCATAATCATTTCTTGGCATAAACAGATCAACATCATCATCCCAAGGAATGAATCCTTTATGACGCTCAACACCTATTAAACATCCACCTGCTAAATAATACATTAAATTATGCTTAGTGCAAAAATCATCAAAGTATATTAGCATTTCCAACATCTTATTCTGCATGTCTCTTATACTTATTTCATTGTTCTTTTCCATGTTTCCTCCACTCGACAACAATTTCAATTTTAAATCCATTGAACCTTATTATCATCCCAAGTGCAATTTGGTAGATCACTGTCGAAGATTGCTGTGGTTAATCTAAAAAATATTTCAAATATCCCATCGCAATATTTATTCACTTTTTCTTTTTCAAGAAATAAATTTCTTTTTCTTTGGCTGTCATTCCTTTAGTTGGAATTCCTTTCAATCTAGCTTTAGCTGCGTACTCATCAATTGACTCTATATACTTAGCCGGTATTCCACCCACTATAGAATTCGATGCAACATCTTTTGTAACAACAGCGCCGCACGCTATAACACAATTATCACCTATCTTAACCCCAGGCATAATAATTGCGTTAGTTCCTACGTGGACATTATTCCCTATTGTAATTCTCGCCAAATAATCCATATTGACGAATTCATTACCAAAACCAGAACTTTTGTCTCGTAATACCCAATATCCACCATCATGTGTTATAAGTTGTACACCGGCATTTATCCTCACATGATTTCCAATTGTTATCAAATATGGTTCGCTACCAAAATTAGCACTTTTATATATATAACAATTAGAACCAATCGAAACCCCTTTATTTCTTAAAAAATCTATATATTTTCTAGGACTAGCTAGCTTGACCTTGATATATTCAAAAATTTTTTTCATATCCACTTTCCACCTCTTAGTAATCAATGAAGAGTAGCATACCATTGATATACAACTGTCAACAGTCACCCTCCCACAAATTGTCTTGTCAAAATATTTCTCTTTAATATTTTAGAAATAATCATACTTACACTAAATGATAAAACGAATGAAATTAATACAACCAAAAGCACTGGAAGTTTCCCATAAAACACATATAAAACACACCATATTATTTGTTGATGAAATAAATACATCTGAAAACTATTTTCCTTAAGTTCAATAAAAAAATGACTAGAAAAAATTGCATTATCCTCAATTTCGTGATATACAATAAAAACAAGAAAAATACCTGTTATACTACAAATTGTCGCAGATAAGAAGTTTAATACTTTGATACTTATGATTGGACTCGTACTTAGTATATATATAACGAAAAAAATAATATGTGCGGCAATCGTACTTGCTGCAAATACCCTACTTCTATTTTTAAATACTTCAATGATTACTTTTCCATTCATACCCAAAACAAAATATGGCATAAACTTAACACACATAGCGCTTTGAAATGGCAATGAAGTATACCTATCTAACATTAAATATAATGTCTCAAATCCTACAAACAATGCAACTATCCTTATGATACTAAGATTGTATAATTTGTCACCAAATAAATAAGCAATTACAAACACCATAAAAAGCATTATAATATACCATAATTGACTTGGAGAATATGCAAGGACATACTTATATATAATATCTCCTAAAGAAGATTTATAGAATAACACATAAAACGGTATAATCCAAACAACACATACAAAAACATAAGGTATTAATAATCTTTTAATTTTCTTTTTCAAGAATATCCAAAATGAGTTATAATGATTTCTTTCAAATCTCATCACTGAATATATATATCCCGAAGCAAATGTGAACACATATATATGAATTAAGTTCATCCATTGGGCTATACATGATAACACTACGTTTCTTTCTTCAGTTTTTACTATAAACCATCCACCAGGCATCCAAATTGCAATACAATGATAGATTATAATACTAAGCATCATTATTGCCTTTACATTACTTACATCATTCAGTCTTCTATTATCCAAATTAATTCACCTATTAAAAATACGCTTGCACACAGATATCATGTATTCTCTGTAAAATAAAAAATTGAATGCAACAACTAAAATCCCCCAAATTATTGTTGTTATTACTCCCGATATAATCAATGAACCCCAACTGCTAATAGTTGCTATATTAATCACTCCACATACAATTATTCCCAAAATAGAACTAATAGCATCAATAACAATAAGCTTTACACAATGCTTTTTGGATGTAAAAATGATGTTCTTATACACATATGATAATAGCCACAAAACTTGATATCCCATCGCAACGCTAGTACCTACTGCAACACCTATAAGACCAAATTTTTTAACCATAACTGCAGAAATAACAATATTCATAATAGCAGAATATATATAACTGCCTTGTGTTTCCTTGTACTTTCCACTAGCTCTAATCATCATATGATACGGCAATCTCAAGCAATACAGTCCATATGCAAGCGTAATTATATATCCAAAAAATGATTGATTATAATTTGCATCATTAACCCCCTTAGTGTAAACAAGCACAAAGGGAACTATTAGCTGTGAAGTACATCCCATAATGAATACAGTCAAAGTGTGTACCGCCCACTCAACTACATAGAAAAACTGCTTAAACTTATTTTTATCATCTCTAACATATAAATCACCCAAAATAGATTGAATTCCACTAGTTACTGTATTAAATAATTGCTTAATTGCAGAAACAACCAAATAATATACCGAATACACGGAAACATCTTTCAAAGTTGAAAATACAGTCAAAATTATAATATCCGTACTATCAAAAACAATAGCTGCTATATGCTGTGCTATTCCATTCCATTTTTGCTTAATTGGTTCGCCTTGTACCTTTACATTAATATCTAAATGATAATTTTTCTTAACATATAAATTAAGAAAGAAAGGACGAACACAATATATAACAGCCGTGCTAAGCTTGACCACTTGAATGCTTGCACCACATTTCATTAAAATAGCACTACATACAGTATTAATAATCAGTGTTATGATTTGAAGGTTATATTGAATATAACTTTTTTGATCTGCTGATAAAAACAAGGAATTTACTATGCCAAAATAATATTGCAAAAATGAGCTAATCCCCATTGCAACGATAAGGGTCGCCGTATATGTAAAACCGCATTTTTCACTACTCATAAACGGGAAAGCAATTGTTAAAATTCCAATATACACAACCAATATTCTGGCTATCTTACTGAAAAAGCGCCTAGCTGAAACATAAACCTCACTTTGCATACGGATATCCCCATTAGCCAGAGGTCCATACAATGCCGTTTGCGTAACGGCACCAACACCTAATTCCAAAAATGATATGGCTGATAAAAATTGGGATATTGAATTCACCAATCCATTTACACTTGATCCATAGCATTGGAGAATTAGACGTGGCAAAACTAACCCGCAAACTATAGTTACCAATTGCGATAATGAGGCGGATATCGTATTTTTAGCTAAATTATATTTCTTCATGTGTTATTACTTTTCCTTTTTGATTCCACATTACCACTTCATACAAAACAACTGTTCTTAGAAGGAATATCAAATTCGAATAGAAATTAACCGTACTAAAGTCCATTATAAAAATAGTTAATAACAATATAAGTGCAAGGTCTTTTTCTTTTCCTTTTTCCATAGTAAATATTTTTGAGCCCACCAATAAAATAGGGATATAGTAGATTAAAAATAACACAATACCACCACTAACTAAAATCTCCATATAGTTATTATGACAATAATAGCCAAAACCAGAATAAACGGCAAATGCTCCTATTCCCCAACCAAGTACTGGCTTTTCCAGGAACATCTTCCTAGCAAATCCAATCATGTCCAATCTCTTCTCTGTTGAGCTAACATCTACAACATCTCCACTTAATCCAGCACCATCATTAAATCCTATTGTAAATAAAGCAGAATCAATTCTTTTTCCTATCAAAGTATATAAAACAGGAGACTGATGTATGGCAACCCAAAAAAATACAATTCCTATAGCAATCAAGATCAACGCTTTTATATTTACTTTTTTGACCATTTTAATTCCATAATATAGCACTGGCAACAGTGCTAAAATAAGACCATTTTTAGATCCCGTAAAAAAAACAATTAACAAATCAAAAACACAAACAGCTAATAACAATAATGATTTATCACATATGAACATAAAAATTGCCAGTAAGGCCAAAAAGCCAAAAGACCATGCAATAACATTTGGGTTGATATCTGATGAAATCCCCAATCTATATCCCGAATGACCTGCTATAAAATCTCCCCACCTGTACATAAGCATACTATATTCACTTGAAAGAATGCTCAT
>ULWW01060881.1_pt1 | contig 10881 bp, 6 predicted proteins | sample 1960741 | NCBI WGS metagenome assembly ULWW01 (sample SAMEA4835823, study PRJEB28245) | human gut metagenome | biome: gut microbiome; material: fecal sample | place: Denmark | collected 2008
TGGCATGGAGGTGTGGCATGAGTCACTTACCGATGCATTTAATCTGCTTTGTGGCAGGAAGCTTTCATTTACCAATTACCCTATGTGGGAGAAGGAATCGATAAAGGATGAGAATGCTCCGTTTGTGGGCTACAACCTGACTGAAAAGTCGTATATCAGCTCTATTCCTGCGGTGGCAAAGGAAAGCAGGCTTACCATGAGAGGCAGGCTGCTTGGTGGCTGCATGGATTGTCTTATCAATCTGCTTGGTACATCGTTTGACCATGTAAGGGAATTTAATGAGCGCTACAGTGATGATGGTATCATATGGTTCCTTGAGGCTTGTGACCTTAATGTGATGGGCATGAGAAGGGCTATGTGGCAGATGAAAAATGCAGGATGGTTTTCAAATGTAAAGGGTTTTCTTATCGGACGCCCGGCGCACTTCGGAGAGGAAATGTTTGGCATAGACCACAGACAGGCGCTTTCATCACTGCTTAGAGAGTTTAATGTGCCGATCATCATGGATCTGGATATAGGTCATATGTCGCCGATGATGCCTGTGGTATGCGGAAGCATGGCAGATGTCAGCTTCGACGGAAGCAACTTTACAATTTCGTATGATATAGAGCAGTAGATTGGAGGAAAAATGATTAGATCAATAAAGAAAAAAGCAAAGAGTATTGTATGTAGCGTGCTTGCTGCGGTGACACTGTTTACAATGAATCCGGTTGTATTTGCAACGGAGACAGCTACGCAGACTGATACAGTTTCAAGCGTTGATGTATCAGGCAGTGACGCAGCTGATAAGAGTAACACAGACAGTACTGCAGACAGTACAACGACAGCCGGCAGTGAGGCAAACGACAAGGTGACCATCAGCAAAAATGATAAGCCATACTTAAGTCTTGGAGCAGACCTCACACCGGATCAGAGAGCGACAGTGCTTGGATTTATGGGAATCGAGCTCACTGATCTGGACAAATACGATGTGGTCTATGTAAATAATGATGAGGAGCACAAGTATCTCGATTCATACATCAGCAAGAGCGAGATTGGCACAAGGTCACTTTCCTCAGTACTCATTACAGAGGATAAAAAGGGTGCGGGTCTTAGTGTTTCCACACACAATATCAATTATTGTACGGTAGGAATGTACAAGAATGCGCTTGCCACAGCAGGCATAGCTGATGCTAAAATCATAGTCGCAGGACCTTTCCCTATTTCCGGAACGGCAGCACTTGTAGGCACACTAAAGGCATACGAGGAGATGACAGGCAAGAAGCTTGACGATAAGGTGACAGACGCAGCGATGGATGAGCTTGTCACAACAGGAGAGCTAAACAAGAGCATTGACGGCGATTCGCAGGATATCGAGGCAATGATTGCAGACCTAAAGAAGCAGCTTGCCGATGGAAGGCTCAAGGATGAGAGCCAGATAAAGGATGCGATAAAGGAGGCTGCAAAGGATTACGACCTGAAGCTTTCTGATGATGATATTGCAAAGCTGACATCGCTTCTTAAGAAGCTTAAGGATGCCAATATCGACTGGGATTCAGTCATCAACCAGGCACATGACTGGGCATCAAAGCTTGGCGATAAGATAAATGACCCGGGCTTCTGGGAAAAGATTGGTAACTTTTTCATGGATTTATGGGATAAGATAAAATCCCTGTTCAGCTAGAAAAAGATACAGGAGACAGTAAGAAAAAGCAGAATATGAATCAGACAACTCCCTGAAACGTAAGCATGAGCTGCACGTTGAAGGGAGTTTTTATATTATGATTAAAGGGTCAAAAGGTATCATCGATGCATGCTTGCATGCAATTCGATTAATCATAAATGAGGGTCAAAATACTTTTTGACCCTCATATCAATAAAAAAATAATAAATTTCTGCCGAATACATTGATACAAAGGTCATATTCTATTATAATTAAATGGATAATGGATTAATGTAAACAATGCACATAAGAAAGATGGGATTTGATGATAAAGATAAATAAATTTCTGGCAGCCTCTGTCGTAACATTGTCATTAGCTGCATGTGACCTGGCACCATACAGCAGCATAGCAGTCTATGCGGATCAGGCGGCTAAGGTTGTGTGTGATGAGAGATACTGGGTAGCGGCGAGAAGCGGACCGGGAACAGAGTATGAGCTGGAGCACAAGCTTTCAAATGGCAAGGATATTACTATTCTTGAGCAGACCACAGGTGCAGACGGCAAGGTGTGGTACAAGGCAAAGTACAATCTGGCAGCAAATAATGAGGAGTGTGTCAGCTATATAAGGTCTGATTTTGTATCAGCAGGTACCGGCACAGCTGCATCAGACAATGCGCAGACAGGGGATGCTTCGGTAGACACCGGCAATGCGGATGCCATACAGCAGAATAATGAGGAGCAGCTTGCCCTTGCAACCGCATCGGGGGCATATGCTACAGGTACGATTACAGGTGGCAATGTGTATGTCCGCAATGCAGCAGGCACATCCGGCACTACCAAGGTTGTCTCGCTCAACTGGAACCATCAGGTTGACATAATTGGAGAGACCAGGGTAAACGGTGTGGTCTGGTACAATGTCAAGGGTACTTTAAACGGCAAGGCATTTACGGGCTGGACTATCAGTACATACATAAAGGTGACATACAATAATAGCGGAGACAATACCGATTTTGTCACGGCTATGAAGAATGCAGGCTTTCCTGACAGCTATATTCCAAACCTTACAGCACTTCACAATAAGTATCCAAGCTGGACATTTGAGGCTGTAAATACAGGTTTGAATTGGGATACGGTGATTGAAAATGAAAGTGTAAACGGACTTAATCTGGTATCCAAATCAGCAGACAATGCCAAGAAATCCACAGCTGCCGGAGCATATAACTGGTCAACAAATACGTGGGTTGAGTACGAACCGGGATGGGTGTCAGCAAGCAGTGCCTATATTGCTTATCTCATGGATCCAAGGAATTTTCTTGATGAGACCAATATTTTTCAGTTTCAGAGTCTGGCATACAGTCCGAATGAGGCACTTGAAGGTGTTCAGTCCATAGTAAAAGGCACATTTATGGAGGGAACAAAGACCTATTCCAACAATGGTGAGAAAATCAATTATGCAAGCACATTCATGGATGTGGCAAAGAGCAGTGGAGTAAGTGCATACCATATAGCATCGCGTTTAAAGCAGGAGCAGGGACAAAAGGGAACGAGTCCTCTTATTTCGGGTACATATTCCGGATACGAAGGATATTATAATTATTTTAATTTTAATGCAACCGGAAACACGAAGGATAAGATTTATAAAAATGGTCTGTCTTTTGCCAAGAAGCAGGGCTGGAATACAAGAGTAAAGTCCATAAGCGGCGGAGCTGTAAAGGTTGGCAGCAATTATATAAATAAGGGTCAAAATACACTGTATTTTGAGAAGTTTAATGTAGTAAATAAAAGCTCGCTGTATTTCCATCAGTACATGGGCAATGCCACAGCGGCTCTTACTGAGGGACAGAGTCTGGCTAAAGGATATTCAGACAAGAATCAGGCTTTTGTATTTAAAATACCTGTATACAACAATATGCCATCGTCAGCAGTGGGCTTCGATAAAGCTGGCGATACCAATAACTATCTGCAGTCGCTTGCGATAAGCGGTGTAACACTCACACCGGCCTTCAATGGAGCGACAACAAGCTATTCAGCAGTTGTTTCAAATGCTATAAGCTCAGTGACTGTTTCGGCAGATGCAGTTTCAGAAAATAGTGGTGTTTCAGGCACAGGAAGCTATTCGCTTGCTGTCGGAAATAATACAATTAAGGTAAATTGCAAGTCGCAAAGCGGTGATACAAGAACATACACTATCAATATAAACAGGCAGGCGGCATCTGCAAATAATGCAGGTGGCAATAATAATCAGAACAATAATAACCAAAATAATACAGATGTAAACATAACATCAGGTAAATACAGTATAGGTACTTATATTACAGGCATTGAGCCTGGAACCGGTGCAGCTGATTTTGTGAAGAATATAGCAGTATCAGCATCAGGTACTGTAAAGCTTCTGACAAGCTCAGGCTCAGAAAACAGCGGAAAGGTTGCAACAGGCAATAAAGTGGCTGTTTATGATGCTTCGGGTAACCTGAAAAAGACATATGATATTGTTGTATATGGAGATATTAATGGTGACGGTGCTGTAAATGCCCTTGATATGATTAAGCTCAACAGACATATTTTAGGAAAGGGAACACTCACAGGTGCTTATCTGGAGGCAGCTGATGCCAACAGAAAGGGCGATGGTGGAAATGCCCTTGATATGATAATCATGAACAGACACATACTGGGCAAATCAAAGATATCGCAGAATTAGAAATGTGAGGAAAAATATGAAGAAATTATTTGGATGTATATTATCACTTGTTATGGCGGTGATGCTTGTTTTCACACCTGCCGAGCATGTATATGCGCAGGGACTTGGCCTTAGTGTCAGCTCAAGCTCTATAACTGTTGGAAAAACAGTTAAGGTGACTGTTTCCATGCCGTCTGGATATTTTGGCACTGTAGTTATCTCAAGTTCTGACGAGGGAGTACTGAGTAACGGAGGGGATGGTGTGGCCAATATTGGTGACGCCGCAGGATATCCCACATCGCAGTCATTTTCATTTACGGCGAAGGCTGCAGGAAGCTGCACTATAAAGGCATATTGTACAGTTGTAGGAGATGCAGAGGCCAACGATGCCGGAGGTATAATTACCGGTGCCAGCACGAAGGTGACGGTAACAAGTGCTTCATCAAACAACGATTCAAACAGCAACAAGGATAACAAGGACAATTCCGGCAGCAATACCGGCAATGACAGCAATGCAAATAAAGATAATGAAAACAAAGAGGAAAAGAAATCCTCAAACGCATCTCTTGGTTCGCTGGTTATCTCAGCAGGTACGCTTTCCCCTGAGTTTTCTGCTGCGACAAAGGATTACACAGCTACAGTAGATTACAGCTGTTCAAGCCTTGCGGTTACAGCAAATCCGGCTGATTCCAAGGCGAGTGTGACATCCGTCACAGGCAATGATTCACTTGAGGTTGGAGAGAACACAGTCAGCGTTGTTGTGACAGCAGAGGACGGCAGCACAAGCACATACAATATAGTTGTTACCAGAAGAGCCGAGGATGATCCGGAGAATGCAGATAAGCAGGATAACTGGAAGAAGTTCGATATAAATGGCACAGAGTGGACTATGGTAAATGACATTCCGGAGGATGTTGTTCCTGAAGGCTTTGAGCACTCAAAGACAGTGATTGACGGACTTGAATACAATACCCTTCATGGCACCTTTGGTGATATCACGCTTGTGTATTTACAGTCGGAAAGCGGCAATGGGCTTTTTGTATATGATGTAGCACAGAATGCAGCATATGAGTTTGTCCGTATCAATTCAGAGTCGCATTTTATAGTGGTTTTACTGCCTAAGGTGGATGATGTGCCTGATGGATATAATGAGATATCGCTCTCCATAGAGGGCAAGGGTGTGGCAACAGCCTACCAGACTAAAGTCGAAAAAAGCGATGATCAGACAAAGGATTTTTACCTCGTATACGCTATGAATGACAATGGTGAGAGTGGCTGGTACACATATGATAGCGTAGATGGCACATATATGAGAAATGAGCTCAGTACACCTACAGTGGCACAGGAGGAAAACGATACAACAAAGAGTGAGCTTGTCCCGGGAATTGCCAATAAATATCTTGTTTTAGCTGCAATACTGGTTCTTGTTATCTTTATTTTATTACTGTTGCTTATTGTATCAGCTGTGAAAAACAGAAGGTATAAAGCAGTAGACGATGAAGAAGATGATGATAGTGATGCAGAAGATGTATCAAATGTTGCTTTGGACGAAGCAACTGATGAAACTGCGGACGAAATAGCAGAAGAAGCTGTAGAAGAGCCGGCAGGTGAAGTGGCAGAAGAAACAGCAGAAGAAGCTGTAGAAGAGCCGACAGGTGAAACAGCAGAAGAAGCTGTAGAAGAGCCGGCAGGAGAAGCCGCAGAAGAAACAACAGAAGAAACAGCGGAAGGTGCTGCAGATGAGCAAAAGATGGCTACGGATGAAAATATATCAAATGCATCCTATGTCGGAAGAACTGTAGAAATTACACCTGATTCTAAGAAAGCTGTTGAGAATGAAAACTCTGAGTTTGATTTAAAAGACGATTCAAGGCAGGAAAACGTTTCTGACACAGAAAACGATGCCGATGAGGATGTTTTAAAGAATCAGGTTCAAATGGCACTTGATGGCTTTGTCAATGAGGAAAATAAGCTGTCTGAGACTATAGACAGCAGTGCAAAGGATGACAATGAAGATGACAGCGAGGATGATGATTTGCAGTTCATCGACTTAAATTAGTGAATATGACTGGAGGATATGACTTGAAACCATATACAAGTAAGGCTAAAAAAGCAATAGATTTGGCTGCACGTATATCAAAGAAAATGAATTACAGCTATGTTGGAACAGAGCACATACTGGCTGGCCTTATAAAAGAGGGCACCGGTGTGGCAGCTGAGATTCTAACAGCCTGCAATGTGGAATATGATAAGCTTATTTCGATGATTGAAGACCTGATTTCACCGGGGGATAACATCGAAGTGATGGACAGGGATGGCTATTCACCAAGGACACAGAGAGTATTGGAGCGTGCATCGGAGGAAGCCGATAGATTTGAGTGCAATGAGATAGGTACAGAACACTTGCTGATGGCTATAGTACTGCAGGGAGACTGTGCAGCTGCAAGACTTTTAAACACCATGGGTGTTAACAGTCAGAAGATGTTTATAGATATTCTTGGTGCGATGGGTGAGGATCCGTCTGCATACAGGGATCTGATGAAAAGCTACAATACATCATACAATTCTGCGACTCCTGTATTAGATCAGTATTCCAGAGATTTGACAGATATGGCAGAGGCAGGGCTTCTTGACCCTGTTATAGGCAGAAAAAAGGAGATGGAGCGCGTTATCCAGATACTTTGCCGCCGTGGCAAAAACAATCCATGTCTGATTGGAGAGCCGGGAGTGGGCAAGACCGCTATAGTAGAAGGACTTGCGCAGGATATAGTCAGTGGCAATGTTCCGGATATTCTTTTGGGAAAGAGACTGGTTTCTCTTGATATGTCCGGGCTTGTAGCCAAATCAAAGTATCGTGGTGAGTTTGAGGAGCGTATCAAGAAGGTGATAAGCGAGGTTTCAAATGCCAAAAATGTACTGCTTTTCATTGATGAGCTTCACACTATAATAGGTGCAGGAGGAGCAGAAGGGTCGTTAGATGCATCTAACATATTAAAGCCTGCGCTTGCCAGAGGCGAGGTACAGGTAATCGGCGCCACTACCATAGAAGAGTACCGCAAATACGTGGAAAAGGATGCTGCGCTTGAGCGCCGTTTCCAGCCGGTGATGGTTGAGGAGCCGGGTGTGGATGAGACAATAGAGATACTCACAGGATTAAAGGGACTCTATGAAAAGCATCATGGTGTCATCATAACAGATGAGGGTGTGAAAGCAGCAGTAAACCTTTCTGCACGATATATAAATGACAGATTTTTACCTGATAAGGCGATAGACCTGATGGATGAAGCGGCAGCCAGGATAAGGCTTAAGAATCTGACATCATCTGACGAGCTGCTTGCTCTGAAAAAAGAGATAACAGATAAGCAGAACCAGTTGGAAAATGCTTTGTCGAAAGGAGATCTCGCAGCTGCCGGCGCGCTTATGTCAGAAAAGAAAGTGCTTGAAAATAAACAGCAGAAGCTTATCAGAAAGAACCGTCGCACAGGAGCCAAAAATCAGCCTGTAGTCGGCGAAAATGAGATAGCGGATGTAGTATCGGGATGGACCAAAATACCTGTAAATAAGCTTACAGAGTCAGAGGCAGGACGACTTGCAAAGCTTGAACAGATACTTCACAAGCGTGTAATAGGACAGGAGGAGGCTGTTTCTGCTGTCGCAAAGGCAGTCAGACGAGGCCGTGTTGGTTTAAAGGATCCTAAGAAGCCGATTGGCTCATTCCTGTTTTTGGGACCGACAGGAGTAGGTAAGACGGAGGTGTCAAAGGCGCTTGCTGAGGCTGTCTTTGGCAAAGAAGATGCCATGATACGTGTTGACATGTCAGAGTACATGGAAAAGCATAGTGTTTCAAAGATGATTGGTTCACCACCGGGATATGTGGGCCATGAGGAGGGCGGACAGCTCTCAGAGAAGGTCAGACGCAATCCTTTTTCTGTTATACTGTTTGATGAGATAGAAAAAGCACATCCTGATGTGTTTAATATACTTTTACAGGTGCTTGATGATGGTAGAATCACTGATTCACAGGGGCGCACGGTTGATTTCAAGAATACAATAATCATCATGACATCAAATGCAGGAGCGGCTTCCATTATAGAGCCAAAGCGCCTTGGCTTTGGTGCAGGTGATGACGAAAAGCAGGATCACGAGCGTATGAAGAACAGTGTCATGGAGGAGGTCCGCCGTATATTTAAACCTGAGTTTTTGAACCGAATCGACGAGACTATTGTATTTAGAGCTCTCAACAAGGATGACATGAAGCATATAGTGACACTTCTTGTAAAGGAGCTTAAGAAACGCTGCAAAGAGCAGCTTGATATAGAGCTCACAGTGCGCGACAGCGCAAAAGCCTTTATCGTGGACAAAGCGTATGACAGAAAATATGGCGCAAGACCGCTTAAACGCAAGCTTCAGGAGGAGATTGAAGACCGTATGTCAGAGGATATTATTACCGGCAAAATTAAGCGCGGCAATAAGGTAATAATTTCTACGAAAAACAAACAAATTTCATTGACTGTTGAGTAGAATTGGATTTATAATTAATATATCAATATAGCTACGGGAGGATAAAAATGGCTGTAATAAGTGAATTAATCCGTACTGAGGAAAACGGAAAGCTCAGCTTCGGAGATTATACATTGGCTGCAAAGGCAAAGCTTGACAATTTTGAGAAGGATGGAGATATCTACAAGGTAAAGACCTTTAAGGAGATTACAAAGCTCGAAAGAAACGGACTCTTTGTATACGAGTCTGTTCCGGGAACAGCGGTTATGGATTTCGAGGAGACTGCTGATACAGTGACATTTACTGTGGAGGGACCTGAGGATGCTCAGATTACTCTTGGCCTTGAAGAGGAGACAGAGTACGAAATTGATATAGCTGGAGCTGTTGCAGGTACTATGAAGACAAATCTCGGCGGCAAGCTCAGCTTAAGCGTAGAGCTTGAGGGTGTTGATTCAGTCGATATCAAAGTATCAAGAAAATAGAGCATATTTTTAGCCCGGTGAAAGCCGGGCTTTTTGTATTTTATAAAGGAGAACAATATGGCAAAAGGAAAGACCTCTGTATTTTTCTGCCAGGAATGTGGTTATGAATCGGTAAAATGGATGGGACAGTGCCCGGCCTGTAAGGAATGGAATACATTTGTAGAGGAAACCGTAGATAAAAAGTCGATAAGTTCGTCGGGAAAAGTAAAAAAAGAATCAAAGGCGGCACAGGTTCTGCCTCTTTCGGCAGTAAAAAGCGAGAAAGAGGAGCGTATAGTGACAGGTATAGCCGAGTTTGACAGAGTACTTGGTGGAGGAATTGTGAGGGGGTCACTTGTGCTTGTGGGAGGAGATCCGGGTATAGGAAAATCCACGCTTCTACTTCAGGTATGCAGGGAACTTTCACAAAAAAAGGTGCCATTACTTTATGTGTCAGGTGAGGAATCCCTGCATCAGATAAAGATGCGTGCCGACAGACTTGGTGATTTTACGGATTCGCTGGAGCTTTTATGTGAGACAAGTCTTGATATAGCAAAGGACGTGATTCAACGAAAAAAACCGGAGGTTGTTGTAATAGATTCCATCCAGACTATGTACAATGAGGAGATAGCGTCGGCACCGGGCAGTGTCTCACAGGTCAGGGAGACAACCGGAGTGCTTATGCAGCTTGCAAAGACTTTGGGTATTTCTGTTTTTATAGTAGGACATGTGACAAAGGATGGTGCGGTTGCGGGGCCGAGGACGTTGGAACATATGGTTGATACTGTACTTTATTTTGAGGGTGACAGGTATGAGTCGTACAGGATACTTAGAGGTGTTAAGAACAGATTTGGTTCGACCAATGAGATAGGCGTATTTGAAATGAAGGCGGAGGGACTTGTCGAGGTGGAAAATCCGTCGGAGTATATGCTTAGCGGTAAGCCCGAGGGAGCATCAGGATCAATTGTCACATGTTCCATAGAGGGAAGCCGCCCGATACTTCTCGAGATACAGGCTCTTGTATGTCACAGTTTTTTTAATAATCCAAGGCGTACAGCAAATGGTACAGATTATAATAAAGTAAATCTACTCATGGCGGTCCTTGAAAAAAGAGCCAACCTGTCACTGTCAGACTGTGACGCTTATGTGAATATAGCAGGCGGTATAAGGATGAACGAACCGGCGATAGACCTTGGGATAGTGCTTGCAATCGCATCAAGCAAAAAGGATATTATAGTGCGTGAGGATACCATATGCTTTGGAGAGGTGGGCTTAAGCGGAGAGGTACGCGGAGTTACCATGTCCGAGCAGCGTGTGGCTGAGGCAAAGAAGCTTGGCTTTAAAAAGTGTATTGTTCCCAAAGTGTGTCTTGCAGGAGTGTCGCATATTAATGGAATTGAGATTGTCGGTGTGGCAAATATCAAGGAAGCGATAGAGGCTGTCAGATAGTAATTGTGAGAATTGTATATAATAAACAGACAATTTAGAAAATTTGTGTTTTTTAAGATAGTTTTACTACTTTAATTAATTGCAGAAAATCCGTTGACATATGTGTGCCAGGATGATATTATATCAAAGCTGACTCGCGGGACACATTGAGT